>ERZ1673737.3161-NODE-3161-length-12864-cov-4.134437_pt1 | contig 12864 bp, 11 predicted proteins | sample MGYA00580211_ERZ1673737 | MGnify/ENA primary metagenome ERZ1673737 (study PRJEB41218, sample SAMN15661789) | gut metagenome | host: Homo sapiens | place: Canada: London | collected 2015-08-20/2019-03-30 | study: EMG produced TPA metagenomics assembly of... | reverse complement strand
GCCCCATCCTGTTCTCCAACTGGCTGTCCAAGAACTACGTGCCAGTCGAACAGGAGAAACTGCGTGACTTTGTCAAGGCACGTCTGAAGACTTTCTGTGAGGAAGAGGTGGATGTTCCGCTTGTGCTGTTCAACGATGTGCTTGAACATGCGCTCCGCATCGACCGAGTCTTCCGCCAACCTCAGGGCCATTTGATCTTGATCGGTGTGAGCGGCAGTGGAAAGACGACACTGTCTCGTTTCGTCGCCTGGATGAATGGCCTGAAGGTGTTCCAAATCAAGGTCCACGGAAAATACTCTTCCGAGGACTTTGATGATGACTTAAGAAGTGTCCTTCGCCGGGCAGGATGCAAGGGCGAGAAGATTTGTTTCATCATGGACGAATCAAACGTTCTCGACTCTGGTTTCCTTGAACGCATGAACACTCTGCTTGCCAACGCCGAGGTACCCGGTCTGTTTGAAGGTGATGAATTCTCTTCCCTGATGACCGCCTGTAAAGAAGGTGCCCAGCGCCAAGGTCTGCTGCTCGACTCGCAGGAGGAGCTATACAAATGGTTCACTCAGCAAATTGTCAAGAACTTGCACGTTGTGTTCACCATGAACCCACCGGAGGAGGGTCTATCTTCGAAGGCCGCCACTAGTCCCGCCTTGTTCAACCGTTGCGTGCTAAACTGGATGGGAGACTGGTCTGATCAAGCCTTGTTCCAGGTCGGCTCCGAGCTCACACAGTCGGTTGATCTGGATAAGCCCAACTTTGTCGCGCTCGACAGCATCCCTGTAGCATACAGAGAATTGTCACTCCCGGCCACACACAGAGACGCTGTCATCAACTCTATGGTGTATATCCACCACTCCTTGCACAGATTCAACGGACGTCTACAGAAGCAGCAAGGTCGGGCGACTTTCCTCACTCCTCGCCATTACCTCGATTTCGTTGCACAGTACGTGAACCTGTTCAACGAAAAGCGTGAAGACCTAGAGGAGCAACAGCGCCATCTGAACGTTGGTCTTGAGAAGCTTCGTGACACTGTCGACAAGGTCAGCGACCTTCGGGTCAGTCTGGCCCAGAAGAAGACACAATTGGAGAAGAAGGACACAGAAGCGAACGAGAAACTGCAGCGTATGGTCGCTGATCAACAGGAAGCGGAACAGCGGAAGCAGGCCTCGTTGGAGGTGCAGGAAGCACTAGAGATACAAGAAAAGGAAGTGGCAACCCGGAAGGAAGTTGTCTTGAACGACTTGGCTCAGGCTGAACCCGCTGTCTTGGAAGCCCAGCAGAGTGTCAGCAACATCAAACGTCAACAGCTCACTGAAGTTCGAGGTATGGCTTCACCTCCGGGTGGTGTCCGACTTTCCCTGGAAGCCGTTTGTGTTCTCCTTGGACACAGAGTCGACAGCTGGAAGGCCATCCAAGGTATTGTTCGCCGTGATGATTTCATTGCCAGCATCGTGAACTACGATAGTAAGGTTTCAATGACGCGCAACCTTCGCATCAAGATGCAAAATGAGTTCTTCTCCAAGGAGGACTTCACGTATGAGCGAGTCAACCGCGCCAGTAAGGCTTGTGGTCCCCTGGTTCAATGGGTCACAGCCCAGGTCGCCTACTCTGAAATTCTTGATCGCGTTGGTCCTCTTCGTGCAGAGGTCGATCAGCTCGAGGACCAGGCTATGCAAACCAAGGCCGAAGCCCAGGCTATCGTCAACACCATCAACAGCCTCGAATCCAGCATTGCCACCTACAAGGCCGAGTATGCAGCTCTCATTAGTGAGACCCAGGCGATCAAGACCGAGATGTCCCGGGTCCAGTTCAAGGTCGACCGCAGTGTTCGTCTGTTGGACAGTTTGGCCTCCGAGCGTGAGCGTTGGGAGGATGGCAGCAAGTCATTCGAAACTCAAATCAACACTCTTGTTGGCGATGTCCTCATTGCTGCTGCGTTCCTTGCGTACGCTGGTCTCTATGATCAGCAGTTCCGTCGGGCAATGATTGACGACTGGGTTCACCAACTGGCTGCCTCTGGCATTGCCTTCAAGCCTCACAATCCTATCACGGAATATCTGTCCAACGCAGATGAGCGCCTGACTTGGCAAGACCACTCTCTCCCCGTTGATGACCTCTGCACGGAGAATGCTATCATCCTGAAGAAGTTCAACAGATATCCTCTGATTGTTGACCCATCGGGCCGTATCACAGAATTCCTGCAAAAGGAGAGTAAAGACCGCAAGCTTACCGTCACGAGTTTCTTGGACGATTCGTTTGTCAAGCAACTGGAGAGCGCCTTGCGTTTCGGAAACCCCATTCTAATCCAGGATGCCGAGCACCTGGACCCGATTCTCAACCACGTTCTCAACAAGGAATACCAAAAGACCGGCGGTCGTGTTTTGATTCAGTTGGGCAGACAGGAAATCGATTTCTCGCCTTCCTTCAAGCTGTTCCTTTCAACCCGTGATCCTTCGGCCTCGTTCCCGCCTGATATCTGCAGTCGTACCACATTTGTCAACTTTACAGTCACCCAGAGCAGCTTGCAGACACAATCACTGAATGATGTTCTTAAGTTCGAGCGACCTGATGTCGATGAACGACGTAACAACCTTGTCAAGATGCAAGGAGAGTTTAAGGTCCACCTTCGACAACTCGAGAAGCGCCTCTTGCAAGCTCTCAACGAGTCTCGTGGAAACATTCTTGATGACGACAATGTTATCGAGACTCTCGAGACTCTCAAGAAGGAGGCTGCCGATATCTCCAAGAAGATGACCGAGACCGAAGGTGTCATGTCTGAGGTGGATAGTGTCACGCAGAAGTACAGTATCATTGCTCGCTCATGCAGTGCTGTCTTTGCCGTTCTGGAGCAGCTTCACCACATCAACCACTTCTACCAATTCTCACTGCAATACTTTGTGGACATTTTCAACTCTGTTCTCTACCAGAACAAGCGACTTGCACAGGAAAAGGATCATTCTGCCCGCGTTCAGATCATTATCAAGGACCTGTTCATCATGGCTTACCAGCGAACCTCGCTGGGTCTCGTTCAGAAGGATCGGATCACTCTCGCCATCCTGCTTGCTCAAGCTACTCCATTCATTATGGACAGGACCATCCTCGACCGTGTACTGGACGAGTCAGTCGAAGGCGTGGATCTTTCAACCTCCGTCGATGCCCGCAACCATGTGCTTGCCAAGTTGTCCAACATGTCTCTTTTCAAAGAGCAGCTTGCCAATGTTACCCAAGAGCAATGGGACCGCTTCTTCACCGAGGAACTTGCCGAGAACGCCGTCCCAGTCATGTGGGATGAGAACACCTCGCAACTCGACCAGCTCCTCCGCTCTTTGCTCCTTGTCAAACTTTGCCGCATGGACAGATTCGTCCCAACAGCCGAGCGTTTCATTGAAGCCGTATTCGGCCGTGAGCTCTTCGAAGGCAGCAGCGACCTCAAGGATGTAGTCGACCAAGTCACCGCAACCAGACCAATTGCCCTCAGCTCCAGTCCCGGCTTCGACGCCAGTTACAAGGTCGACGCCCTAGTCGAGCGCACCCACGCCACATGTGCCAACATTGCCATGGGCTCCAACGAGGGTCTCGAAAGCGCCGACAAGGCCATCAGCAATGCAGCCGCTGCCGGTAACTGGGTCCTAGTCAAGAACGTCCATCTGGCGCCTTCTTGGCTGCAGAGTCTCGAAAAGAGACTCGACTCCCTCAAGCCCCACAAGGAATTCCGCCTATTCCTGTCCATGGAGTCCAGCCCTAAGATTCCAGTCAACTTGATCCGTGCCTCGCGCGTGCTTATGTACGAACAGCCCGCCGGAGTCCGCGCCAACATGAAGGATTCACTCTCCTCTCTCAACGTGAGAGCCAGCAAGGCACCCGTCGAAAAGGCTCGCGTCTACCTCCTCCTCTGCTTCCTGCACGCCGTAGTCCAGGAGAGACTCCGCTACGCTCCCAGCCTCGGCTGGAAGGGCTTCTGGGAGTTCAACGACAGCGACGTAAGCACCACCCCCAAACACACAACAATCTACCCACATCCCTCAACCCCGTATACTGACACAAACCCCTAGTACGAATGTTCCGCCTACATAATCGACCACTGGGTCGACACAGTCGCCCAAGGCCGGTCAAACGTAGCACCACAAAAGATCCCCTGGGAAATGATCCGCATGCTTATAACCGAGATGTACGGCGGCAAGATTGACGACGCAGACGACTACCAGCAACTCGAGAACCTGGTCACTAGCTTCCTCACGCCTGCTGCCTTCGAGGACGAGTACAAGCTCGTTTCGGGCGTTGAGAACGATGATCTGCTCACTCTCCCGAGTACGACTAGCATGCGTGACTTCATTGCCTGGGTTAATGGCTTACCGGAGCGTGAACCGCCTACTTATTTGGGTCTTCCTGCTAATGCGGAGAAATTGTTGCTTGTTGGCCATGGGCGGAAGATGATTTCTGATCTTTCGCGTGTTACTACCCTTCTAGATGAGGGGGAGCAGTTGATGGTTGATAATTAGGGGGGTTTCGTTCTTCTTTGCGTTCTCTGTGCTTTTCTTGTTCCTTTTGTTTGTTGTGTTGTACTGCTGGCAGGCCAACAGCTGCTGGAGATGATTTTGTTTCTTATTTGATTCGAATTGAATCGCATGTACTTTGTATTTCATTGTCGTTCTTTGTACATTTTCTCTCTTTTCGAAAACTGGGATCTGTACTTTGCATCCAATCTTTTTCTACCTGTACTATGTTTCTATGAGTCATAGTACGGCTGGAGAGTCTAGCCTTACAGGCTTACAAGTAAGAGTATTCAGAATATGGTCAATAGCATTAGGTATCCTGTATACAGTCTGATTATCTGGTCCGCACAAAGGAGAAACAGCTAAGCCGAATCCCGGGACATTAATGTAGCATCACGAATCATCAACAATGAACGCCAACAAGACCCCACAGGAAGATCATGTCTTATGTACGCGAGTTGGATCGGGCCTTTACGAGATGAAGGTCGACTCCGAGAACATGGTTCCCTCCTCGGTGATCTCCTCGTCGCCGAGCTTCAGCTTCAATGAGAGTTTCTCCTGGGGGGAGTACTGCGTAGAATGTTAGATATAAATGTAACAAAGTAGATGGCGGGGTGCATACCTGGAAGATGTAAGGCCGGGTACCGGCAACACTGCCAGCAATGCTCTTGATAAAGCCGGGCACCTCGGCCATGACGTCGATGCGGTCAAGGCGGGAGCCGAGAGGGCCGTCCACTTCGGCTGTGAACTCCTTGTCGTCGGTTGTCTTGCCGCTCCACTCCCACTTGATCGCCTTGGGCGCGGGCCAATCACTGCCCTCGTCCTGACCGACCTCTGTGTGGGTAACGACGTTGGTGGTGCCGGCGTAGATGACCTTACCGTCCTTGACAATACCGCCAACGTTGACCTTGGTGGAGCCATAAGAAGGAGGGGTGGTGTACTCCATCATGATGGCGGAATAGGTGGGGGTCTGGAAGTTGATGAAGTTCCAGCGGGCAGCTAGATTTTCGTTAGCGGATGAGCTCCGGATAGCTCGGAGTTGATCGGATTTCGGGCTTCTTACCTGCATGATGAGGCTTCATGCCCTGCAGAGCCATGATGAACACACCACGACCGGCCAGATCGTAGGTCTGATCCTTGGTGGCGATGTTACCCTCGACAGTACAGCGGGGCCAGAAGGCATGGCGCATGGAGCCCCAGGGGTTCTTGGGGTCGGTTCCGAAGTATGAAGTACCATCCTTGCCGACGACGAAACCAGGCGCGGACCGGGTGAACTTGAGATCCACGATGCTGCCGTCGTTGACGGTGGACTTGATGTGGTAGGCGTTGCCCTCCTCGTTGAGGGTCAGGGACAGGTTGTCGGCACCGAAAGAGAGCATGTGCTCGTCAAACATGAAGTTGTGGAGAGGGTCGGAGAACCACTTGTTGTCGCCCTTTCCGCTGAGGTCGAAAATCTTCACGTTGAACTGGGCGGTGGTGTGGATTCCGCTATAGTTCCGATCATATCAGTCAGCTGCTGCAAAAACTAACCTTGGAATGCTTTGAAAAGCATCACAGTATAAAGGACTGGTTCAGAAGGTCCTTACACAATGTTGCTGTAGATCACCTGGACGAAGACCACTGTCCCATTGTCTGCCATGATGTAGAAGGTCTGGGTCTCGACATTGGTGTAGGAGTATGCGCGCCAGCGCAAAAGATCCTTGTTCACCTCGGAATAAGGAGTAGTCTCAGTCTGCTGTGCAACAGACTGGATGGCCTCGGGGCCATAGATAGGCTCCTCGGTGCCCACCACGGCGGAGAGACTGCCCGCATGGATCCGGTCAGTAACCACAGCACAGAAGGGTCGAACGGAACGTACGTCGACTTGAGCCAGTTCATGATGAAGATTCGATGATTGATAGAAGACCAGAGGAAAGGAAAAGGAAAAGGGAGGTGAAGGAGAGATCGACGCGGGGCCCGAAAGTCTAGTTTGATGGAAACCTGGAGATGGCACCAGATCAAGATGCAGCAACTGTAGATGTGAAACAACACAGATACCAATCAACAGAGATATAAAAGCAACAGATCACTAGAAGCGACGAATCAAAGAAGAGAAATGAAGCTCAAAACAGAAGAGCATCATGACGTTGGGTTCAGCTCGCTTGCCGCCCCGGCCAATCACGATCTGCCGTCCCCTTCCAGAAAATCTTCGTCCGGATTCATCTTTCTTAGTTGAACAGACACCACCGAACCACATCATGGCTCGCAACGCATTGGCCAAGGAGCAGTTCGTCAAGCTCATCGTCGGAGCTGGTCAGGCCAGTCCCAGTCCGCCTGTCGGTCCGGCCCTGGGTAGTAAGGGTGTCAAGTCCATGGACTTCTGCAAGGTTGATACTCCCAACATTATCGAAGCTCGGCCTATATACTGACTATCGCAGGAATTCAACGCCCGCACTGCTCACATCAACACCGGTGTCCCCATTCCCGCGCGTGTCACAGTCCGCCCCGACCGGTCCTTCGCCTTCGACCTCCGCACCCCGACCACCACCTACCTCCTGCTCAACGCCGCCAATGTCGAGCCCCGGAAGAACCGCGTGCGTGGCGCCATGAACCCCGGCCACGAGATCTGCGGCAAGATCTCCCTCAAGCATGTCTATGAAATCGCCAAGATCAAGCAGACCGAGACCCGGTTATCGGGCTTGTCGCTTGAGGGACTGTGCAAGAGTGTCATGTCCCAGGCCAAGTCTATTGGCATCCAGGTTGTCCCATGAGCGATCGCAGGGATGGGTTTGATTGTATAATTACCGGCGACCATTGCCATCTGGGGTAGCGCGTTCAGGGCCTACTTGTTGTGATTTTGATATCTTTTGCCGGGCGTTTTTTACTGGGACAGGGGGGGATGTACCCGCCTGCTGTACGATACCGATTCTTTTTCAGGTTGCATGTCATAGCGATTGGTAGCAATCCGAGGGGCATTTTGCATGCCAAAAGGCAGCTACAATACAGCCACATTTTTTATTGTCTACGGGTATCTTGGGGGGATGTGACGAGCTAAGAGTCAGGTCAGCTGTATATGTAAGACGAAGCGACCGGCTAATCACCGACATGTCTGGATAAAATATGCTCAAGGGGCTATATGTGCTGATCACAGGATGTCAGAATTCTTTCTCAGTTGGTCCAGTTAGGTTCTCTATGAACAACCCCCCCGAGACGCTGTGTGACCTGCGCATCGCACAACCTCAGAGCTGATCACTCAGCAGAGGACATGCTCTATGGAGGAGCGGAGTTCTTGGCCTGGTAACACAGTCAAGGGCTTGGCGAGAATGAAGGCCAAGGATTCAGTACGCAACCCGCTGATCATGTCGCTTGGCAGGTATTTAGAGATCCCCAGATCTGGACCGTAAAGTAAACGGGGCAACACGAAAATAAACTAGCCTGTTCAGGCAAAATTCCAGATTGGAATGCACAGAAGCCGCAACAAGCGATGGCTTGCAGCTCATCGATCCCTGTTCGCGGAGTCTCCGGGAAGTCGGCACGTGTATGCGGACGGTACTGTCGACATCATCGAATTCTGCAAGGCTCCGCGCTGTTCCGGGGAATAGAGAACGAGGTCCGGGATAGAACAAAGAAATGTGTTAGAAGTAAACAGCAAGCACGAGGTAAGTAAAGGAAACGAATGAAAGCAAAACAAGAAGAGCAGAAGAGCAGAAGAGTAGAAGAGTAGAAGTAACAAAACACAAGGCTGACAATTACCGGACTTGGCTTGGAGGGCACCTGGGCAACCCCCACTCCCCGTTCTCCCCTCTTCCTTGAACTTGTTTGCTTCTGCTTCTCTATTCTCTGCTCTCTACTCTCTGCTTTGCTCCTTCGCTTCTCTACTGTCTCTCCATATTCTTCTTTCTCTTTCCTCTCTCCTATCAAGTGCGGCGCGGCTCTTATCGGATTGGCGAAAAGTTCGCGGGAAGAGATTTGCCTCGCCTCCCACGTAATCGATCTGCCCGTTGCTCACGTCGGCTTCAATCGTCAATTCTTTGCTTGGCGACTATCGGCATTCGGTTCGCGACCCTGCTTCTTACCAGGCTTTCACTGTGAGGGGCATGTGTCCCGCATTCTGAGTTGGTGCAGACTATGACGTCTGAGATGACTTCCAACTCTAACTCAGGTATGTCTTGGCTCGTTGATCGATGGCGATAGCGTACTTTGCAAATTCCCATCTGACGCATTCCTCTGTCGACAGAATTCCAACCCACTCAAAGTCCCGCCAAGATGTCCGGCCAGGCCCCGGAGCCCGGTGACGCCGATGCCAAGTCCAAGGTCCAGCCCAGCCAGGTCCGTTTCTCGTCCATCACGGAGGAGATTGAACCATCACAGGCACTCTCTCCGGAACCAGAACCTCAACACTCGCAGCCACTGAAGCAGCAGTCAGACGAAGAGGCGTTACGGTCGCTGGCTATGAGTTTGCAGAGCTCGCATCTGCAGAGCTCACAGCTTCAGGAGGCCCGTCTACGGAACTTCTCTTTCGATCCCATGTCTCTTCCTTCCTCCAGGGTACGTACCTCATAATTCTAATCTACCGTGGAATTGTCTCCGGGTTGCTTCAATTGCCCCGTGCTTCAAGAGAGACGAACAGCCACTAAACTGTTCTCGGGGCCGTCCCTTGCACTGTGGAGTAGCTGTCATGCTAACCCGGGGTTCTACAATAGGTCGCCTCTCGCGAGTCGAGTGATCGGAGTGGGCATGGAACTAGCTCTTTTGCCTCTCCTCATGCATCTCCCCCCGTTTCCGCCGTACAATCCCCTCCTCTTACGCCAGCTGCAACTCGTTCACGTGAAGGAAGAGCGGAGGGTTCCTCCCTAAAAGCTCACAGCCGGCCTCACGTCCAAACCGAGTTCACCCCAGATGCCTCACCCCCAGTGACTTCAGCCGATATGCACGACATTCCCCGATCCTCAACCCCCCGACTCTCATCCACCGACCAGTTGCCCAACAGACACAGCGAGGCCTCTGATCGAAGCTCTCATGTCGTGCAACTCCCCAAGCACCGTGCACAATTCTTCATCGGAAACGATACTAGTTCGCAAGAAGAAAGCCCACCTGCTACTCCAAGAGAGTCTCTGACTCCACCCGGGGCTATGACCCCAGTAGGCGAACCCAACGACCCTTACGCACGCAACAAGCGCCCACCTCAGTCGAAAAATCTCGCTCAGCTGGATCCTCGGTTCATCTTTAGCAGTCGGGATGCGAAGCGGTCATTCCGCCCGGTAACTCCCCGATCAGCCAGCGCCAGTGACCTCAGCAAGCCCAGTGACAAGCGGAGTATTTTTGGTGGCAAGAAGGACCAAGGCAATGACAAGCACCAGAGTCATCATCATCATGGCTCCATGTCTGAATTGAAGCGATTCTTCAAAATGGGTCACCGCCACAAGCGGGCTGAATCTCCAACATCAATGCCCAAAAAGTCGAGCCGAGGATCTGGAAAGAACACCCCATACCAAATGGCCCCTGACAATGTCCCATTTGCCGATGATCACGGATTGAACTCCAAGTATGGCAAAATGGGCAGGGTGCTTGGATCTGGAGCTGGCGGCTCGGTGCGTCTCTTAAAGCGGAACAGTGACGGTGTCACCTTCGCCGTGAAGCAATTCCGAGATCGTCACAACTGGGAGACCTTGAAGGAGTATTCCAAGAAGGTCACCGCGGAGTTCTGTATTGGTTCTACTCTGCATCACGGCAATATCATCGAGACACTGGATATCATCCAGGAAGGGACTCACTGGTATGAGGTGATGGAATATGCTCCATATGATCTCTTTGCCATCGTCATGACGGGAAAGATGGGCAAAGAGGAGATTGCCTGCTCTTTCAAACAGATTTTGAGCGGCGTGGCTTATTTGCACGGCATGGGTCTCGCTCATCGGGACCTGAAGCTGGATAACGTGGTGGTCAATGATCGTGGCATCATGAAGCTCATTGACTTTGGAAGTGCCGTTGTCTTCCGTTATCCCTTCGAAAACGACATCGTTCCCGCTTCAGGTATGTATACAACCTTGCTCCGCCAACAATTGAGCGTTTCTGACTCCCAAACTAGGAATTGTCGGCTCGGACCCATATCTTGCCCCCGAGGTGTACGACGAAAAGAAATATGACCCCCGCCCTACGGATGTTTGGTCGCTGGCGATCATCTTCTGCTGCATGACCCTACGGCGCTTCCCATGGAAGCAACCACGCACCACGGACAACTCCTACAAGTTGTTTGTTTCCAGCCCGACTCCAGGCACACCGGTTCCCGAGTCGAATCCAAACCGTCGGCTCAAGTCGACCCCCGATCTACCATGCCAAGGCCAGGAGAAACGTCAGGCTGATCGCTCGAGCGGTTCCTCTGAACCCGCCAAAACCAAGGACCAGTCTGCACCGGAAGAAAACAGAAACGGTACCGGACACGGGGATGGTGATCGCTCGCCTGATACTGCTCAAAAGCAAACCAGTCAGACTAGCACTACTGCCCATGATCGGCCTACCCGCACGACTAGCAAAGAGGCACCGCCCGTCCAACCACCCTCCCAATCCTCTGGTCAGCGCCAGGAAGTCATCAAGGGACCGTGGCGCCTTCTCCGCATCTTGCCGCGGGAAAGCAGGTACATTATTGGTCGCATGCTGAAGACCAACCACAACCAGCGAGCCACACTGGACGAGGTCATGAGTGATGACTGGGTCAGAGACATCCATGCCTGTCGGCAGGAATGCTCTGGCGAGATCATCAACGACCCCGGCCATACCCATGTCTTGGAGCCCCCGTCGCAGAGTCCCGCCGTGGCCAGCAAAGGCACGAAGGCCAAATAATACCCCTTGCTCTGTATGAATTCTGTGCCCATAATTTCCGACCCTTTGAATCTGGGATGGTTTTTTCTTTGTTTCCATCCCCGCGTTCTGATTCCCTGTTGAGTACTGTAGATGATACTCGCTTTTTCTCTCACTCCCCATACTTCTTTTCTGAGTCAATATCCCTGAAATGTATTCTTTGTGGCAATCTATCGCAGTCCCTGTTTTTTCTTTAATCAACCGGGCTCTGCTGACAGATGTCTGCTTGACTTACGCGTGCCGACGGGATTTTTGGGAGCACTCCTTTTTGGCTCAGGCTGGGGATGACCTTTTTTCTTATTTCCCGAGAGTGTAGATACATTTAAATTCGAATATATATTCTTTTCCAACGTTTTCTGTAGACTGACGTAGCGAAGTTCGGCGATATCGAAATGGCCTGACCGCGGAGCAAAACTAAACTGCCAGAGCTCCCAGCTACTCCGCATTGCCTTCAGTTTTGTCATGTCCAAATAGATATCTTCGCACTCTGCTCCTCCCCTCTCTCCCTCTCTCACACTTCTTTCTCTCTCCACAATGGCCCAGCAACCTGACGGGGAGCCATTCGTTTCCTCCCTCTGGACGAGGTCCCTAATCGTACACAATCTCCCAACACCCTCAATATCCAAAATCGAACACCACTAACCCAGCAAAAATAAAGTCCGGAGCAATCGCAGGACTAACAGTTGACTGCTCCCTCTACCCGCTGGATACAATCAAAACCCGCCTCCAAAAAGCACGCGACCCCCTCGCACCAGCAGCAGCCCGCCTCTCTCTCCACCAAACCATCCGCGGCATCTACGCAGGCCTCCCCTCCGTCCTCTTCGGGTCCGCCCCCTCAGCAGCCTCCTTCTTCATCGTCTACGACGGCGTCAAGCGCACCCTCCTCCCACCCGGAGGCTCAACCCAACCCCAATCGAGAACCCACATAATCCTCACACACTCCCTCGCCTCCTCCTTAGGCGAGATAGCCGCCTGCGCCGTCCGCGTACCCACAGAGGTAATCAAGCAGCGCGCCCAAGCCGGCCTCTTCGGCGGATCAAGTCTCGCCGCCCTAAAAGATATCCTCTCTCTCCGCCATGCCGCCCCAGCCTCCTCCGGCGCTAGCTCTGCGCCAGCGTCCGCCGCAAAGCGCGGCTACGGCCAAGTCGTACGCGAACTCTACCGCGGTGCGGGTATAACCATCGCGCGCGAAATTCCCTTCACAGTGCTCCAATTCACGATGTGGGAATCGATGAAGGAAGCTTATGCAAAGCGCTATCTGCGTCCCGCCGGTTCTGCGTCTTCCGTGACTGAAACGCAGATTCCGGCTTCGACGAGTGCTATGTTTGGTAGTGTGGCTGGATCGATTGCGGCTGGTTTGACGACTCCGTTGGATGTAATTAAGACGCGGGTCATGCTTGCGCGCAGGGGAGATGGTGCTGGTGCGCCGGTTAGGGTTAAGGAGATCGTTCGGGGTATTGCACGTGAGGGGCCTGGGGCTTTCTGGAGGGGTATTACGCCGCGTGTTACTTGGATTGGTATTGGTGGTGCTGTTTTC
>ERZ1673737.3158-NODE-3158-length-12873-cov-4.272273_pt1 | contig 12873 bp, 9 predicted proteins | sample MGYA00580211_ERZ1673737 | MGnify/ENA primary metagenome ERZ1673737 (study PRJEB41218, sample SAMN15661789) | gut metagenome | host: Homo sapiens | place: Canada: London | collected 2015-08-20/2019-03-30 | study: EMG produced TPA metagenomics assembly of... | reverse complement strand
CCCCTGGGAGAACTTACTGGTGGTGGGTCGACAAAATCGCCCCTTGGGAAGGGCAAGCGGATGAACACTGTGAATTTCGTATCGCTGGGGTCGGCTTTGATGGCCATCTTGTAGGTTGCGGTGTACGGAGATAGCAAGCAGGGGGGTTAAGGGTTGGCGGTCACGTCTAACTTGATACGTTATTATGTTCAATAGGTGAGGAACTTGTAGATAGAGATTAGAATAATATGGCCCGAGACTTGGGGTTTAAAAGGTATAGAGTAGATGTGATGTTGGGAGGAGGCGTCATGGCGAGTCGTCTTTATTGGCGGAGATGGTGCGTGGCACATATTGAGGCTTTGCGTGGAGATTTAATGCTGGCGGGGATTGACGTCGAAGTTTGCGTGGAAACAGATAAATACACAGAAGTATGACGTATATCGACGCACACCATATATAGAGTATTGGGAAGTTAGCAATAAATAAGCTGTGGGTCGAATGCTGCTACATATTATCTCGTATCTGGATTCTTATACTTCGCGTTGCGGAAGAGCGATATTAGTTGAAGAGATGGATGTTTTAGATCACAGGCACAGTACAGTAATGCCTCACTACGACTGGCGCCAGCCTAGAATTACCGCAAGTCTGATTTCAGTGCATTCCTCATCTAGAACAAGTAGAGCAGCTATTAGCGGACCTTTATAAGACCGACTACTAGTTGAAGATATCTCTGTAAGACCCATTGGCGTACTCTCGTCACATACGAAGATCCTGGCGATTTTTATTTTCACCAGCTTGCCATTCAAACGATTTGTTATACAGACACAAGAACTAGAAGGGGATTGGTTTGACGGGGCTAAAAACTATGCTATATGTATAGCTTAGAAGCTTGGAACATGTATACTGTTAGACCAAAGAGGAGAGTAGAAGAGCCGGGACTGAGCGTTGCGATTTAAAGATAGCATTTTAAAAGAGGGGTTGCAAGAAGCGAGTAAGGTGTCTTGAAAGATAAACCATGCAGAGTAACAAGAGGAGATGGGCTGGATTGAAACAGGTGGAGATCAGCATGTTAATGGCGTTCTTAACCAGCTGTGGAGCCTCGGCTATGTCTCATCTTCGACAACCTCCCAAAACATGTCTATTATATCCTATTGGCGAGATAAATGCCTGGCAGTCATTTTTCGATTTATCATCGGGCTCGTAAACCCCGTGCATGCTACACCGGATGAAGTGTGCCATATCAAGTCCCGAGGTGCTGGCCGATCGATCAAGACTCATGTGTATCGCTCTTCCAGCACCGGACCATCGCCTGTCCTCCTCAACTTTCACGGCAGTGGGTTCCTACTACCATATCATGGCAGCGACGACGAATTCTGCCGGAAAGTCAGTCGCGAGACCAAATATACAGTCCTCGATTGCCCATATCGTCTCGCGCCGGAACATCCCTTCCCCGCCGCTCTAAACGACGTTGAAGATGCCATCAAATATGTGCTGGCACGCCCAGATGAATTCGACCTCACCAACGTGTCCCTCTCAGGCTTCAGCGCTGGAGGTAACCTCGCGCTAGCCGCCGCTACCAACCTCTTCCCGGCCGACACTTTCCGCTCCCTATTGGCATACTATCCCGTGACCGACCTGAGCAAAGATGGCGCCGCAAAGTCCGCTCCAGTCGACCAGGGCCGGGCGATCCCCGTTTCGGTCGGGCGCCTGTTCAACCGCTGCTATATCCCTTCTACCTTTGATAGACGGGACCCGCGCATCTCACCGCTCTTCGCACAGGCAGAACAGTTCCCACGTCGCCTCCTCATGATTACTGCAGATGGTGACTCTCTTGCGCATGAGGCAGAGGAGTTGGCTCAGAAGGTTGAGGAGTTGCCTGGGCGGCATGTGGTCAGCCAACGCATGGCGGGCTGTACTCATGCGTGGGACAAGCGCACGAGGGCGGGAACCCCACAATACGAAGCTAAAGATCGGGCCTACAAGCTGGCAGTTGACATGCTGAATATGAATAGCTGAAGTATCTTCAGATCATATGTTCCTGGCCTGACCCGAACATCATCCGTCGCCTTCCGCTGGGACCGAGGCTGTTACGTCAAGCCCTAAGCCCTAATTTCCTAACTCGTACTTTTGTATAGAGGGGTGATAAGAGTTAAGTTTAGCATTTAACCTGTGGACTTTACTTTTGTGCATGCCTATAGGTAGCTACCTAGTTAGTTAAAGTTACTAGCTAAGAAGTTTATGCTCGACAATACCCTGTTTATACAAAATAGTCATGTAGAGGATTGCGTCAGGGCGTGGGTCTGATATTAAAAAACCCGTATCATCTTCCCCTTTCCTGTTATTTCGCTTTGACCTTTACCTCCACCTTCCTGTCCTTACAGAGCTTCACCCCTCCTAACTTTACCAGGCGGATGCCGTCATTGAACCCCTCTCGTCCACCGTGCTGCTAGTGCCGTGGGCGAGTCCACTCCTTTTAACGGTACCGCGCACCAGCTTATGCGCCCGCTGGCTCGGCGCCCCATACCCCTGTACATATATGGCCATGGAGTCTAACGGGCCTATTTTCGACGAGGCCCAGTACCGCCGGGATGTACTCAACCTTTCGTCACCAGAAGCCGAACAAGCGCGGGCGCAACAGCTGGCCGACGAAGCCCGACAACTGGGTGTGAAGATGCCAGAAATGGAAGCTACTGCGCCGCTGTCTGCCTCGATCGCATCGGGTTTACTCGAGCTTTCCTCGCCCCTTCTCTCGTCAGGCTCGTCGACCGATCGCATTTCCGTCTACGATGGCTCCGTTACCCCGTCTCATGAACCCGGTTCTCCGTCGACGTCTGCGCTTGATCAGGTTGTTTCGTCATTGTCGGAGATTACAATTGCTTCTGATCATATCAACCCTGGCAGTACGCGCTCGCTGGCGTCGCTCTCTACCCGTCCTACCTCGTTTTGTTCGAGCGAGGGGAGGACGGGACTTGCGGGGCTTGGATACAATAATGATCCCTTTGAGGGCAAATCGCATCGTCATTCCATGCTGAGTGTCGCTTCTGCCGATAAGAAGGAGAAGCGACGCAGCAGTCTGAAATCTGCCATTGGACGGATTCATTTTCGCAAGAAGCGCACTTCCCCGCCAATCGTCATGTCCCCTGACTCGCGCATTACCCTCTCCAAGAGCGACAAAGGCGTGGATCATGTCTACCTCGAGCCTACGCCTGGATCTAACAATCCTGATGATGGGGATATACCCCCGGCTATTCCTCGTCCTCCCAAGAGGACCACCGAAGCCCCTCTTCCCAGGCTGAGAATTCCTCTGTTCAACAAGGAAGCCTTGCAGCGAAGCTTGGATGATCCCGAGTTTAGCGAGTTGCACAAGCGACATGAAATGGAAAAGAATCGTCACCTTGCTTTTGAAGAGACCGCCCTAAACATCCTTCGGCGCCGGCACCAGGATGCTGTGTCTGAACAGCAGTCTGAGAACCAGCGTCGGGAGGATGAGAAGCGTGAAAAGAACATCGACGACACAATCCGACTTGAAGAGCGACAACTTGCAGTCGAAATCGAACAGCAACGCGAGTTCGACCGTGCCAAGATGAACTCGGCCACCCGCATCAAGCATATGGAGGGCTATTTCCGCAACGCCAGCCCACCACCCTCTCCCTCCATAACAGCGACAACAACCGAGCGGTCATCCGGCTCGTTTTCAGACTCCACTTCCCCCCCACCAACCCGCCAATTCACTCGGCAGCACATGGAGCAACTAGAACAGCAATACCACGACCACGAGTCCATGGACCAGCTCCACGACGCCCGCATCAAAGTCCTCCGTGACCGTCAAGAAGTCAAGCTACAAGAAACCATGGCGCGCCTAGAAAAGGAACTGAATGCGATGTGCAAACAACACAAGCAGGATATCACCACTCTCCAGCAAGAGCAACAAGCCGAGGAAACATCCCTCACCCAAGCCCTGGACTCAAAGAAGACTTCACTGCGTGACAGATGGCAGTTAGAAGAAGCTATCCTTCGCCGAACCCTCGAAGTGCGACATGGCCAATTATACGGCCCCCTGCCACCTGTCTCATTCACAAACACCACTCCCGACACCGATACCCCCGTTACCATTACCGTCCCCGAGTCCTCGCCTCTGGGAGCATCGAGTACCCCGGACACAATCCATCCCGAGCGGGATGGCGTGGCACCCTAATTTGGATCTTGGATCTTGGAGCCCACGACGACACGACATCTATCGCTAATACCCTTTATAATACTCTTCTTCTGGTCTTTTTATCTAATGCCTGGCCCAGGCATGGTATCCTAGACTTGCTGTATTTCTCTGCCCTTGTTATGCCCCTACCCTTCTTGTAATGATGTCGGAATTCTGACTTTGGACATACAACTTGAGCACTACATATGGATTGCGGCGCCTGTCTTCTTGTTGCATAGCTCTAGGTGGAATCATTGAATAGATATATCAAGTGCATTTGCGTTCTCAATCTACTTCTTTGGACTGTACTCGGTAGTAACTTGCTAAACAGTATTGGGGTATCTCGCGCTAAAACACTTATCACATATCACATAACCATAACCACCTGGCACCGGCGACATCCCAACATCAAAATCCAAAGGGAAATCAAGACGGCGACCCAGCCCCAGACCCAGCCCTCAACCGATCAAGAATACCTTCAATCCTCCCCCCACCCCCTGTCATTAAATCCTCTGTCCGCTTATCACGCCCAGCATCCCCAATAACAACAGCCCTCTCAACGATCCCACCATTAGACAACTTAAACCGTCCCACACGCCCATCCTCCCACTCAACACGCACATACCGCGCCTCAATCGGAACAGCCGCTAACCCCACAATGCCCGTACTCGGGTCAGGCGATACCTCCTCGGGTGGTATGGGCCGTCCCTCTGAATCAACCAGCCCAACCCATTCGCGTAGAAGGTCAATAGCGTCGACGCGCATATGCCACGCGACCAGTTCCCGGCGTAATTCGCGCACGAACCCACCTAGGTCTTGATTGTGCGTAGAGGGATGTTTCTTGCTTGTCTTTGTTGGCGCGGTGTCCTCGGAGGATGTATCCCCATCTCCTCCTTCCTCATGACGACGAGCCCGCGGCAGATAAACGTGCTCAAGCTTCGCAACGGAGATAAACGTGGGCACGGTATGCCGATGGACCCTCAACCTCCTGCCACTCTCCTTCCCAGCAGCATGCCTCCTCTCCGAACGTAGGAGGACATAATAAGGCTTCGCGAACCGTCCATTCCGCGTGCAGACATCAATGCGCACACCGAGGAGGTTCTTATTTTGGGGGTTTATTGTAGGTGATGGGTCTTTGAATGGGAAGGTTGTTACGCCGAAGGCTATGCGGTGGTGGTTCGAGGTGTTGTGTTTGCCTGCGGCGTGGACTAGTGGCGAGAGGTGTTCGAGGTTGGTTGTGGATTCGGTTTGAGGGGTGCGGAGGAGGGATTGGATTTGGGTTGTTGTTAACAGGCTGGATGTCAGGAGGCGTTTGCGCTTTTGGAGGGTTTGTACTGAAATTTTGTTAGCTTGGGAAGAGCTTGGGTTTGGTTTGTTGGATGGTGGTGGTTACTTTCGGCGCGGATTGAGGTTATTGAGGTGTCTAGTTCTTCTTCTTGGGAATCTGGGGTTGCGCGTTTGCTGGGGTTTGTTGCGTTCATTTTGGTTGTGATTTGGCCAAGACTGGCTTCTTGCGCCTGAGGTGGTGATGAGAGTGAGCTTGGGACTCGGGATGTTTGTTTTGGGCACGTGACAGTCAACACTGGACGCGACCGTGCAGAAGGCTTGGCCTTGAAGTCGAACAAACAAGAGACAATTTATGTTGATCGGCGATAAGTTATTGCCAGGGTCACTTGTCTGATTAATAATGGGTAACTATTCTTTATCTATCTAGTCCCTTTGGTCAACGTGTTACTTTAGGTACAGTTATTATTTGACTAGGTAGTTCATAGCTATAAATTAACTATACACTTGGGCATGTAGATATAAATGAGTGTGTAACAGAGGTGACATAAACTAACCTTGAAAGTTAACTTGTAAAGGAACTGCACTGACTATCTGACGGAGACCCTGCACTGCCCCGGATTTGCAGAATCCACTTGACAGCCAAGAGGCCAGTTTGCAAACTTCCAAGGTTCAACTCCCCATTCCTTTCCACGCTCATGCATTCACTCTTTTTTTAATCCAACTTGGGCTCCTTGGGTATCTCATCCCACTCCCTTCTTTCACTTGCTTCAATTCAACTCTGTCCTCACACGCGGACCCTCAACCCGACACTATACTTCAATGACACGCAAGAACGCGAGCCTCTCCAAACGTCGCTCCAAACCCAGCCTAAAACTAGCGACTGGATCGAACGGCCATGCGAATGGCAAGATGAACAACAATATAGAAATGCGCAGGCGGGACACGCCCACCTCCGAGTCATCCGCCGATCGAACCGCAGCCCTCATGTCACGACACAGCTTCTCCCTCGATAACGAGCCTGCCGTCATCCCACAGACGCCGGTCATGGCAAATACAACCTTCCACAACCTGCCCGCGAGCGATCGCCGGAATTTCCTCCTACTGTGTCTGCTGTATTTCCTGCAGGGAGTGCCCATGGGCCTGGCCACAGGCTCTGTGCCATTCCTGCTCAAGCCATACCTTTCATACGGCCAGATTGGCGTGTTCTCGCTCGCCTCATACCCCTATTCTCTCAAACTGTTTTGGAGTCCGATTGTCGACGCAGTTTGGAGTACGCGCTTTGGGCGCCGCAAGAGTTGGATTACACCGGTGCAAGTCATTGCCGGTCTCGCAATGATCTACTTGGGTGGGCACATTGAAGAGATGATGGTCCAGGCCGGAGCCAATAGTGGCGCGGGTGTCTGGAAGTTCACGTACTGGTGGTTCATGCTGGTGTTGTTCTGCGCGACTCAGGACATCGCCGTGGACGGGTGGGCTATCACGCTCATGTCCCCGCCCAACATATCCTACGCTTCAACCGCCCAGACAGTCGGATTAACTGCGGGCCATTTCCTGTCTTACACTGTCTTCTTGGCCTTCAACTCGAAGGACTTCGCCAATCGGTGGTTCCGGACCATCCCCGGAGAAAGCGGCCTCCTCTCCCTCGGCACCTACCTCAGCTTCTGGGGCTGGTCATACCTGATTGTGACATTGGGTCTGGCCTTACTTAAGAAGGAGGACCACACCAAGGAGCGTGATAGCATCATGGATGTGTACAAGAGTATGTGGAGTGTTCTGAAGCTGAAGAACATTCAGACTATCATTCTCATTCACTTGATCGCCAAAATCGGCTTCCAGGCCAACGACGGTGTGACTAGCTTGAAGCTCCTGGATAAGGGCTTCGGGCAGGATAACATGGCCTTGGTGGTGCTGATCGACTTTCCCTTCGAGATCATGCTGGGATACTACGCCGGCCAGTGGTCGACCAATTACGGCGCCATGCGTCTCTGGGGCTGGGCCTTTGTTGGCCGACTGGCAGCCGCTGTGTTGGCCCAGTTGACTGTCATGATCTACCCCAGTGCTCCGGAAGTACCCATGTGGTACATGCTGACAGTGATCGGCGAGCACGTCCTATCAACCTTCATGAACACCGTCATGTTTGTCGCCATCTCGGCCTTCCACGCTCGCATTGCAGACCCAGCCATTGGCGGGACATACATGACTCTCCTGGCAACGTAAGTCTACACCAAACTCCTTCTATTTCTCCCACGTATAGTAACTAACGTCAATTATAGTGTCAGCAACCTGGGTGGAACATTCCCCCGCATCTTCGTCCTCAAACTAGTCGACTTCTTCACAGAAGCAACCTGTCTCCCACCAACCACTGCCCCAGCAGCAGAAACTCTAAAAGGCGCCCTCGTAACAACCGCCTTCTCCTGCGCCCTCGAGCCAGAGAAGAACCGCTGTATCGCTGGCGGCGGTACCTGCCAGATCGACCGCGACGGCTACTATATGACCAACATGATCTGCGTTCTCATTGGCGTGGTGACATTTGTAATGTTCATCAAACCTGCCGCACAGAAGTTGCAAGCTCTGCCTCTACGCGCGTGGCGCCTGACCCCAGGCGTTGGCCGGGAGTAAGCGTATATTTCATTTCTTTCTCGCATGTCATGATTCTGGGTGTATGGCGACTATATAATCCTCTTTGTATACACTCGTCTCTTGTGATGTTCTATAGATTGAATAAATGATTTAGACATGTTACTAGGTTTCTACTAGTGTCTACCGGGTCTCTTCATTTGTATGGTTTCTGTCTCACTTTTCGTTGCTTTTGGGTTTTCTCAAAATGCTCTTGGTGTCTCATCTCTTGGTTTGATTTTGATACATGTTACTATGTTAGTTTCCATTTTTCCACTTGTGATACTTCTCATTTCTACCATCATCATATCCTCTTCATCACCAACCCTCGATCAAATCTTCTTCTTCTCTTCGAAGCTTAATTTCTACTCATCTTTCCCTGTTTCTTGTTTTCACACCCAAGGGAAACCTCAACAAATTTGAACAGAATCTTCAAAGACTCGACCGAAACAGAATATGAGGATTCCGCAGATGCCGTCAAAGACGCCGAGAATTTAACACAGTACAAGCTATCTCTATGGGGAACTGTTGCATCCACTGCAAGGCCCATTTTGAGCTGTACGTGCCCCTGCTTGTTTTCCCCTATCATTACCTGGCGGGGTGATAAGCAGCGTCTCGGATTCGCACCCCAGCAGACATCTACCTGTTGAAATGACATGACCAGACTCGTCGTGCGAATCTCCGGCGCAACGGGATTGATTATCATTGAGTAGCCTTAGTGATGCGGCAGATGTTGTTTCTTTGCGTAGTCAAAGTCGTCGCTTGCTGGCCCGTTACATCGTCGGTAGTAGTAGTGTTGTGATACAAAGCCGGTGCAGATCAGGAACCAAGCCGCATCATCGGAAATAATACCTTCAAGATGTATACGAAGAACCAATTTGATTGGAAATTATGAACGTTTATACAAGGCTTTGACAACGCAATGGGTGGCCATTGAAGAGTAGGGATATCGAATCAAGTCGCAATTTCTCACCAAAAACAACAAAAACGCTAAAACAACTACGTCGATAAGCTTCGTCAATCAAAAAGATGGGTCAAAAAAAGCTTTCAAAGCCTACTAAACTGTTAACCTGCTAGCTGATTAACTATCGGAACTACTAGTAATTGGAAGAACAGTGCGCAACACCCTGGGAGAAACGCTAACCGCATTGCCATTCTCATCCAAGTTGAAGACAAACTCGTCGGTTCCCACGTTGCCGTATACCTGCGAATCAACAGTCACCCAGGTAATGCAGGATGAGGTGAATGGCCCAATTCCAGCCGGCAGCGCTAGCGGGATTACAGCCCGGAAGGAAATCTGTCCTGGACTCTCGAGTCCAGTCGGATACAGGCGGATGCTGAGCTGCGAGGGATTGGAGATGCCGTTCAGGGCCATGTAGCTTGTGAACATGTCAGTTCCGTTGTTGAACCAGCTCGTGACAACTAGAGCAGGTCCGTCGTCTGTGGTGATGGTGATTGAGGAGTTGCCGGTGCTCAGAGCGTATCTTCCTGCAAAACGCTTGTGCGCTTGGTTCTTGGCAGCTTGTTCAAGTGCGGGAAGCAGGCTTGCAGAAACGAGATCCGAGGCGAGGGCAATAGACACGTGGGTGTTGCTCCCAGCCCCGAGGATTATAAAGCCAGCGCCGTGATCTGGGTCCAGAGCTAGTGCAGATGAGTATGTGCCGATGTCTCCTGACTTGGTGTAGAGATCAATCGGGCGCTCGTCGCCGAATGACAGGATCTCCCAGGGCGCGCCAACAGCGTAACCCAGGGATGATGTGTGACTGAGCGGTTTCATCCACCGTCTTGTGATTGACCGGGGAAGAAGAGTGCTATTGAGAACGGCGCGACCAAAGATTGACATGTCCTTTGCGGATGAGTAGATTCCACCAGCACTAGAACTATGTAAATCTTCTATCTAGGATTGGTGGGTGAGGTGAAGCTACTTACGGTGCCTCTTCACCAATATTGAAATTCCACCAGTATTCGCCCTGCGAAATAGGGATAACACCGAGCGATGTGCTGGGCGTGTTATAGAATGTGTGAGTCAGATTCAGTGGCTTGATAATATCCTTCTTTAATACTTTCTGGAAGTCTTTGCCAGCTATCGCCTCTAGGACATATCCAAGGATCTGAAAGCCAGCATTGGAGTAGATTGGTGTCGAGGATGTAGGGACAATAGGATGGGCCTGGAGTAACCCATTGAAGAACTCTTTTATCAGAAGACCTGTCAGCGAGAATCGAACAAATGTAAAACACGCTTATCAACATACGCTTTCTGCTGCAGGGATTCGGCACACCGCAGGGCGGAATCTGCGCTGGGGGCAGGGCAGGAAATCCTAATGACTCAAGCAAAGGAGCTTGCTGAGTGAGGTCAAGGATACCATCTAGAAACTGGCAGTTGAGTCGTCTCGCGCGCGCGTAGGGAGTCCAAGGGACACTCAACAAGAACTACAGCAATACTCACAGTCTCTTGCTATACCAGCCAAGTAGCTCGCCAGCTCTCCAACCGTCACTTCATTCCACTTGGTAAAGTTGATACCGTCACGCCTTTTGGTGGAATTTCGTCGAAGATCTACAACGGCCGCCTGAATTTCAGGAATGTACTTAGCAACCGGGTCTTGCAAGATATTGAAACCGTCTTCAATCAGAAGCAGAAGCATAGTGAAAATCTTGGAGGCGCTGCCAATGCGGAAAACTGTGTTCTCGTCAACCTCGCTCACGCCAATGGTGGTATTGATAGCATCAGCCGTGTGGGACAAAGTAAGCAATGAACGGGAACCGCTTGTGTCAAATATCTGTAAAGACAGGGAAATTCCAGAAAAATTTCCAGCGTTGATAGCATCCTGAATAGTCGTGGTAATGTTCTGCAGCGCCGATTGGACCGTAGGATCTTCGGGGAGATGTGTTGGAGCAGGCCAGCTAGGTCCAAGGAGGGGACAGAGGTGGACAGCGTTTGTGAGGGCAGCGCAAAGCACCAGCAACAGCGGGCAAAGTGCCATGGTGAGAGAAGCTATGTTGGTCAGGCCACAGTTGTTTGTTGTTCAGAGTAATGTGAATGAGATGATTGTCAAGCTCCATGGTGACCAGACTTGATATTTATAGGGCGCGCCAATATGACAAGTCCATACCAGTTAGAATACTCAATCAAGCTTGATGCATGCGGAAGTCCACCTTAGCAATTCTATCTACCTAGCTGGATTGTGCACGGACTGAAAATAGGAAGCATACCAGCGCAGGCAGCCCCCTATCAAGGGAGGCAGGCTTATACATTCTACTGTACCTAGAACCTTCATTTCATTCCCACGCCTTGGTAGAAGGGCACCCGCCCTTGGACGCACGCATGGAGTCAGGTGGATAAGCTTATTTGCTCTCCCGTAATGAACACGTCAGACCAACTTATTTTGCTTGATTGGTTCTAGGTTTAGTGACCTTGCTACACTGAATTAGCTAGCCCCGGCGCGACGGTTCGTCTCATACTATAGGGGCGTTCTGCAACACAGGATGTAGAACTCAAAGTGACGAGCATGGATCATACCTGCTGGCCATGATCATGAGTTCGTCTTCGCCCTCGATCGTAGAGTCTAAACCAAAGTATTAGGCTATTAGCCTTTTTCGAAAACTGAAGTACGAACTATTGTTGATCAGCTGCACAGGCCTTGGAATATCGCGCAACAAAGGGAACGCACGTGTATCAGTTTTGGTCCTAGGTGAATGCGCTAGAATGCTGGCTTGATCAACTGTCCCTATCAGCCTTTCGATCGCCGCAGGTTGTTTAGATTGGATTACTGTTTAGACTCGCTAGAGTTGCGGTCAAGAGACAACGAAGACAACGAAGACCGTTGTCGCTACAACGATGTCCTCAAAACCCAAGATCTCAGAATCCAGTAGCACAGCCCTGTTGTGTTCAGATTGGGCCCGGGAAGAAGTATTGTCGTTTTCCCCACCGAAGTCTGCGGCTGCGGCGCATCCTATGATGGAATTCCCGGGTATCTCAGGTGGGCGTGATTTACTTTATGCACGGGAATTTTTGCCGGCGTCTGTGTACCGGAACTTAGGCACATACGAAGCTGTGACTCGGACCATGTGTCATAGGCAAGCATCTAGACATGGGCCCTATGAAGGATAAGCTAAGCAACCACATTCAATTCCCAGAAGATTAAAGGCGCAAAGGGTATTGGCAGGTATATGAAAGAAGAATTCACTGGACCTGTCTACCCTAAGGCGATCTTTTAGGCATTAGTTACTTTAAGATCCAATGACGACATAGCAGAACTTAGAAGAACGGTCAATGTAACAGTCGAGGGTCTACCGAGACTTTTGTACACCCTTGTAGTTGGCTAGTGGGCTACCCGCAATTTATGATGTACCAATCAAAGGACTGCGACCAGAATCACTATCCGGTCACTTGCACAACTGTTTGATCTATCCCCTTGAGGTTATTGGAGTGCGGTGTACTTTTTGGTCCGGAAAAACAAACATAACCCGTAGTTGAATAAATTGCGAGTTGTAAAAATGCATCCGAAGCGGTTTGCCCTTTTGGGTTCTCCATCGATGGTCTTGCCGACTATGGAAGTGTATTTAGGAGGCTAGGTCCCCTGGCGGGATGTATAGATGGTTCTGTGGCTATGAAGTACCTTCAAGTTGGTTAGCCTTAGTGGAACGGCTCGAGTGCTTTAGAGGTTAAAGGAAACGGCAAGTAGTAACGATTTAGATGTTCCGGGAACGTTGGTGAGGAGAGCGCATTCGCTTCGTACAAGACATACTTTGATTTTCATCAGTGTGGCTGCGGGTGTTGTGAACGACTGACGATGCCT
>ERZ1673737.3154-NODE-3154-length-12887-cov-3.860271_pt1 | contig 12887 bp, 10 predicted proteins | sample MGYA00580211_ERZ1673737 | MGnify/ENA primary metagenome ERZ1673737 (study PRJEB41218, sample SAMN15661789) | gut metagenome | host: Homo sapiens | place: Canada: London | collected 2015-08-20/2019-03-30 | study: EMG produced TPA metagenomics assembly of... | reverse complement strand
TCTTGACATCCGCAGCGGGAGCATCAGTACGGTGTCGCTGAGTAAAGGCGCCGTTGTACATTTCAATTTCCTGGCTCAGAGTATCGGATAGTGAACGAATGGCTGCCTTGGCAGGCGAATATGGCGAATAGCCAGCAATGGGCACGAATGCCAGAGTAGAGCAGGTAAAGATAAGATGTCTCCTGGGGGTCTTCATTTGTCCGCTTGGGGGAACGGGGGCCAGCCAGTTGCGAAGCGTGGCATGAGCTGTGTTGGCGGCTGTCCAATAGATCGTGTCCATTTGCTGGCGATGATCTTGGATGGGCACATCAATGAAGAATCCGGGACGAGAGAAGCCTGCGCAGCACCAAACGATGTCAGGAGCAGCACCGGAATTCCAGGCTGTGGCCTCCGCGATAACTCGCTCGCACTCGGCGGGATCAATGAGATCAGCACTGATATAGTGGAACTTCTGCGTGAACCTGTTACCGGCGGCAGCCTAATGATAGGTGAGCAATGGTAATCGGATGACCAGGAAGGTTTCTTTCACCTTCATTTCATCAACGGCAGCCTGAAGCTTCGAGATTGTGCGAGCAACCACGATAACGCTGGCGCCTTTCTTGGACAGTTCAAGTGCGACAGCTTTGCCCATGCCATCGGAGCCACCGGTGATGACCACGGTCTGGAAGAAACAGTCAGAGTAATTCAATTTGATGAGCGCCTTGCACATACCTTGCCCTCAACAATGAACTCGTTCTTTAGAGACCCAAAACCAAACATCTTAGCAATGGTATAAGCGATAACGGTGCAAATGAGTGCGGAAACCCCCAAGACTGAGGTGGATGTGTTATACAAGGGAGCTAAAAAGGTTAGATGAGGCATCTGAGAGGTAAACGCGCGAATATCCGTGTCGTATAGGCAGCTGCGTTGGAGAGAGGAAAGCGCGATGGGAGGTGCATGAAATAGGGATACAAAAGTTCTGGTTTGTATTGACGGTCTGTGGTGGTGATGTGTATTGTTACTGGTATTCATATTTCAACAAGTGCAAATAAAACAAACACCCCCGCTTGAGACTAGCGCAAGGCGGTGAAGGCTCAAAAAATAATTTTATCTCAGGTCCACGGGTTATCGCGATAGATCATTGTCGCTACATTCTCACAATGGGTAGCAAGAAGAGAAAGGCCGGCCGTCCGGCTCAACATAAGTCAGCCCCAGAGCCCACCAAGTTCGACATCGAAGAGCGCTTCGACGAGTCTGAAGATGAATTCCAATCCGGCCGGGACCATGTTCTACTGGAAGAAGGCCCAGAGGCAAAGAGACGGCGCAGAGTTGCCGAGCAAGGTTTGTGGATATCCTAGTTCGCTATCATGGGGAATTATTGTCTGACTATTTTACAGAGGAGATGTTCGAGCCCTCCGACGAAGAAATTCTAGGCTACAACGAGGCGGACTCGGACGAGGATGATATGGAAGATGAAGAAGAGGATGACTACGATGAAATGGGCGAGCCAAAAAAGAAAGAAGGCGCCGAGTCCGACGAAGAAGAAGGCATTGCTGCCTGGGGATCATCGAAGAAGGACCTCTATAATGCAGACCAGATCGAGACCGAGATCGATGCTCTTGAGGAAGAGCAGGAAGCTAAGCGACTACAAAAGAAGCAGTTGGAGGCTATGAATGAAGCCGATTTCGGATTTGATGAGTCCGAATGGGTGGAATCTGGCAAGGGAGCTGAGGACGAGGAGGATGCCGGCGTGGTCACTGAAGTGCTACCGCAGCTGGAGATCACCGAGGACATGGATACCGACGAAAAAATGAAGATTTTGAAGTCGAGATATCCGGAATTTGAGCCATTGGCGAAGGATTTCATCGACCTCCAGCCCACCTATAAGGATCTCCAAGATGCCGCCTCGAACGCTTCCCCCACAGAAGATGAATCCACAGATGAACCGCAACCCTCTCCAGTCGAGGTGGTGAAGTTCCGTGCGTTGTCTGCCTATCTTGGCACTGTCAGCATGTACTTCATGCTTCTTTCCTCCTCATCCCCCGACGCGATCAACGAACATGTCCCGATGACCCCCGCCGAGCTTCGACAACATCCAGTGATGGCCTCGCTCGTTAAGTTCCGAAAGCTCTGGAACACAGTGAAGGATCTCGAGTCCATCGAAGGATCAGACATCGAATCTGACGATGAGTCAATCCAAGAAATCGAGACGAAGCCCAGCAAAGTCCAGAAGCAACCCAAGACTCAAGACGTCAAGAAGTCGAAATCGAAGAAGCTCAGCAAGGCCGCGGCAGCGCAAGCCGAAGCCGAAGCATTGCGAGCTGAGCGGATCCGCAAGACAGAAGCCGGTCTCGCTGATCTCGACGATCTGGTCACCGAGCCTACCCGGAAACGCAAGTCCCAGAAACTCAAGACAGCCGCCAAGGACGACGATTCCGACTTCGGTGACGAGGACGCCCTCACAGCCCGCGAGGCAGAAGAGAAGGCCAAGCAGAAGCGCTCGCTCCGCTTCTACACCTCCCAACTGGCACAGAAAGCCAACAAGCGTAACGCCGCAGGCCGTGACGCGGGCGGAGATGCCGATCTTCCCTACCGCGAACGTCTGCGCGACCGACAGGCTCGTCTCAACGCCGAGGCTGAGAAGCGTGGCCGCAAGCAACTCGACGCTAGCCAGGAGCTTGGCGGTGACAGCGATGAAGAAGATCACCGTGTCGCCAAGGAGCTTCGCAAGGACGGTAACAAGTCTGGCACCGACGATGACGAATACTACGACATGGTGGCGGCTCGCTCCAAGCAGCGCAAGAGTGACAAGCAGGCGCGCGCTGATGCTCAGGCCGAGGCTGCTCGCCAAGGCGGCCAAGTCTATGAGCAGGAGGAGGTTGGGCCTGATGGCAAGCGTGCCATCACATACCAGATCCAGAAGAATAAGGGTCTCATGGCTAAGCGCAGCAAGGACTCGCGTAACCCGCGTGTCAAGAAGAGAAAGAAGTACGAGGACAAGAAGAAGAAGCTTGGTAGTACCAAGCAATTGTACAAGGGTGGTGAAGGCCGCGGTGGTTATGGTGGTGAGCTTACGGGTATTAAGAAGAACCTGGTCAAGAGTGTCAAGCTGTGAACGCTGTTTGATCATAAAATTCATAGTCTTGTGTGTGTATGTTTTCATGGCGTTCGCTGCGGGCAGTCTCAGGCATTCGATTTGTATATAACCCCGATTTTCATCTCTGGTAACTCAAAGATCAAAACTGTTCTATTCATCTCTTCATCATTTCCTACATGCAGCAGGCTTATGCTCCTATCCACGACCTAGAAGAGGGCCATCAGCATATGACAACAATACAAGGACAGGAAGATATAGAGAACATACTCTTTGCCTGTTTATCAGGCCGTATCGGGAACATGGGCAATCCCTCCCCAAACTGAGGACGGTGAGAAATCTCAATAGATTGAGATTTAGATTGCCGCGCGGTGTCCGAACTACAGAAAGTCAGCATAGCTCACGGCACATACTAGACATTGTAAGTACTCTACCTCGTATCAGGTGAGACCGGCGAAGTAGGAAGCACTTCCCGAGAGCGACGACTTCGTTTAGGCATGATCTCACGAGACGCTTGTCTGATCTTGGAGAACGGGACTGGACTATGCTTGTTGCTTGTACTAGAGCTTCTCGAGGCCGGACTCTCAGGTTCTGGCGTTGGATAGGAGGGTTCTGATATTGGAATTGGCGCTGCGTCGGAGTTTCGGCGGGCGTATGGCGGAAGGATATCGCTTGGTGATTTGCTTGAAAGGAGATGTTGAGGCTGATTGTCAAGTGTGAACTCGCTGCTTTGAGAGCCGCTATTATTAGACCGCGCAATTGACTCGGTGTCTGAAGCTGGGTGACCGTGGTTTATTGACGTTGAAGCAGCTGTAGGGCTCGGAGTTGGGGTCGCTAGTCTAGCGTTGTTCAGGGTTTTGACGAGTTCTTTATAAGTATCCCCATCTAGCCCCAGACTAGCTGGTGAGATAGACATATGCTGTGTCATTTGTAATTTGGGGATTGTCCTTGGAAGATTGTTGCCCAAGTCGACCGTACCGGGGATCATAGAGTCTCGGGACTCGGGGCGAACGTGCGACTGTGAAGCAACTTTAGGTGTATCTTGAGTAGTTGGAGTGGACTGGTCGGGTCTATCAAACTCCGAATCTCGTAACATAGGTGCCAGCCAGGCATAATCTAGGGCATCTTTGGCAGTAGGCCGATCTGATGGCTGTGCTGCTATCAGGTCCACCAAAAAGGATGTCGCCTCTGAGCTGACTGGAGATTGGAATGAGTCGAAGGGAAGATTTGCATTGCCTTTGTAGTAGTCAAGCAAATCACCTTTTCCGGAGAAAGGGAGTTTTCCAGTGAGCATGTTGTAAGCTATCACACCCAGAGCCCATATGTCAACCTTGGGGTTGAGTTCTGACTCCAAAATCCGACTTTCCTCTGATGCTTCCCAAATATTTTTATAGATTTCGGGAGCAGTGAAAGCCGGCATTTCATTAAACGTTTGTAAACCCATGAACCCTTCTATTACGCGTTTGCTGATGCCAAAGTCGCCGATCTTGACCCACCAGTCCGGGCCTATAGATAGAACAAAAATGTTCTAACAAATATCAGACGGAGCAAGCATAATAAGAAGCAAAATGAGAAAGTACAGGGCTAAAATAGAGACGTAGAGTTTGAACATACCTGTGGCTTCAGATCACGGTGAACGAACCCATTGCTATGCATAAAGTCAAGACCCTCGAGAAGCTGGAAGGCAATCTGCTGTGTTTCATTTTCACGAAATAGTTGCGTCATATAATTTCCCAAATCACCGAGAGGCAGATACTCCATTGCAATAAACAGAGATTTAGTATCCTCAAACCAACCCGAAGACTTCACGAAGCAGCCATCATACTAGATAATTGGGTCAGTAACTACAGCAAAGAGTTTCGAGAAAGCAGCTGGCAAGACCAATCACAAGCTTACCTTCTTCTGCAAGAAACGAGCAATAGCCTCCAACTCGTGATTGAAATCTATCGACTCCAAGGACGGGACCGACTTGCGAACTTCCTTGACAGCCCGCAACTTGCCCTCACTCACGCATTCCTCCAGCCAGACCGTACCAAATATGCCAATTCCAAGGTGCCGCTTTCGTTTCCATACTTCGTTGCGCTCACGGCGCCTCCCACGACGACCAGCGATGGTTGTGGATTCAAGAAAGGTGTGTTATAAGCTCTGACTCGAATTTGGTGTGTAGCTTCGAGTCCTTGATCAAATCGGAAACTTGCGACATGCGGGGCACAAAGGAACCCCAGAATCTGGAGGTAGATGCAATGTGGATCTCTCCTGTGATGAGGAGGGCATAGATAGAAGCTACAGGTAGGTAAAAGTCACTTGTAGTTGTTATCGCATTGAGGATATGTAAGAATAAAGACTTTGTCAGAGGCAACTGGGAGCCACATATTGATTCAGCCGACATTGTCGCCACACGTAGACATAGCCGGGGTAAGTAGGGGTCAATTCGCTAGGTTCGGCCCCCAGTTGACAGGATGAAAGATGAGTGGAGTGAGGCAGCATCTTCATTCTGAAATAGTATGGATCGACAACGCGGGTTCGGCCAACTAATGATGACTTGCCTGAGTGTAAGGCATACGAAGGAATACATTGGCCCCCAATACGCTTGGTCAAATCATTGCCCAGAAGCTTCAAATAAGCGTTCGAATACCGTCTTCGTACTGTTGTCTGAGCCCCCTTCTGAGAAGTCAATCTCCAGAAATCTTCTTGCGAGTGAGTCCTTACGACGGGGCTGAGTTAGTGACGTTCTATTTAAAAGGCGCATTCTTACAGCTTGCTCTAGCTCTTCCACCTCTCTTGGAGACAAAACTGCGCATGCAGCGAGTATGTTCTCGCCTCGAGCCAAGAGGCATTCGATCTCATTTGCACGAGAAACGATGGCTGAATCGATACCATTGATAGCCGCGCAGCTGTACCAATTGAGTCAGTCTAAAGTTGGAAGACGCAACGGAAAAAGGACGCTAGGAACGTACATTGTACCGAAGCTCTTGTTACTTCGCCCGTGGCGAAAGCTATTCGATCTGTCAGCGTCCTTTGTGTGTAATAGTGAATCAAAAGTCAGCGACACAGCACATACTTGTAAAGATATGTGACTTGATCCTCAACTTGTTGAACTTCCTGATCAACCCGGACCTCCATGTGTCCAAGTTGTAGCCGTGGCCGCAGTGCAAGGAAATCATTCTCGAAGATCTCATGGAAGTGGGTCGCTGCGACGATCTTGGAAGAAGTTTCAAGATTCAGTAGATACTCGAGGATTCCACAGGCAAGGCCGATGCCATCTGTAAGAGTTAACAGACGAAAACAGAGAGTTATCGTGAAAATGGACAAACCGCTCTCGTTAGTTCCTTTGCCAAATTCATCGATGATTACCAGGCTGCGTCCCGTGACTTCTTTCAGACAGAGGGAGATTTGCTGTAAGTCATTCATGAAGGTGCTTTGGATCTAGGAGCATGTTAACCTTGCGGTGTAGGTCTTTAAATAATGAATCTGGAGTACCTTAGAGACACTCTCTTGAGTGTTAATTTTGGTCAAGATCTTGTCAGTGATTCCCAGTTCCGCGCTATCTGCAGGAACAAAGCTGCAATGGAAGTTAAGATCTCATTTTGCATTACTGTAGGAGGATGGAATACCTTCCGATCTGTGCTAGGAAAACAATCAGAGCTACCTAAAGCGCTTTGAGATAATGGTCTGCATTAGGAGGGAAAATCACTCACCTGCTTCATGTAGACACTTTTCCCCGAGTAGTTTGGACCAGTCAAAACCAGCATGCTGGGATTATCATCTGAAGACGTAGATAATCCATCGGTATCTGGGTCCTCACTTCCACCAACGAGCAATGTGTCATTCGGGACATATGACGGCACTGTCATTTCTTGGAGCAGGTGTCTGTAATTCGTCAGAAATGTTGAGAGTGTTTCGGATCTAACGCTTTTACCGTCCACCCTTGATCATGATGACATTGTCTTGAACCATTCGTGGCCGAGTCAGCTTATAGAAACTGGCTCCCTGCGTGAGGGCAAGAAGGCTGTAAATGTAAAGCCTTTATTAGCGATGTTCGCCTCTCACTTCAGAAACACTTACCTGTCCAGCTCTCCACAGACATCAGACGCATCGACAAGCACATTTTCATATCGAAGAACCCTCTGAGCCAAGTCGTATACAATCTCAATTTCTTTCTCTGCAATGCCACACCCGTTAGTCTCCCATGAAGCTCGATCAAAAAAAGTAAGCAAGCCTACCACAGATGAGGCCGTAAATATCTCCCAGCTTCTCGTCCATCTCTCTCATGCGATAGTCCTTGAAATACCCCCGGTTCTCTGTGATGAACATCAACTCCCACTCATTGTCGGCGCCACTGTATGCTGCCACGCCATGGTCATCGAGTGGAATGGTAATATTGAACCCGAGCTGAGGAAAATAGATAACGTTGACGTCGAGATCGAGGACTTCCGGGATAGTCGCGGCGATGTCGAGGGCAACGTGCTTGAGAAGACTGTTGAGACCATCATATCTGTCCTTGATTCTGTCAAGCTCTCTGTCAATCCCTTGTTTGACCACTGTTCTTCCTTGTTCCTCGGAGTTGTCGATGTCAACCTATGTTCATCAGATATGTTACTAATACCAAGTGGGATATGCTTACAATTTCTTGAATCATGCGGCCCACTCTGTATAGCTGTGCTGCTTCAAACACGCGGAGAGCCTGCAGTAGTCAGCATAATGTCAGAAATGGGACGAAAAATAAGATTTTGACCTTGGTTCGGAGGGCTAGGATCTCTGCCCCGGAGACATCCTGTAGCGCATCCTGGATGTCGATGGAGTAGAACGCGAACTACTCGCGTAGTCAGCACCAAAGATGTCTGGATCGCTCAGTAATTGAAGGTCGGAAAAAGACTTACAGCAAGTAGACTAGCCCAAACCGTAGTTTTAAACCCAGTAATCTTCCCACTGCCAGTACTAACTCCCTTGCAAAGATTGAGCATAACAAGTCTCAAATTCTTGACATGCTTCAACGCTTTGGTCATTTTGTCCAGCGCCGCAAGATTGTCGGGTCGCGAAAAGACACCGATAAAATCATGCCGTTCACGAATGATATCTAGATCCAAACTCGGACGAAGGAATGTCTGTCTGAGCTTTGCCCTACCCTGAGGGGTATACGCAAAACGGCGAAAGAGACCATAGACAGAAAGTCCCTCTTTTCCCGAAGCCGATTTCTTGCCCGGGCCTTGATTAAACATGTTCGGGTGCGATTCCGGTTGGATGATCTGCAGTGAAGTGAATGTGTTGTTGTTGATCCACATTGTATCTCGAATATTAAACATTTGCAGCACTCGCACTCGATATTCGTTGCCACCTCCGAGAGGGCTCGGCGCTGATGACCTTCGCCGCTGGAGGTATTGGAGTATGGCTCCTGCGCAACCGATGGTTACCGGATTTTCCATGTCGATAGTGCTGGAAATGTGTAACAGTCTTCCTTCTTGAAGGGTGAAACCCATCTCTTCTGGATTCACCTCTTCAGGGCCTTCAAGACCGTCTTGGGGTACGAAGAATCGGATGCGTTCCTCGTGATTAGACGAGACTTTTAGTGCAAGAAGTTTGCTTTCTGCATTTGAATAGCTGAACTCCGATGTTGGACGAACGTCTATCTGGCAGGGAAGATATGCAGATGAAACTAGAGCCGAAGCAATTAGCCAGGAGATATAGACGAGGAATGCAATTGACTGCAAGATTTGTATACCGTCTTCCTGTACCAGGTTCTGGTTCTGATTCTGCACATCTAAGTCAACACGAGGGGGGATCAAGACCACCGTTGGTTTGATCTGGAGCAGCACTAGTGATAACCCAATTAGTAAGACAAACGAGCAATTAGAGGACAGAAGAGTATACATGTCTCCATTGTATCCAAACCCCCCGAGCGGCTGTCACCGAGCAAATACATTTTCTCTTCTGCGGCCGAATAGTAGGCGCACCCGACGGTACTGTAGTCCTTCATGTCGACGGCTGCAATGACATGATCATCGAAGTCATCGTCGGTAACCCCCATCGAACGATCAGTCTCGGGTTTGGTATTAGTAGAAAATGGGGTTCGCAATTGTCTTGCTGATGATGGGACAGGTGTTTGAGAAGGGCCGCTGGAAACGCTCGGTGCTCGACTCGATAGGCCTCTGTAGCCTCGAGGCCCAGAAGTATGAGACGTGATTGGAGTGCGGGAGGATGTCCATTTTCTTTTAAAGGAAGGCATTTTGCTAAGAAAGGAATTGATTGGGTTAGACCTCGAATGATCTGAGATGGAATAGGAGATGAACAGGACGGGGGGCTTCCACCCCGTGCTCGGTCACGTTCTTCAAGTCTACATAATAAATGGAATGTTTGTTCAATCATCTGAAAATTTTTGAATTAATGTAAAAATCGTATGAGTGAGGTAATATACAAAGTCTCGATATGTGAGGGACGACATGCAGTGGCCAATAGATTAAAAGAATAATCCAAATACCGTACGTATATGCAACAGAAAACGCCAGATCATGTTATCATTTACTCCTGGGTGGTGACCACCAGACCAGACTGGGTGTCGTCGAGAGAAACACGAGCAGTTTGTCCAGAAACAATTTCACCTCGAATGATCTTGTCAGCCAAGCGGTTTCCGATCTCCTTGGAGATAAGACGGTTCAAAGGCCGAGCACCAAATCTGGGGTCGTAGCCTCTCTCGCAGAGCCAGTCCTTGATCTCATCGTCAACCTGCAGGGTCATGCGGCGGTCATCAAGTCTGGCCTGCAGCTCCTTGAGACGGATATCGACAATATCACGCAGAGCCTCCCGCGACAGGCGCTTGAAGATAATGAATTCGTCGATGCGGTTCAGGAACTCAGGTGCGTATGCTCCCTGAACCACATCCATGACGGCCGATTTGATGTCGGGAGACAGCTCTGCATCCCCAGAGACCTTGTGTGAGTGTATGGGGTCTGCTCCAACCAGAATATTGGCACCAAGGTTCGAGGTAAGAACAATCAAGGTGTTTCTGAAATCGACCTTGTGGCCCTGGGCATCAGTCAGGAATCCCTCATCGAGAACCTGCAGCAACAGGGCAGAGATATCCCGGTGGGCCTTTTCGAATTCATCGAACAGCAAAACGGCATAGGGCTTGCGTCTGACGGCCTCGGTAAGCTGTCCAGCATCGTCATAACCAATATATCCAGCAGGAGATCCGATAAGACGACTGATTGTGTGCTTCTCTTGGAATTCACTCATGTCAAAGCGCAAGACTGCAGTTTCAGTAGAGAAGAGGAACCCAGCCATCTTCTTGCAAAGCTCCGTCTTTCCGACACCGGTAGGACCAAGGAACATGAAAGATGCCAGGGGGCGGTTCTCGCCACTGAGACCTGCTCGTTGCATCCGAACAGCATTCGCGACTGCAGAAAGAGCTTCATCTTGTCCACGAACTGATTTTCGGAGAGTATCTTCCATGTGGATCAGCTTCTCTACTTCTCCAGCCATAAGCTTGTTGACAGGGATGCCTGTAGTCCGAGAGACAACGTTGCCAATATCATCGGCAGTAACGGAGTCATGGATCAAAGTCTGTTGCCTAACGTCTTGCTCAGCACCTTCTTTGGGTAGCTTGGCTTCGAGCTCCGGGATGGTGGAGTATCTCAGCTCTCCGGCCTTGGCAAAATTTCCTTCCCGTTGAGCTTGCTCGAGTTCGAATCGGGCACGTTCCAGATCTTCCTTGGTACGTTTGATGGTGTCGATTTCAGCTTTCTCTTTCTCCCACGCTTCCGTTAATTCACCCGCCTCTGCTTGCTTGGCCTTGAGGTCTTCTTGGAGCTTGTCTCGTCGTTCGCGGCTACTGACATCGGTTTCCTTACGGAGAGACTCGAGCTCAATTTGAATGGTGGTTATATCACGCTCCAGCTCCCGGATGGAGTCTGGCTTCGACTCTTGCTGCAACCGCAGTGCTGATGCAGCTTCATCAACGAGGTCAATTGCTTTGTCGGGCAAGAATCGATCAGTGATGTAGCGGTTGCTGTAGGTGGCGGCAGCAACTAAAGCACCGTCGGTAATTCTGACACCATGGTGCACTTCATATTTATTTTTTATACCACGCAGAATGGAGATGGTCGAAGGGACTGACGGTTCACCCACTAAGATGGGCTGGAACCGTCGAGCAAGAGCCACATCCTTTTCGATCAATCGATATTCATTAAGTGTGGTGGCACCGCAGCATTGGAGCTCGCCTCGCGACAGTGCAGGTTTGAGCAAGTTACTGGCATCAATGCTGCCTTCAGCCTTGCCCAGACCCAACAGAGTGTGAAGCTCGTCGATGAAGAGGATGACACCTCCGTGGGCGTCCTCTACCTCCTTGAGTACGGATTTCAGGCGCTCTTCGAAGTCACCACGGAACTTGGCACCCGCAATCAATGAACCCAAGTCCAGTGCGATAACACGTTTGTTCTTGACGCTTTCCGGGACATCTCCTTGCACAATTCGCTGGGCCAGGCCTTCGAGAACGGCAGTCTTACCGGTACCAGCAGCACCGATAAGCACCGGGTTGTTCTTCGTTCGTCTGGATAGAATCTGGATCGTTCGATGAATCTCCGAGTCTCGTCCAATTACTGGGTCTAGCTTTCCAGCTTTCGCCTTGTCTGTAAGGTCGATACCATATTGTTCGAGGGCGGACTTCTCGGGCTCTCCACTCATGTCCATGCGGTGAGTACCACCTGGAGGGTGCGGGCGTCCCTGTGCATAGTGCCGGACAGAGGTTGGGGTGATATTAGTAGCTGGGAGGACGAGAGACGAGGCACGGAGGAATGTCGAACGCGGGATCGGAGTAAGTAGACGGGCTGAAAGTATATTGGGTGTTCGCAGGAGCCTACTGCGAGCAGTGAGGGACAATCTTGCAGCCATGATGAGAATTGCAGACAACCCGAGTTGTTGAGGAGATCACATAGCTTTAATAGTCGCGGTGATGTAAGTTAAGTTATCGCGACGCTTCTCGAATGCTCCACCCCGTCCTCGCTGAGTGGCGGACAAGCTCCAAAGCTTGGACCGCCACCGTCACCAGTCACCTGACCTCCGTCCCACGTTTTTCCGGCGAAGATTTTCCGTTGAAAAAAATCCTCCCCTTTTAACCCCTCGATTTCTTCCAACTTCATTTCTTCTCTTTTTTCCCCCCTCCAGATACCACTTCAATTCTCTTCACAATGGGTTTCACCGACTTTGTCTCTGATGCCGGCCTGACTCGTAGGCGCCCCTGAGATTTTCTTTGGTTCGAATCAATTGGTGACTGACTGTGCCCCTCAGTGGCCAACCACTTCCTGTCCACTCGGTCCTACGTTGTTGGGTAAGACCCCCTTGTTTGTTTCCGTGTTTTTTAACTCCCTGCTTTCATGATGAGAAAAATTGGTCCGTGTTTAGGAGGCGGATTAAGACCCCGCTGCATGACTACACAACCAGCGAGCAATCGCACCTCTGATCTTGCTTATGATGCACCATTGTTGATTTTCACTCGATGTATAAGCACATCGCTGACTATTCAACAGCTCCTCGCCCAGCCAGGCCGATGTCGTGACCTTCAAGGCCTTCAACGGCGCCCCCGACGCTGAGAAGTACCCCCACGTCGCCCGCTGGTACAAGCACATCGCCTCTTACGAGAGCGAATTCTCCACCCTCCCCGGTGACTCCTCCAAGGCCTTCACCGCCTACGGCCCCGAGACCACTGAGCTTCCCTCCAACCCCAAGGACAAGCCCGAGGAGGATGATGATGAGGACCTCTTCGGCTCCGACTCTGAGGAGGAGGACCCCGAGGTTGTTGCTGAGCGCAACAAGCGTCTCGACG
>ERZ1673737.3153-NODE-3153-length-12887-cov-13.787718_pt1 | contig 12887 bp, 10 predicted proteins | sample MGYA00580211_ERZ1673737 | MGnify/ENA primary metagenome ERZ1673737 (study PRJEB41218, sample SAMN15661789) | gut metagenome | host: Homo sapiens | place: Canada: London | collected 2015-08-20/2019-03-30 | study: EMG produced TPA metagenomics assembly of... | reverse complement strand
ATCGGAGATATGAACCTTGGAACGGATGATACCCATCTGCACAAAGAGATATCCTCTGGAATCCGGATGACTGGAAACTGTTCCTTTCAGATTCAGGCTGAGCACCTTTACGGTATCGCCAAGAGAAAGATCGGATGGCTTCAGCTGTTTCTTTGGCTTTTGCTTCTGCTGCCTGGAAGACATTCCATTTTCGGCTTTTGACATACGTTTTTTTAGGTTCTGGCGCTCTTTTTCCACGGAAGCGGTATCTACGTGATCCTTCTGGAATTTATGGAAAAGCTTCATGGTCTGATCTGCGTATTCCTTGGTATCGCGGAGAATCGCATGTGCCTGTTCATTGGCTTCTCTGAGAATCCGCTCTTTACGTTCATCCAGCTTTTCTTCTTTTTCCTGAAGAGATTTTTTCAGATCTTCTACCTGTTCTTTGTAACGGGCAATTTCAGCACGCTCGTTTTCGATGGTGACACGGCTCTGCTCCAGGGATGTCAGAACATCTTCAAAAGATTCATCCTGCTCGCTGATCTGTTCCTTTGCTTTGTCGATGATGAAATCCGGAAGCCCCAGCTTGGAAGAAATGGCAAATGCGTTACTTTTTCCCGGAACACCGATCAGAAGGCGGTAGGTCGGACGTAAGGTTTCTACATCGAATTCACAGCAGGCATTTTCCACACCTGGAGTGGAGAGGGCATAGATCTTCAGTTCGCTGTAATGGGTGGTTGCCATGGTACGGATACCCTGCTCGTGAAGATGTGACAGGATCGCAATGGCAAGAGCGGCACCCTCTGTAGGGTCCGTACCTGCACCAAGCTCATCGAAGAGGACCAGGGAATCCTGATCTGCGGATTTCAGGAAGGAAACCACGTTTGTCATATGAGAGGAGAAGGTACTTAAGGACTGTTCAATGCTCTGCTCATCTCCGATATCAGCATAAACCTCGCGGAAAAGTGCAAGTTCGGAACGATCCAGCGCCGGGATATGGAGACCCGACTGTCCCATCATGGTAAGAAGACCTACGGTTTTCAGAGAAACAGTTTTACCGCCGGTGTTTGGTCCGGTGACAACCAGGAGGTCAAAATCATCCCCGAGACGGATGTCAATAGGAACGGCTTTTTTCTTATCGATCAGTGGATGACGGGCCTGGCGAAGCCGGATCCGGCCTTCTATGTTGAAAATAGGTTCACTGGCGTTCATGTCCATGGCAAGTGCGGCACGGGCAAAAATAAAGTCCAGCTGTACCATGATGGAAAGATCTGCGTGAATAGCCTCCAGCTCAGCAGCTACCTGCTGGCTTAAGGATGCAAGGATCACTTCGATCTCTTTCTGCTCTTTCAGCTCCAGCTCGCGGATGTCGTTGTTCAGCTTGACAACAGCCATAGGCTCAATGAAAAGAGTGGAACCTGTGGCGGACTGGTCGTGGATCATACCGGGAACCTGGCCTTTATATTCAGCTTTTACCGGGATACAGTAGCGACCGTCGCGCATGGTGATAACGGAATCCTGAAGATAATTCCTGGCACTTCCTGCAACCAGAGAAGAAAGCTGGGTGTGTATCCGGTCGTTGGTGGCTTTGATGCTGCGGCGGATCTGACGAAGCGTGCTGCTGGCATCGTCACTGATCTCATCCTCGGAAAGGATACAGCGGCGGATCTCTGTGCTGAGTGGTGTCAGAGGTTCCAGTGCCGCAAACATTCCGTCAAGGGAATCGGTCATTCCGTCATCACGGTCACTTCTGGAATAGGCCTTTACACGACCGGTATTCTCAAGAAGACTGCAGACAGAAAGCAGCTCCGGTGCATTCAGGGCGCTGCCAACAGTAAGACGTTTTAATGTGCCGCGGATGTCCTTGACACTGCCGAAGGAAATGCCGCCTTTTTTGAACAGGCGTGCAAGGGCATCGTGTGTCTGCAGCTGCATGGACCGGATCTCTTCAATGTCTGTGGAAGGGGTAAGCTTCCGACAGAGATCCTTTCCCATGGGGGAGGAGGCCTTGTCTGTGAGCAGATCTATGATTTTATAGTATTCAAGTGCTTTGTATGCTTTTTTGTTCATTGTTGCTGTAGTTACTCCTTTTTGTTACTTCTGTTGATTCCGTGCTTTTCTGCGTAACACAGGATATGCAAAAAAAACACTTCGTTTCCTATTTTACATGATTTCCATAGCAAAGGAAAGTAAAATGTGTTATGATACTGAATAAAGCCCGGAAGTAAGTGGAAATTGTGCAGAAATGCCAGAAAGCCTGGACCGGGATGCGGCCAAAGATCATAAAGAAAGTCTGGCTATGAATGCAAAGTGTGAAGCGGATGTGTTTGTGAGTATGTCTGCTTTGAAAGTAAAAAGAACAGAAAGGCAAGAATTTTATGCGTTTTTTAAATGAATTACATGAGGGAGACAGAGTAAACGGGATCTATCTCTGCAAACAGAAACAGGCAGCTACAACGAAGAATGGTAAGCCCTATGAGAATCTGATCCTTCAGGATAAAACAGGTGTGATCGATGGTAAGATCTGGGATCCCAATTCTCTGGGAATTGATGAGTTTGATGCGTTGGATTACATTGAGATCATGGGAGATGTGACAAGCTTTGCAGGCGCCATGCAGCTGAATATCAAGAGAGCACGCAAGGCAGGAGAAGGGGAGTATGATCCGGCAGATTATCTTCCTACCAGTGAGAACAGTGTGGATGATATGCAGAGCCAGCTGCGAGAGCTTATCAACAGTGTGAAGAATCCCTATCTTTCCCAGCTTCTGAAGAAGCTTTTTGTAGAAGATCAGGAATTTATGAAGATATTTGAGGGACATTCTGCAGCCAAGACCGTACATCACGGCTTTATCGGCGGACTGATGGAGCACACTCTTGGAGTGACCCGTCTCTGCGATTATATGGCGAATGCATATCCGCTATTGAACCGAGATCTTCTGATCACAACCGCACTTCTTCATGATGTGGGCAAAACGAAGGAGCTTTCTGCTTTTCCGATGAATGATTATACAGATGAGGGACAGCTTCTTGGACATATTGTGATCGGGGCACAGATGGTACATGATCTTGCAAAAGAGATCCCGGATTTTCCGGAGAAGCTTGAAAATCAGGTGATCCATTGTATTCTTGCACATCATGGTGAGCTGGAGTACGGTTCTCCCAAGAAACCGGCACTTGCGGAGGCAGTTGCCCTGAATCTGGCAGACAATACAGATGCAAGGATGGAGACACTGACAGAAATTTTCCACGCAGACAAAGGCAAAAAAGAATGGCTTGGTTTCAACCGGCTTTTTGAGTCCAATTTAAGAAGAACAGGAGATATTTAATACATGGAATTCCGTAAAAACGATATACTCACTTTAGATATAGAGGATTGCGGAGTTGACGGTGAAGGTATCGGGAAAGCCGATGGCTTCACCGTTTTTGTGAAAGACGCCGTGATCGGAGACCGGATCAAAGCCAAGATCATCAAGGCAAAAAAGAACTATGGCTATGGCCGTCTGATGGAGGTGATCACACCGTCTCCATACCGTGTGAAACCTGCCTGCTCTATTGCCCGCCAGTGCGGAGGATGCCAGCTTCAGGCATTATCCTACGAGCAGCAGCTGAAATTCAAGGAGAAAAAAGTCCGTGGCCATCTGGAGCGGATCGGCGGTTTTAAGGATTTCCCGATGGAGACGATCATGGGAATGGACGAGCCTTACCATTACCGCAACAAGGCACAGTTCCCGGTAGGAAAAAATAAAGACGGAAAGATCATCACCGGTTTTTATGCAGGAAGGACCCACTCTATTATTGACAACCGGGACTGTATTCTGGGAGTGAAACAGAATAAGGATGTTTTGGACCGTGTGATCGGCCACATGGAAAAATATCATGTCCAGCCTTACGATGAGACGACAGGCAAAGGCCTTGTACGCCACATTATGATCCGCTATGGTTTCCATACAGACGAGATGATGGTTTGTCTGATCTTAAACGGAGATAAGATCCCTGCAGAAAAAGCTCTGGTGGATTCTTTGTGTGAAATTCCGGAAATGACCAGCATCACCATCAATGTCAACAAAAAACGGAACAATGTAATCCTGGGAGACCAGCTCCGTCTTCTTTGGGGACAGTTCTATATAACGGACAGTATCGGAAATATATCCTATCAGATCTCACCACTGTCCTTTTTCCAGGTCAATCCCATCCAGACCGAAAAACTGTACGGAAAGGCCCTGGAGTACGCAGGTCTCACCGGAAATGAAACAGTCTGGGACCTGTACTGTGGAATCGGAACCATCTCCCTGTTCCTGGCTCAGAAAGCAAAATTTGTCCGCGGCGTGGAGATCGTACCACAGGCCATTGACAATGCAAGAGAGAATGCTAAGCTTAATGGAATCGAGAACGTGGAGTTTTTTGTTGGAAAAGCAGAGGAAGTACTGCCGAGGGAGTATGAGAAGAATGGCGTTTATGCAGACGTTATCGTGGTAGACCCGCCACGGAAGGGCTGTGATGAGGTACTTCTGAATACGATCCTTAAAATGAAGCCGGAGAGGGTTGTGTATGTGAGCTGTGACAGTGCGACACTGGCGAGGGATCTGAAGGTGCTGTGTGCGGAGGATTATGAACTGGTGCGGGTTTCTACTACTGATATGTTTCCGCAGGGAGTCCATGTGGAGAGTGTCGTGTTGATGTCAAAAGTCGAGAAGTAGATGTACGAAAAAGGCTTGAAAACAAGGGATTTCCGAGGTGAAGCGGATTTTGGACACAGGGTAACACGACCGAAAAATGAGAAGTTTGCTGTTAGGGGAAACATATCTACATGAAAAAATGACGGAGGGTTGAGTTGACAGCTTGCAAAATGGGTAGGTTGAGTAGACAGGTTGGATATTTGCAGGTCGAGTTGACGGAATGATAATTTGAAGCAAAAAATGGGAGATTTGGCACCTTGTAGCAATATGAGGTGCCGTTTTTGATAGTTGTGTGGGAGCAAGAACGGGAATATGAAGAAATTTTGCAGATGTATTATTCGCAAAAGATATCGGTGATGGTGAGAGAGTTGAGATGATACGCTTTTAGAGGTAAAATAAAAAGAATAGAAAGAGTGTGATAAGTTAGGAAGAATGGAATAAAAGCCATCAAGAAGGTTGCTATTGTTGACTGTAAAAGAGGGGAGATTTAGATATGTCATATTGTTGTGAGGAATGTTTTTCAAACGAAGCGATTAAAAAATTTATTCAGAAGAATAGTAGTATTGTGGGAGAGTGCGAATATTGTGGTTCGCATAATGTATCACTAATATCACCAAGAACATTAGGGGAGTATATGTGTTCATGTTTAGAAAAAGCATATGAATATATTGATGAAGGCACCGGGGCTATGTACGATAGTGAAGACGAAATGTATTTAGGACCAGATGGAAAAGAGGCAACAGTATATTCAGTTAGAGAAATATTGATGGAAGAGGAGGTATTTGCAGATATTACAGACAGTGATGCGCTGCTTGATGAATTATTTTTAGGGTTATTATCATATGAAGAGCAAAAGGATGGGGCTTATAATCCTTTTTATGATATTGATATAGAATGTTTTGTAGTTAAAGATGATTTATATGGTTTAGAGGCAACGCAAATATATTATAACTGGGAGTTATTTAAGCATACAATTAAACATTACAATAGATTTTTCGATGTAGATGGTCTTGAAATTCGCAACAAATGCTTGGAAAAAATAAACACATATCTTTATGATTTTATTACGGATATCGATATAGGTACGATATTCTATCGTGCGAGAGAGCAGGATGATTCCATTAAGGATATCACTGGAATAGATCCATATAAAGAGATGGGTCCCGCACCATATAATAAAGCGAAGACAAATAGAATGAGCCCTGCAGGAATATCATATTTATATGTTGCAGGAGACAAGGACACTGCGTTTGCTGAGTGTCGTCTTAATGGGAAAAGGGCAGTTGTAGCTGAGTTTAAATTAAAGGATTCGTTACAGATTATTGACTTTTCGAGAAGTTCTTTTTATTGGGCAGGAAGTATTTTTGAAGATGATTATAATCATGATGGGCGGTGGATATCTTCATTTTTGAAAAGTTTTGTGAATGAAATCACAATGCCAGTTGACGATAAAGTGGAAGATCACTCTTACGATTATGTTGCGACACAAGTAATCGCAGAATATTTGAGAAGCAAACATTATGATGGAATATGTTTTAAAAGTAGTGTTAGTGAAGGAAAAAGTTATGTATTCTTTTGCGGACCAGATACAGAACATATTCACGATGCGTACCCGTATCCATTTGGTGATCCATATTTATCTGATATGCTTCCTATTTTACAGTCGTTTACAAAATGCTTTGATTTAAGCTATATTGAGGTGATTGATGTTTTAAATGATGGAAAAGCTGGCAACGTGATAGAAAGGAGAATGTTATAAGAATAATTTATGGTTTGCTTATGAAATTGAAATGTAACAAAAAAGATGTTCCGATCTAAATATTATGAATTGAAATAACGGTCAAAATATAGCCTTGTGGATGGAGCGATAACTCTAGCACTCAAAGTTGTCTTAGTTCTTGGTGGGTATCAAAGCGGAAATCTCAGAAAGTCGTTCATGGCGTTTGCGGTAAACGTAAAAACGATAGCATCCATTCAAAAATTGTACCAATCTGGACACCCAATATGGCTTGCGAGTTAGAGGAGGCAAGAATATATAGATAGTTATTGTCGTACCATCTCACACTGGCTTGCGTACTATAAATTGATACAATGCACCCTTTGAGCGTTGAGGGTGCATTTTTAACGATTATCCCTACTCAAAAAACGATAAGGGTGCATTTTGATGAGAAGGCAGATTTTTAGGAATTTGGTGGGTAACACAATTAATGAAAAGCAGGTACAAGAGGCTGAGAGCGAAATGTTTTTTGCAGAACAGGATAAGCCGGAAACTGTCACAGAATTCCATGAGGATATCTGGTATATGCTGTTGGATTATGTGATGGTATATGATAAAGAGGACATCCGATTTACCGTTAAAAATGTGACGGAGATCTAAGTGTAAAAGAGAATAGAAGGTCGAGGATTTTTTTCCCGTTGTCCAGGATGTTGTCCTGGGGAGCGGGGATTTTTTGTTTGTGAATGCCGGAGCGAGATAAGCATGGCTGTTTTTAAGATGCCTGGTATAATGAAAGAACAAGAGAAAAAAAAAATTTAATTGAGTGTCACCATTTGTACCCTATGTGTGTGATATATTGCCTATATTTCCAACCAGAGTCTTGTGATTACCAATGCGGAGATCCGGAACAAGCTGTCCCTTGGCAATGAGAGCCGGGGATGGTTTGATTTTATACCCAGGGCCAACGGGAACCTGTCCATCAAGTGGCGTGATCCGGTTGGATAACGATAGAATGATAGATTTTGTGAGGAAGGAGGGAGGAAAGTATGGCATCCAACGGCAGTTTTTCCGGCTCCATCCACAGCGGGCATTATGTGCTGCGGGTGGACTGGACACAGACAAAAAATGTATCCGCAAATACCAGCACCATCACGGCGAAAGCCTATCTGGTCAATGACTGGAGCTTAAGTATCAACGCACGGTCTGATAATAAAGTGACGATTGACGGCACGGCACAGACTTATGCGTCCCCCGCCATCAGCAGTACGGGAACCCATCTGCTCGGCACGGTCACGCAGACGGTAAACCACGGCAGTGACGGAACTAAGAGCCTGGCCATGAGCGCGGTGTTCTATATCCGTGCGACTTTAAGCGGCACCTATTATGAGTCGATCACAGCCAGTGCCAATATTACGCTGGATTCCATTGCGCGGGCATCCACGGTTTCCGCCTCCAATGTGGAGATGGGGTCTGCGACCACGATTGCCATCAGCCGTGCCTCCTCTTCTTTTACCCACACGCTGACCTATGCCTTTGGCAGCGCCACGGGGACGATTGCCACAAAGACCACATCCACATCCGTGTCCTGGACGCCGCCCCTTACGCTGGCAGGCCAGATACCGAAGGCGGTGACGGGAACCGGCACGATTACCTGCACCACCTATAACGGAAATACGAGCATTGGGAGCAAGACCTGTACGCTGACACTGACCGTCTCGGCATCGGTAAAGCCTACGATCACCAGCCTGACAGCGGCCAGGGTGGATGGGGCGGTGCCAAGTACCTGGGGGATTTATGTGCAGACGAAGTCCAAAGCAACCCTCACCATCAATGGGGCAGCGGGAAGTTACGGCTCCACGATTTCTTCCTATTCCATTACGGGCGGCGGGTACACCAGCACGGCATCCAGTTTTACCACAGGGTTTCTGAATACTTCCGGCACGGTTACCTTTACGGCAACGGTGACGGATTCCAGGGGGCGTGTGTCAGCGGCGGCCACAGTGAGCATTTCCGTAGTGGCCTATTCCCCGCCGTCCTTTGCCAGCTACCTGTCACAGCGGTGCTTAAGCAGCGGGACAGCCAATGATGACGGGACATATATCCGGGGGCAGGTTTCTTATAGTTATACCTCGTGCAGCAGTAAGAACACCATTACACGTGTCACTTATTACAAAAAGGCATCGGATACTGCATGGACGAATGCCGGAGCTTCCTTTAGTTCCGGTACGGCATTTACCTTCGGCGGAGGAAACATCTCCACGGAGACATCCTATGACATCAAATATACTTTGACGGATGCCTTTACCACCATTGCCATCCAGGACATCGTATCTACGGCCGCCGTGGTCATGGATTTTAAGCGGGGAGGCAAAGGCGTAGCGGTTGGAAAGGTTTCGGAGGTGGACAACGCCTTTGAAGTTGCGGAGGATTGGGATGTCCGGGTGTACGGGAAACTCTTAAAAGATTATATCCAGTCCTTCATTAAGACGATGTATCCGGTGGGCAGTATCTATATGAGCGTCAACGCCACCAATCCCTCCGCCTACTTTGGGGGAACCTGGGTAGCCTGGGGCGCAGGGCGGGTTCCTGTGGGCATCAACACATCCGACGGCAACTTTAATACTGTGGAAAAGACGGGCGGTACGGCAACGGTGGCACTTTCTGCGGCGCAGATGCCGGCCCATACACACGGAGTCGGTACGCTGGCGGCAGCAAGTGCCGGAGCGCATACCCATAACCTGAAAAACCAAAAGGCTGCATGGGGTGTGGATGGCGCAGGCAACCGTGTCATGGTGGATGCGACTTCCGGCTATATGGCGCTGACCAACAAGGCGACCGCCAGTGCCGGGGCGCATACGCATACGATTTCCGGTGCAACAGCATTAGCAGGAAGCGGCAGCGCCCACAGCAACTTACAGCCGTATATCGTCTGTTATATGTGGAAACGGACGGCTTAGATAATTAAATAATAGGATTAATCAGGAAAACAGGCAGTTCACCTTCGCGGTGGCTGCCTTTTTCAATACAACATTTTTTAAGGAGGATTCCATTATGAAAGAGTTCTGGAACACGATTCAATTCATTTTTACAGCTGTCGGGGGCTGGCTTGGCTATTATCTTGGCGGTTGTGACGGCCTGCTGTATGCGCTGCTGGCCTTTGTGGTGGCGGACTATGTCACAGGAGTGATGTGTGCGGTCAGTGATAAAAAGCTGTCCAGCGAAGTGGGTTTTAAAGGCATCTGCCGGAAGGTGCTGATTTTTATCCTCGTGGGGATCGCCAACATTTTTGACGTACAGGTCATTGGCACCGGAAGCGTACTGAGGACTGCGGTCATTTTCTTTTATATTTCCAATGAAGGTCTGAGCCTGTTGGAAAACGCCGGACATCTGGGGCTGCCCATTCCGGAGAAGATGAAAGTGGTGCTGGCACAGCTCCATGACCGGGCAGAAGAAAACAATAAGGAGGAAGAATGAGTATGAGATTGGTACAGAGTATTTTGACAAAGAACCCCTGCTATACGGCAGGGAGAAAGATCACGGTCAAGGGGCTGATGCTCCATTCCGTAGGCTGTCCGCAGCCCAGGGCATCGGTGTTTATCAATTCATGGAACAGCCCGTCTTATAGCAATGCCTGTGTGCATGGCTTTATTGACGGCAACGATGGCACGGTATATCAGACCTTGCCATGGAACCATAGGGGCTGGCACTGCGGTTCCGGCAGTAAAGGGAGCGGCAACAATACCCATATCGGAGTCGAGATGTGCGAACCGGCGTGTATCAAGTACACAGGCGGTTCTTCTTTTACCTGTTCGGATAAGGCAGCGGCAAAGGCTGTGGCAAAGAGAACGTATGAAGCGGCGGTAGAGCTGTTTGCCATGCTTTGCAAACAGTACAATTTGAATCCGATCGCTGATGGCGTGATTATCAGCCACAGGGAGGGGCACAGCCGGGGCATTGCTTCTAACCACGGAGACCCGGAGCATCTGTGGAATGGGCTCGGCATGGATTACACCATGGATGGATTCCGCAAAGCAGTAAAGGCGAAGATGAACGGTTCTGGCAGCACAGATAATTCTGGCACTTCCGGCCTGCAGGCATCTGCCCTTAAAAATCTCTCTGAGGCAGATGTGATTGCCAAGGTGGGGCCACTGTTTACCGCAGACCAGAAGACAAGTGGTATTCTGGCATCGGTATCCTTGGCACAGTTTATTCTGGAGAGCGGATATGGCAAATCGGAACTGGCACAGAACGCCAACAACTGCTTTGGCATGAAAAAGTCGCTCTCCGGGAATACCTGGGGCGGTTCCGCATGGGACGGTACTTCCATCTACACCAAGAAAACGCAGGAATATGAGAACGGTGCATATGTGACCGTGTCGGCTGACTTCCGTAAATATCCGTCCGTTGAGAAATCCATTGCAGACCATTCCGCTTACCTTTTGGGAGCGAAGAATGGTGCGAAACTGCGTTATGATGGTCTGAAAGGCTGCACGGACTACAAAAAGACGGTGCAGATTATCAAGGATGGCGGATATGCAACTTCCCCGACCTATGTGGAGAACCTCTGCTCCATCATCGAGAAGTGGAAGCTGACACAGTATGATGTGGCAAATGCCGGAACTGCGGAAGTCTGGTACCATGTACGTAAGACCTGGGCGGACGCAGCATCCCAGAAGGGCGCATTCCACAGCCTTGCCAATGCGAAGAAGTGTGCAGATGAGAATGCGGGGTATTCCGTATTCGATGAATCGGGCAAGAATCTCTATACTGGAAAACAGACTGCCTTTCAGCCGTATCTGGTGAAGGTGTCAGTCTCTGACCTGCGTATCCGCAAAGGTCCTGGAACCGATAAGGCCAAGACCGGAAAGTACACGGGAGAGGGTATCTTTACGATAGTAGAGGAAGCGGACGGTCCCGGCGCATCCAAGTGGGGACTTTTGAAAGCATACCAGAAGAACCGCGATGGCTGGATTTCGCTGGACTATGCACAGAGAGTATAAGTAAAGAGTGCCAGGGTTTTATGTTTCTGCCGGCTGCATTTGATGTGGCCGGCAGAAACTGTATTTATTGTAGATTTATGAAAGAAGGTCAATATTCCCGTCTTTACATAACAGTAGAAGGGAGTGTGTTTGGAATGGAAGAAAGAAAAGTGCAGGTTCTTAATGCGCCGGCAGCGATGGCACCAGGAAAAAAGCAGTTTACGCAGGAAGAACTGCAGCGGGAATATGACTATACACGGGCGGAAAAACTGACCAGGAAACTGCTCGATCTTGGAATGATCACTATAGAAGAATTTGACAAAATCATGGCATTAAACCGGGAATCTTTCTCTCCGGCATTGGCAAGGATTATGCCCTGAAATGCTTGCTATAGAGGGAATTTGACGGTAACATGTCACATACCGGAAAGAAAGGTGAGTGGATGAAAAGGATTACAAAGATCGATATGGCAGAACCTCTTATCACTAAAAAGCTCCGGGTGGCGGCTTACTGCAGGGTATCAACAGGAAGTGACGAACAGCTGGTAAGCCTGGAGGCACAAAAATCCCATTATGAGTCCTTCATAAAAGCAAATCCGGAATGGGAGTTTGCGGGAGTCTATTATGACGAAGGGATAACCGGAACCAAGAAAGAAAAAAGGACACAGCTGTTAAGGCTGATTTCAGACTGCGAAGCACACAAGGTTGATTTCATTGTTGTAAAGTCTATCAGCCGGTTCGCAAGGAATACAACGGATTGCCTGGAACTGGTGCGGAAACTGACGGACCTTGGCGTCTTCATCTATTTCGAAAAGGAAAATATCAATACCCAGTCCATGGAGAGCGAACTGATGCTTTCCATCCTGAGCAGCCTTGCGGAGAGCGAGTCTGTTTCAATTTCTGAAAACAGCAAATGGGGAGTCAAAAGAAGGTTCCAGAACGGCACGTTCAAGATTTCCTATCCGCCATACGGATATGATTATGTGGACGGGGGAATGGAGATCAACCAGGAGCAGGCAGAGACTGTAAAATATATTTTTGCACAGGTGCTATCTGGAATCAGTACACACCAGATAGCAGATGAACTGAATGCCAGGAAAGTGCCCACAAAAAAGGGTGGGAAATGGACGGCATCGACGATCCGGGGCATGATCTATAACGAGAAGTATGTGGGAGATGTAATCTTCCAGAAAACCTATACGGACGAGCACTTTAACAGGCATACGAACTATGGGGAGAAAGACCAGTACCTGATGCAATGCCACCATGAACCGATCATCAGCCGTGAGGATTTTGAGGCTGCCGGGGCAGTCCTCAATCAAAGGCGGCTGGAAAAGGGAATCACAAAAGGCAGCGGAAAATATCTGAACCGGTATCCGTTCTCCGGGAAAATTATCTGCTCGGAATGCGGCGGCAAGTTTAAGCGGAGGATACACAGCAAAAACGGCGGAAAGTATGTGGCATGGTGCTGCGGGAAACATATCGATGACGTCACAGCGTGTTTCATGAAATTCATCCGCAATGCGGATGTGGAGAA
>ERZ1673737.3152-NODE-3152-length-12893-cov-4.231890_pt1 | contig 12893 bp, 8 predicted proteins | sample MGYA00580211_ERZ1673737 | MGnify/ENA primary metagenome ERZ1673737 (study PRJEB41218, sample SAMN15661789) | gut metagenome | host: Homo sapiens | place: Canada: London | collected 2015-08-20/2019-03-30 | study: EMG produced TPA metagenomics assembly of... | reverse complement strand
ATGTGTTGTAGACATGCTATTCAATATATTCAGCACATGGTACAAGGCTACTCCGTACATAGAAAACTTTCCACAGTCCAAGGGCAGGGAAGGAACTGCTGTCTCAATTTCAAGCTGGACAGACTCTTTGCATAATTTCCCATGGTACAAAAATCACAAACACCACGTATAGATAATCCCTAAGTCCATTACATAGATGACCGAACCCAAAACCCAGAAAGAAAAAAGGTAGATATGACCCAGATGCAAGAAGATGAACTGAAATAGAAGTCAAGTAGAGAAAAGAAGAAAAGAAAAAAAGACAAAGAAAAAGTAAATCGCTCAAGGGGTATAAATCGCTGTGCACATCATAACCAGATATCGCCTTCTTCGCCATTGACCCATTGTGCCCACACAGCCTCATAAGCGTCTTCAAGGTCACGCACCCAGCGCGCCGTATCAAAGAGCTTATTCTTATACCGCTCTCGGAACAGCATCTGTCGAAGCTCCGGCAGTCGACCGCGGCCCTCGCCAGTAGAAGGATAATGCAGATCCATACAAAGCCGAATGGCCTTGTTCTCATAGTCCTCGATGGAGCAAGCAATCAGATCATCGCGGGCATGCTGGCCAGCCTCAGATTTGGGAAGGGCACTGCTGAGAATACTGCTCGCCATGCGCGAGCACATCTTGTACTTGTAGCGTGGGAGGGTGAGCAGCGGGGTGCCACTCCAGAGGACGTCGGTGGCTGTAGTGTGGGCGTTGCATTCGGGGGTATCAAGAAACAGGTCTAGGATCTTCGCTCGCGCGATATGTGTGTTTTTTGGTGCGACGTCTGTGAAGATGATTCGGGATGCCGTTTCTTCACCGGCCCAGGCTTTGGCGATGTCGCGGAGGTTTTGCTCGCCCAGGTCTGGGAAGCGGAGGAGCCAGAGAACGGCATTGGGGATGCGCGCTAAGATGCGCAACCATGTTCGGAACGTTGTGGGTTCAATCTGGCGGCGGTTAGTTGAAGTCAGGGCGAAGTGAGCATAGCAAGACATACCTTGTACAGCTGGTTGAAATTACCCAGGATGATGGTATCATCGCTCAAATTAGGGAATAGTTCCTTGCGCATCTTCCACCGTCGGGCTTGCTCTTCTTCCCAAGATACATGCTTTTCGCCAGCATCTGGGGCACTCTGCCGGTGATCACAGCAGAAGAAAGTATCACGGGTGAAGACAATCTTCTCTCCGTAAACCCAATCCTCGAGCTCCTCGCCATTGTCCTCTTCCAAAAGACGTTCCTCAATACGCATCGTACGGCGTCCAGGGCTCAAAGTCTCGGGCGGAATAGAAAGAGTGTCGGCAAGAATGTAGTCACACCACTCAGCACCAAGGGTGCCCGCAAAGCCCATGAACGACATATGAATGGGTGCCGGACGAGCTGCAAAGACCTCATTGCGAGCGCCTCGAGTGTAGCCGTTCAAGTTGACCAAAATGTGGATGCCATCCTCGACAATCTGCTGGACCAATCGATCAACTGACCACCCACTTGCATCATGGAAGACAGATGATTCCTTCTCGATCTGCTGACGATGCACTGATTTGTCACTGGAGGTGGTAGCATAGCAGTATGACCTGACCCTAGAAGGATTGTGCAGCCCAAAGACCGACTGCATCAAATGTGCAAGAGGATGGTTGTTAAAGTCCGACGACACATATCCAACACGAAGATACGGACTCGGCGGAGAAGGTGGCGGGAAGACTGTGGGAGGAAGCCACGGAAGTCGCAGAGTTGAAGTCGAAATGCGCAGACCATTCCGTTGGGAGATCTGACGGATCTGCTTGGCCGACAAGGGACAGGTGAATGTATGGAAAGGCAAGACTGTAGGAGCACTAGGAGCAGAAAGAGCGCCAGGAAGTTGAGGCCGACGGTACTTCGAAGCAGGGTAGTCTTTACCATAGACATAACGGTCCTGGTACCATTGCCAGGTAAGAGATCGAATGGCTCGTTCGATGAGCCGAACAATCCGGGATCCTTCCCATTTCTGCCCAGCCCAAGACTGAAAGAGCTTTTCCAGGGAGCTTCGCTGACTGGAAGAGAAACGGCTAGAATCTAACGCGGGAGCCAACTGTAGACACAACTGCTCTGCCGTGCTTGTAGTCAACAAGCCACGGCCCCAATATTCGCCTTCTTTGAGTTGCCGATCAACAATGTCGACAACCCTCTTAATCCATCCAGATCCGGTGTCAGTGCTCAGAGAATCTCGAAGCATCCCCTTTTCATCGACATGCCACCGGTCGCGGAAGCCACGAGCATTGGTGATTCCACCGCGGCCGACCCAATTGCAGACGGAGTTCAAAGCATTCGCCAATCCGCAAACCGCCTCGGCAAACTCGGGGTTGACCTTGACGGCGCGCTTGTAGTAGGAGATGGCATCATTGACCTTGCCAGCGTCCTTAACCGCATTGGCCAGGTTTGCCAAGGCAATATCGAAATTACCATCGCATTGAACAGCCTGCTCGTACATCTTGATAGCAGCCTGAAGTTGGCCAATATCCTTAAGCAAACTGCCAAGATTGGTATAAAGATGGGCATGTCGTGAATCAAGATGCAAGCCATAGTTGTAGTATGCCAGGGCCAAGGATATTCCACTACCAGGAACAACACCGGGGATCTCAGGGTGCTGGCTCTCTCCGTTCGGGCGGACCAAGCCTCTGGCGGGTGGATTGTTGTGAATACCGGCCAGCAAAATACCCACATTGTTAGCGGTAGATGGACTAGGCTGAAGAGAGAGGGAGAGGTAGTAGAGGGCCAAAATGTCCCGCACGCCAGGTGTAGACCTAGGTGTTCCTGATGAGACGTTGGACATGCCATCCTGGTAGATCTTCGCCAATGAAAGAAGAGAGTTACTGGTAGTTGAAACGGCCGCATTGCGAGCCATACCTTCAGCAACAAACTGCAGCCCCGGCGGCATCCCACCAGCTTGGAATACAAGCTTGGCGGTTTTCAATGCTCTATCGGGGTAAAGGAGAATGCTTTCCTTGGACTCGTGCTCGGTTTGAGGATATCCACTGGGTCCACCAGAGAAGGCAGCAAAGATCTGCTTGATAATGCTTTGGATGCCATGGCGTCTTCGACCAGCGGCGATGAGAACTGCATCCTCGAATGCAGACGCAGCGCCGGCATTATCACCGAGAGCATAGAGCATGTTTCCTTTGGCGTGGATCAAAGCTAGCATTCGTCCATTGTCTGAACCAGGAATTGCATATCCACTGGTTGCGAAACCAATGGGCTTAGCATCTGGCGAGCCAGGTTCCAACCCCTGAACGCGTCCCATGTCATCGTCGTATTCGAACGATGCTTTATCAAACATGCAGACATCGGACACGTTACTCTCAGCATCACTTTCAGGCTCACTGGCATGTTCATCCGTCTTGAAGCAATCGCCATCCTTGGGGTGGCGAAGGGAGTTCTGAACGAAGTCAATAATATTGACTGCTTCCTTGCCACGATGACTGCTGCACAGTAAACCGATCAGATGTTCGACTGCTTCGAAGAAACTCGGACGTAACTTCACAGCCCGCAACCAATTTTGCAAGGCTTCCTCTCTTTGATCGAGTGCCAAAAGGGTTGCAGCGAGGTTGGAGATCGCTTCTACGTGTCTGGTATTTGTTAATATTGATTGTCAATCAAAAGGTGATATACTCACGTTGAGTCGCGTGCGATGATTCTAGAGTACCATCGTGTGGCTTTGTGATAGTCACCTAAGCCATAGGCTAAACAGCCTCCAAGGAGCATTCCGTCGATCCATTCCCATCGGCTTTCTGCACACAAATGAGATAACATGTCCAGAGCGGACACAGCATTGGATCCCGGGGATCCCTCGTTGAAAAGCGTGCCACAGGCTCGAGTAAATGGAGATACACCTGTGGGACGACCAGTGTCGCGCAATCCGAGCATTTGTGTATCGGACGCTCTGTTATGGGCGAATTGATTCAAAGATGGGCGTCGACTGTGGGCACGAGGTAGAGGTATTTGCTGCACATCATGCGGCCTGGCGTTGCCCATGGCATGCAGTTTCTGTCGTTGAAGATCATATTGACTAGCGGGGTAACTGTTATGACGGGTAAGATCCGGGGGAGTGGGTTGAGAGAAATCAAGGCCGGGTTGGCGAGGAGGTTTAGGGTAAATGACAGGTTTCTGGAATCGGGGGTGGGCATCCGCAGTGCCGTTGGAGATGCTGTTGCGGCGGGCCTGATGGATATTCGCAAGGAGATCGACATAAACACCATGGGCCCAAGACAAGACCTTTTCTTTGAATTCCACGTTAGCTGCTACAGCAGGCCCTGGCCGTTGGAACCCATGTGTCGACGGGCGGCTGTTCCAGGTGATAGGATCATTCAGAGGTTGCGGCGCTTGCGGTGGAAATGCCGATGCAGGTCGGTTGACACGGGCGTGGAATGGTAGTTGATCGGAATGGCGTGGAGGAAAGTGGGTTTTCATGAGAGGATCCTGGGGTAATCCGGGCATAGATTGACCCCATGCAAGCCCCGGGTCTGCACGACTGCCCAACGGCACCTGGGGTTGGTTAAATACCGGCTGGTTCAGGTCATAAAAAGGCTGGCCCGTAGGGCTCAGCTGCTTTGCAAACGGGGTCGGGGATTCGTAACGCGCATCACGGAAGGCAGCAGGACGGTATGGGATATACACCCCGTCCGGCCAATACGGTCCATAGGGACCACTGCCCGCCGATGCGGTTGGTCCAAGGCATGACTGTAGAGTTGCTGGGAGGACTGTGGGCACATATGCCCCGTTCTGTAAAAGTATGCGTTGATTTCCATGCAGAGGTAGACTCTGATTTAGGACCGAGTCCACCCCCGGTGGATAGTTGACCGGACGAACCCAACTAGTCCCATTCGCATCCTGAATAACTTCGCCAGGCATCGCACTGCCGTCGTTTTTGAAGACCGGGGGGAAGTTCATGTGTTTGGTGGCGGATTGGTCCAACATGGGCTGCCAATTTTCGGGCTGCATCCCAGCCTGGGACAGAAATTGGCCCGATTCCATCGGCGAGACCAAGATGTGCTTGGATGCTGGCTGGATTGTGGTATCGCCCGGAGTCCCATCGTACCCCGCGGCCAGAGTTCCGTTGGGAGTCTTCCGTCGCAGGGCATGTTCCCCCCCATTTGCGGTGGAGCTGGAACCTGAAGCATCGCGGGAATCGAGACGTTGCACCGGGTGGGGGAGTTGGAGGCGCGATCGAGAGATTGGGTTCAAGAAGGATTTAGAGGGGTCGTTGCGAAAGGGGAGACTGTCGCTCGCATTGTACATGGGCTGAGAGCCATCGTGAGTCGGGTAGTGGTGTGTGCGGTGGTGCGGTTGGACCGTGGGGAAAGGCGCGACGGTTGGAATCATCTTCACGGTCTTGGGAGGTACCTCGATGCCGAGGGCACAGCCAAAGACTTAACACATCAAACGGGACATTCAACTATCATCCTTGAAACGTTTCCGATGCCTCATTATGTGATGCCAGCACTGGAGATGTGAAGCAGCTTTCACGTCATTCGATAAGGACAGGTGGAAAAGAGAAAGACGCAAGGGAGACAGAATGTCCAGCCCACGATGTTGGTATCCGAGACGATCAGCCAATAAAAGGCGATCTTGGCGAGGATTGCACAGGGGATAATGAAGGAGGTCACAGAGGGAAAGGCAAAGGAGAGAGGTGAGGAAGAAAAGATCAAAGTTGAAGCTGAAAGCGCAGTGGATTCGGGTGGGGGGTGAGGATCGAAGTAAATTAATAGTGCAGGCAACAAACTATAACTTAGTAACTTGGATGGAATAGTAATAGTATAGAGTATCGAGTGTAGAGTATATAAATTATAACATAACTGTTATTCACTGCTAAATACCTCTCTATAACTACTAACCCATCGCCATCGCCATCGCCATAGCCTCACCTCGCAACTCAACTCATCACCGCGACCCACATCCAACGGCCTCTCTGGCCATCCAGACGCCCTAGTGGATCATTGGCTCCATAGCTAAGGCCCCGCCGATAATCGAGTGCCCGTTCACGGATCCTGCTATACTCTGTCGAGTATGAGGTTCTATCTCTCTGACTATACTCAACACTCAACGCTTCAACAACACTTCATCAACTATTCAACACTCCTTCAACACTCCTCTCCTATAAATATACAACCGCTCAAGCCCATTTCGCCCCCTGCCGCCTCACCTCCGATCCTTTCCTAACCCGGCTGAATTCTGGGGTTAGCAAGGGAGGACTATTTTCCCCTTTGATTCGTATTATCTGAATACCTGGACTTTAACTACTGCAGATCCTCATATCAGAGTCCACATGTCTCTAGACACTGCACACGGTCGCACTCCAAGTCACCGAGAATCTATGTCACAAGTCGAGATCAGCACACCCTGTCGCATCCTTGGCTTGCACGACGTTCCTGTGTTGATGCGAGTCGGGTAGTACAAGAGAAGGCAGAATCAAACAAGGAGTAATAATAAATAATAAATACTCTGTGTTGTAGGTCATATTAAGAGAGACAGACAAGAATCACAGAGACAGAGAAGAAGAGAAACAGAAGACACGGACAGATCCACACGATATTCCCCGGCCCCATTCGTCCCAGTTATCCCAAGGCACTTGTTCCATGGCCTCAATAGACTGCGCCAAACAGGATGGAGAAAACACGAAAATCAAAGCGATCAGCGCTGCTCCACATGTAGATGAGCACGAACATCGTCTTATCAGGGGGTGATCACCGGTGGAGTATGATGATTAGTGAAAAAAATATATATAAAATTACACGTCTCACACCGGTGAGCCACGTAGGTCCACATATACAGCATCCTGAGACTTGGACAAATAAAGACGGGAGACAACAGATAGCATCGATGAAGTTCTTATTGGTGGCGACGTGGCTCGAGGCTGTTTGTGGTTGTTTGGCTGTTTCAGATTGTTAGGACGATATATCTACTGAGTACGGAGTGCATCCCTGGCACTATTTCCAGCCAACTCGCGTCAACTGATCAATATATGTACAGCTTTTCAGTATCTCTATATCAACCACATATGTGTGCGACCCCGACCGGCATTCACACTATCGAGATCCCTTACCTACCACTCCTCTTCACACACCTACTCTCGATATTTGTTTGACCGTCTTTTGATTGTGTTTGACGACACACACACAAACTATCGTAAGCCCAAGCCCCGCGAATAAAAACCGTTTTGCGGCAGTGCCGGGCGCAGCCCTGCTTGTGCATATGTATATGCACGCCGAGAACTCGCATGCAGGGTAGCCTGGGTTGGGTGGGAGGTGGCTTGTAAGCGTAGCGACGCCAACTTGACATACTATTCTACTCAGCTGGGATACTGTAGTAAGAGTGACCAAAATTGAGGAACTTAATTGATATATTAGAATAACGAAAAGATCGGCAAGATTTGTCTTCCCTGAAACTGGGGTCATCATTTTTTCATTAAGCTTCGCAGCCATCCTATAAATACAATAGTAGGGATCTAGACCGATCTGTCTATAACTACAGCCTACGAAAGCAAGTATCTTGCATCTCCAAGAGATGTAGACCCGTATGATGGATCACTGCACCCACGGAGCGAACTCCAAGTGTACCGCGATGAGTAATGGGACCGAATTTAATCTTCCCCACTTAAAATAAGCCGCATACCACGTCGTGATATGATCAATCCCCGCAGGGAAAGAACGGTAAGGGCCAGAGTGTTGTGGGGGTTTCCATCGAAGGAGACTGTCGGCTACGCCGGGTAGCCTTCCACCATTCTCATCGCGTAGTAAGAAGCAAGAGAATCATGAAAGGAGAACGAGGGGGAAAAAAAGAAAAAGAGAAATACAACCGGAAGAACAAGCAGCGAGCTGATTCCATTTGTCCAATTGAACACTCGCAAGAGAATTAAGAAAAGGTATCAAAGGTCATGACTCATGAACATTTTTGGTTTGGGTTGAGAAACCGTTCGTATTCTGCAACTAGCATCTCATCATTAAGAAATGCACGCCTTAGAAATCAGACAGGCCACCTCTTTTTTGACACTCGGGAGTGAAATAATTTATTCCTCGGGAACTAAGACATTATTAGTATTGAACAAGTGACACACAACCGAGTCAACTCACTGTCAATCTCGCCAGCCTTGACATCGTCGGAGACATCCTTGGGGCTGCGGCCATCGACCTGGCAGCCGACAGAGAAGGCAGTACCGAGGATCTCGAGGACGGTACCGCGGAGCTCCTTGGCCATGGAGCGCTCACGCATGACGCGGGCCATGTCAATGATCTCGTCCAGAGGGACGGACTTGGAGTGCTTGATGTTCTTCTCCTTCTTGCGGTCACGGGGAGGCTCCTTGAGGGCCTTGATCACCAGGGAAGAGGCGGAGGGAACAACGGAGACGGCGGCCTGACGGTTCTGGATGGTCAAGCGGACGGTGACACGGATACCCTTCCAGTCGCCAGTGTTCTTGGCGATGTCTTCACCAATCTTCTTGGGAGACAGACCGAGGGGACCGATCTTGGGGGCCAGAGCGGACTGGGCACCGACCTCACCACCAGTCACACGCAGGTGGCTATAGTAAAGATTATTAGTATTTTGAGGTTTGGTGTTCCCAAAAGAGAATTTTTCACTTACATGATCTTCACCTCATTGGGGTCAAACTTGGGAGCTAGACCACGAGGGAATGTTAGTCGCCATCATGCAGAAAACCAGGTTGATGATACTTACGCATGGCGAGTGCGAAAGGTAGTCGATCTTCCTTGGTTGTCGAAGAAGTTGGTTACAGAAGAGAAAGGGGATGAGCGCGAGAAATTGACTTGAAGGACTGGCGTGCTAGCGGGACCCACTCGACCGACCAACTAAGCGAGTGGCCCAATTGGGCGATCAGGGCATGCCCTTACCACGTGACCAACATAGAGGTGGTTACCTCTTTGGGTATTCTGTATCTAAGTGGGGACGCTACTACGTACAGTTCTTACAAAGCTTCAAGATGAAACACAAGTCTTTTGTCATGGTATCAATCCATTCAATCTACTATATTGCGTCAAAGGAAGTTAAATCACCGCTAAAGATACACAAGACCCGAGGGTCGACGACCGCCCTTTGCTCTCATGGCCATGTCTCATCACACTTAGCTAGTTCCGGATACAGCAAGCCTAGGCAAATGTTAGCAAAGATCCACATAAGCTACTCAGGGACCACTCACTTCATCAGGTGGTCCATAAATGTCTGCAGCGACACGTCGTCAGTGAAGATGGTCTGAGATGACACACCTCCACCATATCCACCCGTGGTGTGGGTAGTCGACGGGTTCAGCTTGGACAGCAAGAAACGGGCTTGAGAACCACCGGCATCACAGACGATGAAACGGGGCAGAGGGCACCGGTCAGCAATAAGATCCTGCAACGCATGAGTCAGTTAAAATAAGACATAAATTTCGGAAAGGTGGAACGAACCCTAGCGTCCTCCTTAGGCTGCTCAAGGAGCACCTTGAGGTTCTCGTACCCTTCCTGGTCCTGGTAACCTGCTTTCCTCCATTCGGCAATGGTCTCACCGTGGAAAATGAGGATGTGGAAGAAGGTATCGAGGAGAAGAATGTGCGCGGGCTGGATAGAAGCGGAGTCCAGAAGCACGGGTTGAGCTCCCTCTTGCTCCAGGGAGTATGAGTCGAGGGTAGGCTGGATCATGACAAGAGAATCGCCGGCATCCTCGTGGTTCAAGACATGACGGTAGAACGCAGTCTCATCAGGGGAGTTGTTGAACACCTGCAAGAACTGGCTTCGGCGAAGATGGAACATGAACTGAGGGTAGAGGGTGAAGTTCTTTTCCAATCGGAATGATGTTGGGTCATCCTTGCGGTAGTCGGCAAAGCGAGAGCAGAGTCTGATCAACATCCGGTCAACCCACCGCAGAACATCAGGGCCGTCATCAACCTCGGCCTTGAAGACTGCGATACGGGCCATGAGAACAGCAGCAGCCTCCTGGTCGAAGGACTGTGCCAGGGTTGGGTCACCCGCAGGCCCGCTCAGGGGGCGAGCAGTGGTGGTCACCCGCAGGTGGTAGTGCCCGGAAGAATGCTGGTAGTATGTCAAGAACTGCATCATACCCCGCTGAGGGCCAGGCTGCACGGCAGCGGGACCGCCCTGATTCGCAATCTCGAAGTAAACACCATAGCTGGAAGAGGGGTCGATACCACACATCTTCCACGCGCATGTGTTACCGATACCACATTCTGTCTCGCCAACAGAGCTGGACTTCTTGTTCAGGGAAATAGCGTGGCCGATAAGACCAGTAACCTTGAGCTCCTTAGTTGTGAGAACCTCGAGAGATGCGTTGAAGCCCATCAGGAGGTTGTCGTTGGCATCCTTGTCGAACACGCGCACGAACGACTGCTTGAATTGTGACGAGGTGAAGCTATCCGTGAGAAGCATGTGACCTCCGGTGTAATTGGATAGGTTCTTCATTTCCAAGAGACCGACTTGATCGAGACAGCCGGCGAAGATATCGACAATGTGGCCATTGTTGGCAGCCCGCTTGGCAAGGGTGTCGTAGAACTATACTTCAGTTAGCATGAATTCAGACAGGCTGGCGCATTGGAAGCATACCTTGACAGCCTTCTTGTAGTACTTGATGTTGTCCCGGTCAATGTCGTGGTGAGAACGGATGGGCTCCTTCAACTCGGGTGAAACAACGTGACCAGGGCCTTCAGTGGCAGCACCACTGGTGAAAGCCATGATGCGGGCTCCCGCATTCTGGAAGGAAGTCTCAAGCAGACCAACGGCGACGCTCAGGGCGACACCAGTGCAGCGCAGGGGACGCTTATCATTGGCCACTGGCCAGGGATCACGCTGCAATTGCTCGAGAACGTTGGTTATTTGGAATTCGGCCTGCTGAACGGGCATGAGGAAGCGGGCGGCCGGGCCGAGGGGAGGACGGGCGGGTTGCTGCTGAGGAACACCAGGGCGCACGCCACCGGCCAAGCCGAGCATCTCCTGAACTTGCTTCGCGGTGTACTCCTTGCTGCCTCGGAAGACGTATGACTTGGCGCATTCCGTGTAACCGAGCTCATGAACTTGGGCCTAAACAACGTCAATAAAATGCCACCTCCGGTGTAAAGATCGTTATCCTACCATTGTGCCGAAGGTAATCAGACCAACCAGCGCATTTGGAGGGAGAAGAGACAAGCTCATAATGAGCGAGTCCTTCACAGCCTGCAGGCTGTCATCTTCCTGGCAAGTATCGACGACAAAGACGAAGATCGGGGGAGCGGGGGCAGGCCGTGCCAATTGATACTCGATGGTTGTGCTCTGCGGGTGGAGTTCGGGGGGTATCGTGTTCTCCGTGATATCCTTGTAGTGCGGGGGAAGAGGATTGCGCGAGAGACAGAAAGGACAGATCCAGATTCGTGCGCGGACATCCACAGTGCTAGCTCAAGGTCAGTTCCTATCCAATCCGGGATATCGCCTGTACATACGCATATGGGTTCAGCACGGCTCGGCAGGGCTGCTTGCAAGTGACGGGCTCATATTGGAGCAATGGGTTGTCGGGCTTCTCCTTCAAAGGTGTGTACACGGCGGCAATAGGAACGACCAGGCGGGATGCTTCCTGTATCAAGTCTCAGTGGATGATGCGGTGAAGGTCAGGGTCGATATCACGAACCATACGAGTGCTGGGGAAGGTGTTCCAGCTGAGTCTGATTCCATCGCGGTCCTCCACATCACTCCATTGATCCTTCAGCGCCTCGAAATCCATGTTGTCGGTAGATGTTCCGGATCTCGGTGTGTTGATCAAGAAGAGGGGGGCGGGTGAGAAGTCGCAAAGAAAGGGGAACTTCGGGTATTAGGGTCTACTCCAAGAAGCTAAGTAAGAGCACCACCCGGAGCATAATCCACCAGAAAGAAAAGAAAGAGCCCCGTAAATAGCTAGGGATTGGGTTGAAGTGGAGGAGTATGTTGTGTGAAGGTACGGGCAGTAAGGCCAGGTTGCAGCACAACGGGTCTCTACCGCCTGCCGGACCAAAACATTCCTTAAAAACTCGGCGAGCCGCTGATCATCTTCTCTTCTTCATTCACGCCGACCAATTTACGTGCAAACGTATATACATAACAGCTTCGTCTTCTAATGATGTCGTTGTTCTCGCGGTGAGCGGAGATCGACTAGGCCCGTTGCTGGGCACCTGGTTTTGAAAGGTCATTCTGATCCTTTCGGATCTTCTGGGAATCAGCTGTGGTCACACTCCTTAGCTCTTCAGCTACCTTAGCTTAGCTATTGGTAGAATTATAGTCCAATTAATCAATATTCGCATATACAATGCTTCCATAAACGCCTATTGCCTATTGAAACATGCGAACTGCCCATAACCTCATGAAAATTTGACATGTGAGACTCAATTCTCCTTCGGCGCCCTGGCCATCTGCTTCAGAAGGAAGCTCCGCTTGAAATATGTGTTCGGGTGAACAATTGTATCAAGATCTGTCTGGCTCCACGTTCCATCCTCCTTGACCTTCTTGATCTCGATCTTGTGCGTTGACTCGAAGACTCGGTTGCATGCAATGTGGTACCGCTGCTTGCCAACATCCTCGCGCACACCTCGCAGGGTCTCTTTATCATTGACACCTGTGGCCTGGAGGAAACCAACTAGGTTATCAACAGAGAAATGACGGTAGGGACAGCCGTGAGTCTGGCCAATGCCGGGGTTGGAATCGCCGAGGATCTTCTGGCACGAGTACGGAGTATAGCCCTTTCCGCGACGGTTCACATCTCCACCAACTTCACCATAGGCGTGGCGAATGTTGTACTTGTATTGGGAGTTGAATTCATCATCGGTTTTACCCTTGAAAGATTGGCGCCAAAACAGAATACACTCCTCCAAGGATAAACCAATACCCTTTAGGAAA
>ERZ1673737.3150-NODE-3150-length-12904-cov-3.912756_pt1 | contig 12904 bp, 15 predicted proteins | sample MGYA00580211_ERZ1673737 | MGnify/ENA primary metagenome ERZ1673737 (study PRJEB41218, sample SAMN15661789) | gut metagenome | host: Homo sapiens | place: Canada: London | collected 2015-08-20/2019-03-30 | study: EMG produced TPA metagenomics assembly of... | reverse complement strand
CGAGCTTTGAAGAGCCCCAAGACTCGATCAACATACATCCTAATCATGGCCCTATTGCTCCACAGCCAGATGATGGTTTGCTGGAAGGCATCGCCGAGAAATATGTTCCGCTGGAAGGGGGTATCCCACAAAAGCTGGATGGTTTGCCTATCAGCCGTGAGACCAGCTTTGGCCAGCCTTCAGATTCCTCTTTGGTTAGCCAGCCGGCTATTCCTCGACCCTTGCTGGGGGTGCCCGACTCCATTGACTCCATGCCCATAGTACCGCAGCCACTTCAACATGCCATGCACCAGGTGATAACTACGGTGAGACAGGTGTCCAACAACGCGTGCAATCTTGAACAACTCTCCAAGGGGATTGAAAGCGTTGATATCATCAAGAATTTTTTCAACACTAAAATCATGCCACCACCTCCTCCTTCTACTACAGCGTCCAGAGAGCCCGGTAAACAAGAAACGCACAAGTGCCCACTGTGTCCGTCTATGTCAGGATATACGTTTGGATCATTCAAGCGTCATCTCGATATACATGGGATCCGCGAGTGCGAGTACCGCTGCCCTCAAGCAGGGTGCGACAAAAAATCCCATCGACGGGACCGAGCACGGTCTCACTATCAGTCTCACGGACACTATATGAGCCCTGCTGAAGTGCCTTTGACTCGAGTGCATTTCCCCTTCCCCTCGCACTGCCCCGTTTGCCTCGATAAGATGTCCTCTTGGGGTGCTTTCTGGAAGCACTTTAGGGGGCACAGTACCATCCGTCGTGGCTCCGGCGACCCTTCAATTAGTGTGGATTCTAATCGTCGGGATTCAGATATCAACGGGAACGGTGGGAGCGCGAATGGCTCTGGCCCTGGCTCTTCTGCAGCTGGCCCTAGCAGCTTACCCGGACAACATAATCAAACTGGAAATCATCTCTATCCTAACTCACACTCTTTTGGAAATCCCCTGTGGCTTCAAAACAACACACGTCCGTCATACTCGGTCCGGGATGACCAGCTGAGTGTTGACCACCGCGACGAAAGCAACCTTGTCACCGGAGACACTTTTGCTACCCCATTCAATTCAAGGAGATCCTTCTCAGCGGGAGCCAACCGACAATCCAACGAGTCTCAATCTGTCCAGGACCCAGGATCATCGCAAGCAGCAGATCAATCTACCAAGCGTAAGCGCTCAAGCAAAGAGAAACAACCAAAGGATCAGAAGCCATTCAGCTCCAGAAAATGCACACGGTGTAACCATGATCTGGCCAAGTGTAAGCAATGCTGCCAGCTCATGGATCCTATTCGTCGCTGTCACAAGTGCTCTGAAGATTCCGCAGGAGGTATCCAGATTCAAGCCCCTTCGCAAGCGCCTGGATACAGTCCCCAAGCCCAAGCACCTACATTCATTGAGTTGGACCCGAATTACTATGACTCGACCCCTGTTTCATCCTTTGGACAAGGCCAAGATACACAGATGCTGCAGTACCTTTTTAACCCGGGAATGCAATATCATGAATACCAAACACAGGTGCAATCCTTTCCAAGTGAGAGGGACTCTTTTGACTCCAGTTCTCACTTTCAAGACCCTCTCATTGGGGTGGCAATGATTGTTCAAGAGCACACACCGCTCAGAGATCTTAACAGCAAAGTTCAAGACCCATCTGTCTTCGAATGTGACTCTAAATTGCTTCGAAAGATTGGGCTTGATTCATTCATTGGCCCCCTCTCCAAAGCCCAACACGAAGGAGCCATCTCAGAAGCCCCAATTGGTCCTCTTTCTGCCTCATTGTCAGATATCATGCCCAAGATCAGGGAGCCACCAGCTGCTCACAAGTCTCCCGAGCCTTCATTGCAATGCAATTGCCCCTGTGTCAGACTTGCACCTGTGCAATATCAAGCCCATGCCGGTGCCAAACTGTCTCCCCTCGAGCGTGTCGAAATGACATTCAAGATGTCTCCAGAAAGCCCGCAAAATAGCCATTCTCTCCGCACTCGAGTCCAAGTCTTTGTAAGGCTATTCCGAATTCGCTCAAAGGTCGCTGAGATGGGATCTAAGAAGACAAAGAGAAGATTGTCTATTCAGTCTAGAGCCGCTTCCGATGACGGCTACAACGCTGGCTCTGACACCGACTCGGCCTATGATATTTCTCCTACACCAGTCTCTGGCTCTCAGACTGCGCCACTGATACAGTGTGGAGAAGAAGTGCAAGACTGGTCTTTCAGCGTTGATATTGGTTGGATCATTGCCAGTCTATCTCAGTGGGCCCGCGGCATAGATGCCAATATGTGTGCAGATATATTCGACTCCGATCCGGGTTGCATACTGGACTTTGTTTCCCTCTAAATCATGTACAAATTTATGTACAGGTTCAAGATGTCTTGGTAAATTCTGAGCAGGATGAGTATCTTCGCTTGGTCACCTGGGATCCCGTCTTTGGCTCGCTGCACCACAAATCGCTCCATGAACATCACGAATTTTTTTCTTGCTTCTCACCACCCTTCGACTTGTCCTTATTTGAGGCATTAGCTGAGAAATCCGTCATGTTGGCTGGAATGTGGCGCTATGTGGTTCATACATTCTTCTCACGATCTCTTTATCACCCTTTTATTCTTCCTCGCAAATTTCCATTTCTTATACCCTATGCCTTTCAAGTCACGGTTTTGGTTCTTGTCGCAGCATTTTACTGTGCTAGAACCTGACCTATGAACATCACGACTTTATTCTCGCCTTTCAGCATTCTCGCGTTCTCCGGCCTTCGACTGGTTGGCCTGAAAATATGCTATGCCGGCTCGGATGTGGCGTCATGGTATTCTTGGTGTTGTTATGACCACTCTATCATCGCTGTACTCACCCATGGCTTCAATGTTCTATCCCTTTTATTCCTTGAATGGTTCTCTTTTTTATATATTCTTCTTTTGGCATTTTCTCGTTATACTAAACATCAAACCCTTCCTGTACTTATTTCGTGTCTGTTACTAACAACACCATTTGTATAGATTCAGGCAAGTACCTCCCCTGCCTGCTTCCCTTCCAATCAGGTCTTACTAACGTCAATGACTTAGGGATATTAAGACTGTACAAGTCTGTATACTCGCGATTGAGATCCAGAAAACTACAAAATCATACATGTCGTCATGCGTTTATGGGAGGCATACTGTACACATTACATTTCATGAACTACACACAAGATTGGACCCACAATGAATTTTATTTACGTTACGCACTGCTTGCTTTGCTCAGCCTTGATTCTAGACCAAGAATCCAAAAAGTGGCTCATGGGGACAACACTGCCACTGCATCACCTATGCGCTTAGTATAACCTTGATCTGCCTCACCTTGATTGCACTGCCTGGCTACGTGTTCGCAGGAGGGGGAGGATTACTCAGCCTTGTATCCTATTATCATTGTTGAGCATTAAGAATACATAGCCTCAACAAAGGCACGGCTTAAGGTCCTTTTGGCTAAAAATGCCCTTTCGCCCAAATTAAGTATGAGAAATAGTTTTGGCTTAGGTTTTCTAAAATCTGGGCTCAATTTGTATCATGTAGGAGACTGCATGTATTCCAGGTTTCCTATTTTATGACGCTGCCAATCAAAAATGCATCACCAGAGCCTCATTGACACCTTAGGAATAAAGCTCCAATCAGAACGTCACAATGTTAAGTTATACCAGTGTTAAATTCTTGAAGCCCACACTCCTGTTTCAGGTATTGCTAGGTAGCTGGTTATCTAAGCTGTGCATTTTATGCGTTGAAAATATTATATTTCAGAGTGTAAAGTTTTAGGGCCGAAAATAAGACTTTTCTTTTCGTAAAGAGGTTAGCGCGCTCTGTCTTTACCTGTCGAGTAGATTCTGAGCCTAGGCTGACTTACTCACTGTAAAGTCATATATAAGCACGGGGTATATACACGATAGAAAGAAAAGATCTGTGTTCCCACTTCATCGATTTTATTATAACATTATTCCAAAGTTAAGCCAATGTAGACCCGGTCGCGTTTTGAAGTAGGTTAGAAAGATTCAAGCTAGAACCATGACTATACCAGTGACCATTATACAGTATTTTCCATCTCCCACCACGTCCGAAGAAAAGCTTGGGGGCTAATGCAAATAACAATGCTACAAAGACAAGCAGTGAGCTCCTAACCTCTGGCTTGTAGCTCTCAGCTACCGCAACTGCCTTCCGCTACACTTCACGAAGCAGAGCGATCAGATCTCTATATGGCATAAATAGTGCGAGCAGAAGAGGCGGATATATTACCCCATTAAACAAAGTACATGTTTCATCGACGAGCCTCCCGCGGAGAGCGGATGTATCCATGCCTATGCGGTTGCTCTGTCTAGTAGCAATCTAGCAGCAACCTAGTACAACGCAATTCCCGCTTAGTGTAAAGCGGATAGCGCATACAAAATGTAATAATTAAATAATGTATACGGAATAAGTACCCCGGATTTATCCCACACTAGATTACACTAACAATTACTCTTAACGAAAGTATGTACCACTTCGTTAAAAGTATCGTTAAGGGACCCCTAAAGAGATCGTTAAGCTAAGATAGCTCGCACTTTCCGCTTAGTTAAAAGCGGATAGCGCATACAAAATGTAATAATTAAATAACGTATACGGAATAAATACCCCGGACTTATCCCACACTAGATTACACTAACAAATACCCTTAACGGAAGTATATACCACTTCGTTAAAAGTATCGTTAAGGGACCCCCAAAAAGATCGTTAAGCTGAGATAGCTCGTACTTTCCGCTTAGTTAAAAGCGTGTAGCACATACAAAAAGCCAGATAAAAATAAAGCACAAAGAAAATGAAAGCTCCCTAGATATTGGTCCTAATACACCATACAAACGAAGAGGGAGATAAGAGACTCGAAAACCCATTGCAGAGCCAGTACGCCTGATTCCCGTCTCTCCGCTTCAAAAAACGAGAAGAAACAGCAGAGAAAATAAAATCATGAGATCACACCACCACCCCGACTACACCTCACGGGTAGCATGTCGGGGAATTAACGCCCTCAAGCAGACAGCCTAGTCCTGACGGCTGCGCTTGTTGCCATGGGGGTTCCAGGGGCCTTCGGAGGCACCTCCCTGGTTGCTGCTGCCGCCCTGGTTGTTGTTGTTGCCGCTGTTCTGGTTGCTCTGGTTGGGGTTGAAATAGTTGTTCCCCTGATTGAAGTTAGGGTTGGGGCCCTGGAAGCCCTGGCCTATCAGATGAAAAAGATTAGAATCTGAAAATCGTTCGAGAAAATTAGCCGTGACTTACCACCCTGCATCCCCATATTGTTTCCCATGTTTCCCATCATGGGGTTCATACCTCCCATGGGGTTCATGGGCATTCCACCCATGGGGCTCATTCCAGGCATTCCCATCATACCGGGGCCACCCATGTTTCCTCCGCGACTACCACGCATAGCACCAGGACCGCCGCGCATAGGGTTGCCCATCATACCACCGCGGTTGTTGTAGCCATAGCCTTGCATGCCCATGGGGCCAGTTGGGAAAGTGCCGGGGCCCATCATGTTGGGAGCGAAGTTATTCATGTGTCCGAAACCACCGCCACGGTTGCTGAAGTTGTTGTTCATACCACCCACACCACGATTGTTGTAATTGCCGCGGCCACGGTAGTTGCTGGTACCCATACTGGGGTGGAAGTTTCCACCGCCCCCGGCATTGAAGCCGCCTCCCCGACCGCGGTCGTTGCGCATGGGAGCATCCTTAGGCAGGGTGCGGAATGGGTTCGAGTGTGGGCTCGTGTACTGCACGGGAAGCTTGAGTGTAGCATCGCTGTCAATGCTGTGCTTTGTTGCAGTGGCTGCTTGCGGGGTAGTGAACTCGACAAAGGCTTGTCTGTATTCGAAAGAATTAGTCCGATTGTTCGAAATTGTGTAGTTTTCATCTGATATTAGCTGGCCCTACCCTTTGCTCTTGCCGTTGACCTTATGTTCGCTGAAGGTCACATCCTTTAGCTCCTGCTCGGCACCAGCTCGGTTCACCCAGCCCCGGATATCATCGTCGGTGGTCCACCACGACATGTCCGAGATCAGAAGCGCAGTCGTAGCCGCAGGATCGGTTGAGCGACCGTCATAGTCCTTGCGCTTGGTTCCCTGAGGAGGCGCGGGAAGAGTGTGCTGGGACTGCTGAGGTCCTGCCTGATTGCCATTGTCCGAGGCAGGCTGGGTCTGAACAGGTGGGTGGTCAGCCTGGACGTCGTTCTGGGTCCGATTTTGCTGGAGGTTAGCCTGAGGAAGATTCTCCGGGGCATCGAGCACAAGATCGGAATCTTCATGCTTGAACTCAGCAGGCTCGTTGGAACCGCTACCATCTCCATAGATGTCAATGTCGAAGTTATCATCTTCGGTGGCCATGATGATCTAGATCAGCGATCACCGAAGCGAATTGAATCTTGAGAAAAGTATTCGATTTGCCTGTTATCTGATGTTCGATAATACAGGCTGTTCTTCGAAAATCAAGGAAATGCACGTCTGCAGACACACGACACCAATTAGCAAGGAAAGAAGAAAAACATGAAGGATCATCGCGGTCAGAGTAGGGCCCCCAGGTGGCGAGGAATCCATATGAAAAAGCGCGGATTCAGCTCCGGTCTCGCAAAAAGAACAGATGGAAGGCAGTGGCCAGAAAGCCCTCGAGAAGACACAGGAAGCGACATGCGGAAAGAAGGCCAGTCAATACGTACATTCGAAGCGATTGGAGGCTTCTGAGACAAGAAAATGCGCGCAGCTGCGAAAGCCACGTACAAATATGTGTTCCGTGCTGTCCGGAATACAGGATAAATGAAATGAAACGATAAAAAAGACGTGAAGCTGCCACAGGCAGGCGACGAATCACGGGATAAAAGCGAGCAGTGAGAAAAGCGCAGAGGAATGGAAAGGCACGACGTGAAGGGCAATCGCGGTCAATCGCGGTCAATCGCTTTCAATCGCTGCCAATCGCTGTCAATCGCTTGGGAAAGGTGTAGGGAAGATGGGAGAGGTGTAAAGCGTGATGAGGTGGGTGGTGGAAGAAAGGAAGTAGAGAAGGGTGGAGAAGAATGACAGGGTGGGAAGTGAGAACGTTAGAAAATGTCAACGTTCCGCGGAATTCCGTCTGGATCTAGAAGACGCCGGCCTGTGTCGTCCTCAAAAGACGATCTGAGAGTTGCAAGGAGAGGTTGGAGGTTGGAGCTAACTGCGCGCCGGACATTACTTAATCCGCAATTGGTTCCGGGGAAACCACCTGTTCTCTCCTTCTGGCCACTTCTCCTTTCTCTCTCCTCAACTTTCAATCTTCATCCACGATGTCTGAGACTTTCCAAGAACTTGCTGATATCCCTAAGGACTTTGTCCGGGAGGGTTCCCAATTTGTCCGCCGCTGCACCAAGCGTATGTCGATCCTTCGTCCACCGCAAGATACTTGCTGACACTCTTGACAGCCGATAAGCGTGAATTCATCAAGATCAGCCAGGCAGTTGGCATGGGCTTCCTCGTTATGGTATGACCATTGTGGCTATTCCTGGATCGCGTTTCGTCGCAATATGACTGACATTGGCCGTTAGGGAGCCATTGGGTACTTCGTCAAGCTGAGTTCGTGCTCCATTGTTGGATTAAAAGCTCGCGCTTGCGGCTTTCAAATATTTGCGTATTAACATGATCATCATAGTTCACATTCCTGTCAACCAAGTGCTGGTCGGCGGCGCATAAGCGAGCAACCCTTTCCGGTCCGACTCGAGGACCGAAGAGGCCGAGGGCCTATATCCCAGGAGGGTGTGTCAATCGACAGGACTTGGGACTGCTCGCGTCTCATTGGTGATTCCCTCGGAGCGGGCGATTGTTGGCGCAATGTGTGGGCGGAGTGTGTCGGCGGGGTGGGCGATTGTTGTTGGCGGAACAGAGCTTTGAATGCGAGGGGCGACGACGAGTGTAAGTTTGCTTCCCAAAATTATAGGCTATTTACTGACCGATTGCGGCAGTACGCTCGAGATGCGGCTGGTATTGGACAGCCGCCACGGCGATGATGTTCTCAATGGCCACTGCGAGGCGACGACGATGATAAGATCGGGTTCCTACAAACGGGCTTATCTACATTACAGCCGCAATACGGAAAATATCAATCGCACGAAATGACAAACCTAAAGCACATCGCGAAATTACAACACACACCCCACAGCTTTCCACGCCGGTGACATGTTCTTAGTCCCGTCTCAGTCCCGTCTCAGTCCGATTTACTTCCCTCTTGTGATATTCTTGAATTTACGTGGCATCCTTGCCACTTGGCGCTTTTTATTTGGAGATGCGATCGGAGGACAGTGTGATCGCTATCCATGAGATACCACCGTTTACGCTTTTGTACCGATAGGGGTCCTTGTTTTGATACTTAATTAACACCCTTCAAATTATCCCGCTTCTCCTACTTTGGATCTGTGTTGTCTTCGGGCGTTATTTTTTATATATGCGATACCTGAAACAAAACGCACGTCTAGCAGCATATTCAGACGCTTTTCACTGGTATCGAAATCTCTAGTATCCGATATATGGGTCCTAGTCAGCTTAAGACAGCTCAATTGCCAGAAATTGTCAACTGAAAACGACATGTATTGCATTCATCAAAATCATTATTCCTGAGACCGAATGCTGGGAGAAAATGGACAATGTAAATGTACGGGGCATTGCAACAACAGAATAGACTAAGCAGTACCAAAAGCACGGTCGAGTTGCTTTTACTGTACTGACAAAACGATCAAGGACAGCCACCCCTTCCCATGTCACCATATATCTTCCTCACCTTCCTCGTGAAGTTCCCAACGGCGGACAGGCCGGCTGCGCAACGGACGCCGGGAATGCCTCGACGCAGTGTTTTCTCGGTAATCATTAAACTCGGGGATATATCGCAACTTATCGTCATAGCTTTTGCCCACTGGAGGATCACCTTCGTCGTCAGCAGCACCGGCATTCCAGGAATGCACGGTACACGTGCCAGTCGACAAGCCCCAGCCGTTCCAAGAAGTTGCTGTTGCACAATCAAGGTTAGCGATGGGTATTATCAATCGAGTCTTCCAGTTAATTTTTACCTGCTAGAACTGGCGCGTCGGGATGCCAGCTCGCATCTCGAACGCAAGTCCGCCAGAGCATCTCCCCGCTCATTTCATACGCTGTGGCATACGCATCTGGCTCACGGGGTCGTGAGTTGAGAGTCGCTTGGCCGACATTAATCGTTCCGGCAAGTGTAGCATCCATATTGTACACATAAACCTTGCCATCCTCGCTACCGCTGTACACATAGCGCGAATTTGTGCTACCAGGTGGGGAGAAATGACAGCGGATCAAGGTCTTGAGCACGCGGTGGCCCTGGAACGTCACGACCGAGCAGTCGTTTTTGGCGTTTGTGCGGTAAGCGTTTGGGTATGGCTCGAACCGGTAGTCGAATCCGGTAGTGTACTCCGCCGGGTCGATATTCTCGATATCAGCGGATGTCATCATCTTCCGCAGATCCCATAGCTTCATTGTTTGGTCTTTGCTGTTGGACAAGACATATCGACCATCGCCTTTGCTGTCAACATAAGTCAATCCTTCTGTGTGGCCCATGAAGGCACCGGCTTCGCGGCCATCGCCCATTGATCGTCGATCCCAAACTCGGAGGGTGGTGTCATCAGATCCCGAATACAGAATATGGGGTGATGAGGTATCACCGTAGCAAACAGCGTTGACATGATGTTGATGTCGGTCTCGCAGGTTCAAAACAGGCTGTTTCGTTTCCAAATCATAAACGATGACCGAGTCTTCTGACGTACCGGCGACAACCTCACGTCCATCTCCAGAGAATCGAAGAGACCATATCTATCCAGAAATTGTCAGATTGAAGTCCAAGGGAATGCATCAGCGCAAGACATACCCCAAAGTGTGAAGTACCAAAGCCCCGTCGCCTCCCTTGGCCCGGTAATGTTGAGAAGTCCAGAACACTGGGATCTGAGTTATCCTCGGGGTCTGTTGTGGCCATATATGCTTGGCTTCGTATAGAACTGTAGACAAGGAATCGGTTGTCGGGGCTCAACGTCGCATCGGTAATTGTCCATTGGCCAAATGGATAGTCGACTGTTTTGTAGTATTTCCAATCATATGGATTCGACGTATCGTACATTCGAACCTTGAAGTCTTGTGCGCAGCAGAAAAAGAAATTACCGTCGTCCGAGAACTGTCCTGAATAACTTCGCGTGTCATAGTGAATGATTCTGTCTGCAGCCGAGCCTGGAATCAAGCCCTAGATTATTGGACAAAAGTTGTTAGCGTTATTCGCAGCTACCTCTGTGCTTGGTTTTTACTTGACCTACCTGGGATATAGATTGGTCAGCTCTTTTTTGGACCCCATGATTATCAACACCCATTTCCCGGTATATCAAACTTGTTGCCAACACCCTCTTGCGCTTCTTAAGCCGATCCACATAGTATTGGTTAGTTCCGAAATCACCTTGGCCCATCAACTTCACACCCTCTGGATTGGGAACTGGGGGGAGTTTCGCCGGTTGTCCGAGCCGTCTTGCCCTAAGGCGATTTCGGAATATGGGCACATAATCCTCCTCGCTATCCTCCTCCTCTTCCATTTCCATCTCCAGTTGCTCTTGATGCTCTAATGGGACAGGCCAGCCATTAGAACTGAGAATGTCTTGTAAACCGCTGGACGCAAGTAACTCGAATAGTCGTGAAGCTGGGACTGCAAAGAATCAGCAAGTCTTCCAGTGTGTTTATATGGCTTTCTGGTCTAAAATACTTCGCGTATGTCCTCCATTCGGGTCCCCCGGGCCCCCGCCCTCCGCATCGTCTGCTGTAAGCTCGATCTGTATGTTTCCGATGTTGATGTGAGGGGGGGCTACCAAATTGCAAATATTAGCCATTCGGTGTCCTTAATCCCCAGTGTTATCAATATTACCATCTGCATCTCCAAGGTTCAGTTCTTCGTCCTCATTTGGCATGTCGTCTTCCCATTCGTCATCCTCGGATGGTCCTAGTGCGGGGTGGAAGTCGGTGTCCAGCTCGTCTTCTTCGAGCCATTCATGAGCAGGATGCCAAATACCTTCTGACTCGCTCGGAGAATCTCTCTCGCGTGAGCTCATTGTGGATGTGGAGGATGGAGAGACATTGGGGCCTTATCGATAATGGAGGTTCCGAGGTCACCGCCGCTTGGGCGTTATGTCATCGGTTTATCGGTTTGCCGGCTTTATCTCCGTGTAACTCCGAGGAGATACATACATTTAATGCTTATTACATGTCTATATATCCGTTCAATTGGGGAGGACTTCTACATATACAAGTAAAAAAGAGCTGGATATTAGGCGATAAATAGAAGCTGAGTACTAGCCTATAATATCATCGAAAGAGACAAAGGGGAAAGAAACAAAGAGAGAAAGAGAGACGTCGAGCATCAACTGAAGCCCTACATAATCTGATATCTACTAGAAGGTACACTGTATGAATAACAACGGGTAAGCTCCCAAAATAGATGCAAGTCTTCGTCTGATCGTCATCCTGTGTTCATTGTTATTGAGCAAGAAGCGCTGCTGAATATCGGTGTCATTTATTGCGGTTCTTTCGGCATTAAGTAGGCTAAAGATGACCACAAATTCTCTCAGAAGCCCAATCTAGACAAAATAGAATTCTTAGATTGAGTCGGCTCATCGCCATGAGATTGACCTTTTGTGAGCCCGGCACTGTGATTATATTGTGTACGTGGCTGAGAGGCTGCGTATCAAATACAGTGAAGCCTCTTGGATATTTGGATAGCTAGTCAGAGTACTACTAGTGAGCATCATCCCATTACTTCTAGTACTCAAAAATAGGCAAACATACAGCGAGAAGAAGAAGAAGAAGAAAAAGCATCAAACAGTATACTCGATTCAAGGCTCGTGGATTTTGTATAAAGTCTGTCCAATACTTCGTGAGGTGCACTGTATACATATCTATGGCCCTGTTGTATCACTTGTATCAACCTAGACTAAATCTCATGTTTCGTACTACAGTTTGAGGAGGCTTTCAAATTGTCTTCTGGGTCGACATTCAGAACAACTCGCACCCAAGATGTTTTTTGGGCAAATGGACCTAAATTTCTGGAAGTGGGCTCAATCAGGCTTTGTAAATAGCTGTGTTTCCAGTCTTGCATGTGCATAACATGCATGCACTGGGGCTTTGCCGGGCTGGTGATGGTAGTAAACTCTATGTCGGTGAGAGTCTGGAAGGCGGTGCTAGTACCTCTTGTATGTCCGATGATAGTTCTGTTCTCCAACTTGGAATTTTTCGAATTCTTCTGTATACAAATGTTGTGACACTGACCTAGGGACCATTTCACAATTGCTGCTAGTCTCAACATAGGCCTTGTTTTCCGGTTTGTCTTAACAGAAAGATAAATTTTGACTAATTGTTTGCCTTTGTGAAAAGCAAATTTCCTTGAGGCTGGTCTATACAGTCAGAAAACCAGAAGGGGAAGTATAGGGCTGTAGAAAACGGTCATCAAAAAGATAGAAGATAAGGTCAACGGATCAATCATTTACCGAACCCCACTGATATGCGTCTCCAAGTTCCCTTGGACTGCTTTCTCCTGTTTGGTGCTGAGTTCAAGAGAATCACATTGAGCTCTGCAATCCCATAATTTACATCTAGCAACATCCGACCATCTGGCCCCGATTTAAATAGCTACCGGCCCGCGTTTTCCCAACTTCCCCTCCGCAACCCAACCCCACCACGATGCAGTCCGTCCCTGAGTCCCGACAGCAGTCCTTCGAGGAGATCTACGGGCCTCCCGAGAATTTTCTAGAGATTGAAGTGAGTCGCTCCATAAATAACCGCTATCCCACATTCCCGAATCACTCCTCCACCCCGATCTCCTGGAAGTCATGTGCCCACATCTCTTCGCTAACCATCCCCTATAC
>ERZ1673737.3149-NODE-3149-length-12911-cov-3.914126_pt1 | contig 12911 bp, 17 predicted proteins | sample MGYA00580211_ERZ1673737 | MGnify/ENA primary metagenome ERZ1673737 (study PRJEB41218, sample SAMN15661789) | gut metagenome | host: Homo sapiens | place: Canada: London | collected 2015-08-20/2019-03-30 | study: EMG produced TPA metagenomics assembly of... | reverse complement strand
GTTATCCTATGTCTCGGGCTGATCAATTTCGGTGTTCAGCTTGGGACTACTGGTGTTGTTACATACATCGTGGACTGCCACAGAGAAAAAGCCGGAGAAGCATTCGCTGTGATGAACTTTGTCAAGAACCTGTTCGCATTTGGGTTATCTTTCTATATCAATGACTGGCTTGGCCAACAAGGTATTAGGAACTGCTTCTTTACTATCGGTGGAATCACTATGGGTGTTACGCTCTTTACCATACCAATGTAAGTTTGACGTTCGGCTTTTTTCTTTTGGGAATGGTGTCTACCATATGTGCTGCTGATGCTCATGATTTGGCTGCAGGTATATCTACGGGAAACGTGCTCGAAGCTGGGTCCACCGACATGGATTTGCGGAAAGGTTGTGAGAGGAAATCACCCCGGTATTTGTAGAAAGTTGGTTATTGCTCTCTTAGGCAGTACACGTCACCAATATATATCTCCCTTGACGAGTACATACTATAGGGTAATTTAGAACTTAGCACGTCTTCTTGGCAATCGCGTCTAACATTGATCCAATCAAGATTATATTTATCAAAGTCTCTAAGAGGAAGTAGCACAGTTCACATCCAATAAGCTATCATCGACCTGTAAGAAGAAGATTGTCAGCAAGCTTTTTATGGGCAGTTATAGATTAATGGAAAACATACATTTGTGCATGTAAACTGGTCATCCCCATCAGGGCTAGTAACATCGATGTTGGTTGCCTTGATATCCGAGCAAACCTGTAGAAAGTCAGATACTGGAATGTATATCTGGGGATCGAAGATGCTCACGTTCGGGCTCGAGCAGACAATAGTTCCCACATTAGGGTCATATTTACCCGAGGTCACGCCATTGAAGTTGGTGAAGAGGACATCTTCGATGACGAGGCTGCTCTATATGGAGTAGTTATTTGTCAGTTACCGCAGTGTAGAAAGGTATGATCTAAAAAATACGTACGGGGAACTCATTGCAAAGAGTGAGGTTCTTCTGGCCATAGCATTGAGTCACCTCAATCGCATAGTCGACGTTGTCGATAGTCATTCCGTCGTAGGTAACGTTCTTCACGATACCAGATCCACCGCCACCTTGGAGATCGGTTGAGAGCGCAGAGGCAGTTCCAGGCCAGACCTTGATGCGAGCACCATCCTACGCAAGAAATTAGACATATAACCTTTTTGCTGATGGTGGTTTCAGAGATTGAACTTACCGATGCGTTGAACATGGAAATGTTGTAGACGAGCACATTCTGCACAATATCAACCTCGCCTTCGTATTGACCGAGAGATCCGACGGAAATGCCGTGAGAACCGTTGCAATGAAGGTTCTGAACTAGGATCTCGGTACTGTTGGGCTTGAAAGAGACACAGTCTTCGAAATAGTTAGTCCAAGTTGGCCATGAATAGTGCGAAAGGCTCAACATACCATCTCCATTGTTAATAACAGAGTTCTGAATGACAATATTCGACGAGCGGTAAAGATCCCTAATGACAGCCATTAATAAAACCCCAGGAACTAGAATTTCCAACTTGACATACCATCCATCTGTATTCTTAGCCACATTCTTACTGCTGCTAAATCCCGTGATATCAATTCCATCAAAAAGCACATCAGTGGAATTGGCCACGAAGTGGTACCACTGAGGCGAATAGCGAAGCTTGAGAGGACCAATGGTGCCGCCCTTCAATCCGATGATACCCATCAGAATGGGACGCAAGATGAGAGCATCCTTTGCATACAGATCATACCAGACCTGACCATTTCCATCGAGGGTACCATCGCCATACATATTGACATCCTCGCCGCCGAGTTGGAAGAACGTCGTGGCGTTCTGGTAGATCTGCTTGAAAGCATTTGCTTGCCAGTAATCCGTGTCATTGGTGAATTGAACATGGCCCTGGATTTCTATTTGGCCTTCTGTCAGTCGAGGCCCATCAAATATGAGCTATGAGGGTCCGCGTGTAGTACATACCCAGATCAACATGCTTGAGGAAAGTCATGTCAAGCGCTTTTCCAATGGTATAAGTCTTGTCGGCGTCAAAAATAACCTTTCCGCCATTGTTGCATTTCTTCAATGCGGCGAGAACATTGGCTGAATCGTCCTCTCCATGTCCCTGATTGGCTACATGACAGGTCTTAGTTCTGGCATTGCTAGCGGGGAGAGGCTTGAATGGGTGATTTGGGTGGCATGCATCAGTTCGAGAGTGACTGGGGTCCTTTGCATCTACTATTGAACCGAGAGAGCTGAGCACGCCAATGGCCTGTACCAAGGCATTTGTGACCTTCATATTGATGAAATGAAAGCCAGGTATAGTATGGGATAGACAAGCGTATCAATTGCGTACCAGGAGCTACCAGGGGGTTGGTCCCCAAGGAATATTAATACTACCTCAACGCCAAATATTTCCTAACGTCCTCTGCCCTAACTCGACGGGGTAACGCTAAACAACCCCCCTTGCGGCGTTGTGGTGTAACTTCATATCGGATGATTTAGTCCGGGGAAACAAGCCAGCGAGTTGATTCTATGTGGGGAAAACGGAGATTGAAGCTAGCATGTGTGGTCACTTGGCGTCTCTTTAATGGAATAGTTGGGAATTATGGGAGTGTGCATTGCGTGGATGCAGCGACTATGCAGATCTGATAGGCGGAACATTTGGCGCCATTTTCCCGATTGGGAGGAAAATCCCGTGTAAATACTGGGGACCCCAGGTCCGAGGTGGATTCTATAGTTTTGGCTTGATGCTGTTCATTTTACAAACGAGATCATAGAATGTTTCACATAGGAAGGGCAAATGACTACTTGGAAATGCGAAGTCTCGCAACTTCCCGCCGTTCAAGCAGATTCAGAACCAATCACCTTAAAATGCTTTATATGTACAATTGGCTGCAATAGAGAGACCAAGTGTCAGCCCAGAGGCAAACCAGCAGTCATCCCAAGCGAGCTAGCTCGATCACAAGATGCGCCCAAAGCTTCCTTCGGCGAGCCAAGAATCTCTATAGATACCGATCTAAGTGCAATCAGGCACACCTCTCCAAACTCTCTCACAGCAACACGAAATCCAGTGCATATTTAAGTGGACTTCTCAACCTTGTCGACAACCTTCTTAGCGGCACCCTCAGCCTGGTCGGCGACAGCCTTGACGGAGGCAACGGCCTCCTGCTCGAGCTCCTTGGCGGCCTCAGCGGAAGAGCCGTCTTGGCTGCGCTGCCACAGGAAGATACGGGTAACCTGAACGGCACCAACACATCCGAGGAAGAAGTTGACGGCGGCAAGCCTGTCGAGTTATGTTGGATTAGCATTTGTACCAAAATGATTCCGTTGTCGGGACAAACATACAGAACGTTGCGGGGCTTGATGATCATGCACCAGCGAGTCCAGATGGCTCCGGTACCCATGAGGGCGGCATTCTGGGTGAGGGAGAGCTTCTCAGCGGGACGGGCGAAGTCGGAGATACCGGCGATGACGAGGCACCACTATTCGAGATGTCAGCGACGGCGATCGATAAAGCATAGCCAAATCCTCAATGATATGAGTTATTTTCTGGAGACATAGTATCTGTGGGAGGTATTGGGAGGAAAGAGGCGGCATATCAGATAGCAAAGCGAGTCATCGTACCTTCATAACGGGAGCCCTGCGATAACAACGTTAGCATCCATTCGTAGCCCAAAACATAGACCAAAGCTTCGCTGGTGCTTTCCACTTACCAGAAATGCACAGTCTTCACACCGACAGGGCTGTTCCAAATGCGCTGGAAGGTGCTCTGCTGCTCTGCGGCACCGGCTTCGGAGCTCGAGAAGCGGAAGCCCTGGGCACCCGGCCGGCGGAATGGCCCGGAGGCATTGCGGAAAGCAAAGCGAGTGTTGTTGAGGAAGCGGAGGCCCACGCGAGAAGACATGGTGATATGTGTGATGTGATCCGGGTTGTGAGAGGGAAGAAGGATGGACGTCCGTGATCGGTGGAAGGGGGAGTTTTCCGTCGGAGATCGCAGATGGAGGAAGTCACCACCACAACAGCAAGAGTATAGACAGGACAGTAGACGGAAGTTATTCAAACTTTTCCTAAGCAATTGACCGGGAGTAATTAATTATCTCTTCTTTGCTGCTGCGATGACGCTGAGAGGTGCTGCTTATGTAACCAGATACCACTAGCCCAATGCAGACTAGCGGGATACGTCTCTGCGCAGCGAATCACCGCTGTCGTGAATAATGCACCGCATCAGTTCCTCCCTCACCTCATACCCTTGACTCTCGCACTTGACAACCCACCATGTCTGGCAAGTACGTCTTCACCCAGGGCCTGAAGGAGCTCCGCTTCCTCTTCTGCCAAACCTCCGAGGCCAGCGCTGCCACAAGGTGCGTACCATCCCGACCGAAGCGAATGGCTCTCGAGTCCATTGATTGACCCCGTGCCGATAGATCTTTCCTGAACCGCGCCTACCCGACCATGAAGAAGCATAACCCCAACACTCCCATCATGATGCGCGAGGCTGCCGGCACCCAGCCTCGGGTGTTTGCTCGATACAGTATGCCAAAACCTCTACGCCTGCGTGAAGGCCATGTAGGCATTCAGTTACGGAAGAATTGAGCTAATTCTACTATTTGTTCCTCACAGCCCTCGGAAAGGAGAAGCAAGAAGCCCTGTCCGGTACGTACCGTACCCCCGCCAAACACTGCAATGTCAGAATCGGGGACTCGGATCCAGAACCAAATACTGACAAGCACCCCATAGGCCTCACGGACGCGCAGATCGAAGATCGCATCACGCAATTGGTGAAGCAGTCGTCATAGCTTCCTTTCCATACCGATTTATCTTATGCCCCAACCGCGTTCCTACCGTTTTACACCCATCTTCTGTACCTATAGATGAAATCGAACCCTCACATTCAAAACAAGTCAATTCCTCCAACCCGGAGACTATCTAACATTCTGTGCTATTCAATTTCTCGAACTATCGAATCACTCTCATAATGAACTAGCATTCTCAACCTCCCCAAACCGGTACTGTGCCCAGCTCATACTACCCTCAGGATAAGTCCACAGCCTCTTACCCAGATCCTCACCAGCAGCACCAGCTCCAATATGAATAGGAAGCAAATGCTCAAAAGAGGGATGAGCCTGGCGCGCATCAGGTCGTTTCAGCAACTCCGCCATAGCCTTCTGCCGCTCATCCGGCGCGGTCGTCACAGCGTCCTTGATCGCCTCGTCAAAGCTAACAGCGTATGGCATCGGCTTCGAGTTTCCAAATGTAAACCGCAGGTCGCGCAGGTTATGCACTGCCATTCCGGATACGATGATCAGGATGTTTTGCTCGCGCAGGCGGGCGACTGCTTGGCCTAGGCGGTAGTGCTGGTCTGGGTCTTCGGTGTTGAAGAGAGAGACTTGCACGATGGGGACGTTGAGGGGGTTTGTATCTGGATCGAAGGCTGTACATTGTTCTTGTTAGTATTTCCATTGCATCCCACTCATTTGACATGCACCCTGGGTAGGGAAATGGAATACATACCACACTTGAAACTAGCCCAAACACCATGATCAAGTCCACGCTTCACACCCTCCGCTTGAATGCCCGCATCCTTGAGCAAATCGAGCACTTTATGCGCGACTTCCTTGCTACCGAAATTGGGATATTTCTCCTTGTAGTAATGACTCGGGAATCCGTAGAAACTAAACCCCAGTCAGATCAGCAAACACTCCCAATCACACAATCGACATTTTGTCAGAAAAGTACATGTACATACTCATATATCAAATCCGTGGTCTCGGCTGTATTAACCTGGATGGTATCCTTACTAGCCTGCCAATGCGCTGAGAAAACAACCACAGCGCGTGGCTTGACCTTGGTGGTGATTTCACGTCCGATTTGGGCTAGTTTTCGGTAGGCTGGGTGTTCGTCCTCGTACATTACGTTTGGCTGGATGGGATGTTAGCACATATATGTTTCTTGGGTTTGAAGGTTGGACATGGGGTGTTGTACTCACCCCGCCATGGCTAAGGAAATAAATTGGAGTCTTCGATGAAGACATTATATCAGATATTGAGTCCTTAGCTGTCGCCGCAGTAGTTACAGATGCCGAACTCGAACCCGAAGATGCAGCTGAAATAGGTCCGGCTGCGGTACGAGATGAAGAAGAGAAGAATCGTCGGATGCCGAACAGATTGGCGGTATCACCCCAGAATAGGGAGGTAAGCACAGCAGCGAAGATAGTCAGGAGAGAGATGACAGCGAGTTTGCGTCCGCTGATTGGATTCAATGTATCTCGAGCCACTGGTGTATTTGTACTTGATTGTTGTTGGTTGGCTTCGGAAGACATATACGTCCAGCTTGTCGCAACTGTAAACCTTTCAAGGGTTTCAAATGGGTGTTTTAAATGCAGAAATGAAATCGGCTGACGCGATTGGAATTTACTGGAAATGTTGCTTAGATATGTCGGAACAGCATAGAGCCGATGGCATAAGCCGATCCGATTTCAGTGTGTTCAGCGCGGAATCTACCCGCTACGGATGTACGGAATTACGGATGTGGGATATGGAGGTTTTTTGGATCAATTGGTCAACAATCTATTAATGTATACAAATTGCTGGATTTCAGCGGGATATTGGCTCAGTCGTGTCCGTTCCTGTCATGCACGTCCCATTCATAAACAAAAGTAGTAGTAGAAGAAAAAGGGGAAGAGAAAAGAAGAGAATAAGGGAAGGGGAACGAGGGAAGGGGAACGAGGGGGCAAAAAGGGGAGAGACAAGAGCTAAGCTCAGAACAAGAGTGCTTCTTGGCAAGAAGAAACGAAAGGAAGAAAGAAAAAGAGAAGAATCATGCAGCCCAAAGCCGAAGAGAAACCCTAATCTTTGACTGGGGTAATGCACTCGAGCGCCAGTGATCATGTGGAACATACATGCATGCAAGCCATGTGAGAGTATAGTAAGGAAATTAAACAAAAAAGAAGAGTGGAACAACGCCATTGTATTACATGAGGATGCAATCACCGTCACTCTGCTTGTTAACAGCCGAGCGAGAGAGACGGGTCTTTTGCATCCTGCTTCCACCCTTCTTGAGATCCTCAAGACGTTCACGAGCCTTGGGGAATCCTTGGGCTAAACAGAAAAAGAACAGTTAGTTAGAGTAAAAACAGTGAAGGGAAGAGATATCAACTTACCAGCTGCACGCCAGTACCACCGCTTTGCATCGTCCAGATTGGCAGTAGCGCCGATTCCTACCTCGGTGAAGTATCCCATCGCATACTCTGCCTTTGCGAGACCGGCGGTGGCGGCTTTGCGAGCCCATAGGTAGGCCTCGGTGTCATTTTGTGACAGGATGCCTTCGGATCCGGTGAGGTACCAGCCACTGAGAGCAAGCTCACTTTGGTGTTCGCCTTGGGCTGCGGCACGGGTGTACCAGATGATACTCGTGCGATTATCAACGGGACATCCCATGAGTCCGTATTCATACGCATTGCCGAGACGGAACTGGGAGAACTTGTAGCCCAATTCAGCAGCTTGGTGGAAGAGCTGGTTGGCGTACTGCTCGTCGCGGACGATTATATCGTTGCCGCCGGCGTTCAGGTACATGAGAGCGAGCTCGTGAAGAGCATGTGGGTTTTCCTCGTCTGCGCGGTCTGCTGCCCGCTTGAGCCAGGAGACACCCTCCCGAGGGTTGCGGGCTTGACCGAGCAATCCCTTTAGATTGATCATACCCATTTTGTACATCGCGGGTGTGTCGCCTAGGGCAGCGGCGCGCTTGTACCATTGGACGGCTTTGAACGGGTCGCGCTTGGTACCGCCGCCTTCTTCTTGGCCAATTTCGCAACAGACTGCTACACGGTATGCAGACTGAGCGTGGCCTTGCTTCGCAGCGGAGTGGTAGAGCGAGAACGCTTCTTTAGGGTCGACTTCCAGGCCCAGAAGGCCCTCACCATAGCAATCAGCCAAAAAGAATTGTGCTTCAGAGTATCCAGCTGCTACAAGCTTCTTCACGATTTTGTGGGCATCAAGGATATACTTCTCCTTAGCCTTGGCCTTGGTTTTCGGATCGAGGCGGCTGTTGTTTTCAACGAGAACTGTGGCTGCTTCAACCAACTTCTTGGCGAGGAGAAGCTGCGTCTTTTGGTCCGAAGGATTTCCTCGCACCTGTTGTTGCAGCCGCTGCAACTCTTCCTGCGTGACTGGCGTCGGGACACTTGCAGCTGGCACAATGGGCTGTGGCACAGGCTGGGGAGGAGCAGCTTCGGGGGCGCTATACTGTCGAAGCGGTGCAGGTTTCGAGGCCGCGTCATGACCGGGACGGAATGGGGCTGGGTGGTGAGGCAGAGCATCGGGACTTTGCTGGGGGTCTGACAGATCAGGCTGCTCTGGGGGATAGGCTGGTTGGTTCATCCGAACCGGCGCAGGGCCGCGGGAGTAACCGCCATGATCTCCGTAGCCATTGGGCCCATAACCAGGGTCTTGGTGGTCCATGGCAGGAGGCGCTTCTCCCGGAATATCGAACTGGAATCCCGCATTCTCGAACTGGTTCACCTCGACCTGTCGGAGATTGGGGTGGGATTGAGAGCGCTGAGCATCTGCGCCTGGAGAGTATGAAGAGTACTCTCCACCGAGAGAAGAATTTGGACCAGGGCCGGGTCTCCGACCTGTTGCTGTGTCCAATCCCATCTCATCAATGGGTCCATGCTGCTTAGCATTTGGAATAGCATCGAAATTAGGCATATCGGGTTCGTCGCCACCACCAGACTCGTAGTAACTATCCAGGAAGTCCTTGGGCGCGTACGAAACGCGATTGGCGGGTTCCGGAGGAATCATCAATCCAGAGTCTATATCGTTGGGCGCCCGGGATCGCGGAGGTCGCATACTTCCAGCGGTATTGGGACGCATGGGAGGTTCGACAATGGGACTTGCTGGGTAATCGGATTCTTGGTAGGTCGATTGCCCCGGGTACATCGGAGCGATTGGAGGTCCCATTGAAGAACCTGGCGCAAGCGGCATCGTTGCACTTCGTCCTGGCGGATGCATCGGCGGGCCCATAGGATCGATATAAGGGCGGTCCGGTCTACTAGAGCTGGCAGCTCGCACTGGGCCCATCGGGTATCCGCCTCGGCCTCTGACAGGGGGAGGTCCGCGCGGAGGCGGTTCTCGCATATCCGGGCGTCGCCCATTAGAATTTGAAGTGTGCGGCCGGGGAGGAGGGCCTCTGCCATTGATGTCCATCGCAGCCATGCCATTCTCAATGCCTCGAGGCGGACCGCGGCGGTCTCTCGGATCTCTGGGGGGTCTTCGGTCTCGCGGGTCTCCTCTAGGATCTCCTCTTGGGTCACCTGGGGGAAAGGAAGGAAAGGGATTGTCAAAGCTAGCGCCTGGGGGTGGTCGTCCGCCAGCTGAGCGATTGTTAGTCGTAGATTTCAGGGAGTTTATATCTGATTCACGTACGGGTTCTTGATCCTTTTTGTGGTGGTGGTCTTCCTCCGGGACCAGGAGGGTAGCCTCGCCGGTCATCGGGGCCGGGTGGTCGTCCGTATCCAGGGCCTGGAGGGCCTGGTGGGCGCATCGACCGTGGCTGTGACTGCGGGGGTGCATATGGTCCCGAAGCCGCAGAATTAGACCGGTAACTATACGCTGCATCGTCGTAGCCTGGATCCGCGTTGTGATAGTCCGAACTGCTCATGCCGCCATCGCCATAGCCTGCATAGGGGCCATCTTGCGAGTATCCCCCCGGCAATGCCACCGAGGGCGGAGGGGCGTTGTTATATTGTCGCAGAGGCGGCGGCCTCTGCGCGGGAGATTGCTGAGGGTATGACATGGCGCCAAGGGACCGAAGAGCGTACTATACAAAGTGTCGAGATTCAAATGGTCTCCGAGGGGCGCGGTGTGAATCTTCCCAGGCGATCGCATGCAAGGAGGGGTTTACTGCAACTTCCGGTTAGCCTGTCCATTTCACGATATTCAAAGCCAGTTAGGCAGCGTCCACATAACGGCGCATTGTTCATACCCAGATCACAATGCCACTCAGCACGTGCGCTCGCGATATGAGCACCTGAGAGAGTCAGAAGCCACAGTAGGGCGGACTGAAGGGATATCAAAAGAGACCAATACGAATACGTTAGGAGGGCAGAACGGTTTAGGGGCGGTGGCAGGTGACTTTAAATCAAAAAACCAAGTGACCCACTCCCTGCCGGTATTTCAATCTTCAAATCTCTTCAGCCGTTATCCATACCTTAATGCTCTTTGGTGTTCTATATATTTTTGGGGACTTCTGATGGTTTTGCTCACACCATTGATATGCCATTTAACATGAAGATTTATATGCACTCTACATCATCGTAATGTCAGGGCCGTATATTAGATAGCCGCCAGTGCCTGACGATCGGGGGACCTGCAGACTTTGTCTTCCCGTCACGTTCTACCTGTATTTCGGAGTTTGCATTGCAGAGACTATGGAACTCGGAGATTTGACTGGATACTGGGCCCTTGAAATGCAAACCCACTTGCAGGGGACTGTGACAACATCTGGTCCACTGTTCCCTAGGGCAAATGGGGCATCTGAAACGAAATTACCATGCTGATCCAATTAAAATGAGATCCAGTTCCCACCAGGGAATGGCTGGCGCATTGTCGGATATTCGGATGGTTCAAATGATTCAAATGTTTCTATAGAAGTTCCCATGGTAGATATAAGAATAGAGACAAGGTCCACGTTGTCTCGGACAATTAACGAACATGTTGCAAGTTCAACGTCACTTGAATGTGGGGAGAAATGAACACCTGCTCAAAAGGGACTAGCGTCGTATATGCGCCACACTAGCCTGAACTAGCCTCAACTGCGCCACGGTGCTCGGGAACAAATGAGATCCGCGATGATGTTGATGATCTCGGCATCTCACGACTTTCAATCCGTATTCCGGTACCTATCTCGGAACAGGCAACCAACTTTCGCGCTTCCAATTACCCACAATGTCTCGCGCTGTGTTATGGACCAAGGCTGTCGCCGGGTCAGTGATGCCCTGCACCGTCACAGAAACTTGCGCTAACATCCGCCTCTCAATGCAGTGGCCTGCTCATAGTTGTCGGAGGCCCCGCTTTCGTTGAATACATCCGACCCTCCGATGAAGAACTCAGGAAGCGATACAACCCGGATCTGCAGAAGCGCAGTGCCGAACAGGGGGAGCGCCGCGCCCAGGAATTCGACGACTACGTGAACAAGCTGAAGCACTGGTCCAAGTCGGATAAGTCCAGTATGTGACCCTCTCCTCGGTGGTAGCGGCATGCCTCTAAAGAAGTCCCGACTAATGGCATATCTTTAATTCTAGTCTGGTACGCCGCACAGGAAGAACTAGACAACAAGCGGGCAGCGATCGAGGCTCAACGCGCACAGGCAAAGGAGGAAACGAGGACACAACGGGAGGAGATGCGCAAGGAGATGCTGGGTGAAAAATGATCGCGAGTCCATTGCGCCTCTGCCTGTCTCAATTACGCTGTAATCTTGATCCTTCTCTGATACCAACCCTCCGCCACTCCTGCCGTTGATCCGATTGCTCCGCGGCTGTCTTTGCTGCTTTGTTTGTGGCGATAGTTCGAACCTCCCACACTATCCGGTACACAGCCTTGGATAGGTCTGCTGTATGTCATGATTTATTGGGTGTATGATAAGTTTTTGCCTCTTCCCTCATCTTTGCATCTACCTCGTAAGGGGGCCATATCTGTATAATTACCGACGTTTGAGCTGTGTCTCTTAAATATCTCATAATCGAAAAGCGAATCTGGCTCTATCAATCTATTCACATATTCACATATTCAATCTGGATCTGTCCTGGAACTAAGCCCCAAATTACTGCTTTTATATCATTCAGGATTCCTCTCATCACCCGCAGCCTGCACAGCAACCCTCACAACCTCCTCCGGCATCGAAACCCAGGGACTATGATGCGTATCAAACTCCTCAACCCTAACAACACCACCCTCCCCCCGGACCCTCTCCAACATAATATCCTGCGCAGCAACAGGAACCGCAAAATCCCCAAGCGTCTTCACAAAAGTAACAGGAACCCTCCTCCAAGCATCACCCGTAGCACCCTCCCTCAAAGCCTTGACAGGAAATCTCACAAGCGTCGAAACGACCTCCTCAACAAACGCACTCTCCTCAAGTCCACTAAAAAACAACATTCCAGGATCAAGCGGGAAGAAAGTTCCATCCTCGTCCTCGTCAACGAGCTGCGCCCACATCTTGTCAGCGCCTGTTTCTTCCACGATACTCCACATTGTAGCTCCTGGCACGAGCATGTATGCGCATAGATATAGTAGGTGGATTACGCCGCCTGGTTGGCCTGCCGCTTTGCGGGTAGGGAGGTCTAGCTCTTGGACTGCGGATATGCCGACTAGACCGCCGTACGAGTGCATTATCATTATCACGCGCTTGTTGGCTTCGACTAGATTTTGGACCACACTGCGGACGTGGCGGACGTCTTCTGGGAGTGTCGCTGTTGGGGGTCGGGTGCCATTGCAGCTTGGGAGGTGTGGGGTGTGCACTGTGAAGCCTGCTTTTTTTAGGTCGGTTGTGTAGCTTGTGTAGTTCGTTGGTGTATGCCAGGCGCCGTGGACGAGGACGATTTCTGGGAGGGATGCCATTGTACAGTATGTCCTTGAGGTTTGGGTGTGGGTTGAAGTCTGGTATTGACATGGTTTATAAACAATGGGCCAATTTGGGGCTGCTTATGCTTCAATCTAACTTAGGTAAACAAATCACGTCAGACAGCGTAAGTTGCCCCGGCCCCCAAGATGTCAGTTGATGAGGCTGTGAAACATTTCCCCGCTTTCAGGGCTGTGTGAACAATGAGCCTCAATTGCTATTGCTCAATTGTATCATTACCGGCGAGAAAGAAGAAGGATAAGGCATTCACTACGTCAAAAACTGAGACTAAGCATATC
>ERZ1673737.3147-NODE-3147-length-12916-cov-7.867351_pt1 | contig 12916 bp, 14 predicted proteins | sample MGYA00580211_ERZ1673737 | MGnify/ENA primary metagenome ERZ1673737 (study PRJEB41218, sample SAMN15661789) | gut metagenome | host: Homo sapiens | place: Canada: London | collected 2015-08-20/2019-03-30 | study: EMG produced TPA metagenomics assembly of... | reverse complement strand
CTTGAACATCGTAGAAGCGTTACAATGACCAGCCTGTTCTCGTAACTCCATACTTTGAAGGAGGTTCTTCTCAGCCTGTTGGAATTGACCTTCTTCAAAATTCGTTTTCAGGAAGTGGAACACTCTACATGTACATACACGGATATATATAGTAGTCGTATCCTGCATATCGTTCGCGAGGGGTCAGGGTAAATGATTTCACATGCACACACTCCTGTAACATCGGCAGTGTTACACTTCGTCGTCGACCGACTCAAGTTGGGGGAGCTCTGACATTTGCGAACCGGCGGAGGTTGTTGCTGATGTTGACGGTGGAACGCTTACTACATTCAGCAGCTTTAGCCATTTCGGAAGCAGTCAGTGATTTGCTAAATATCATGTGCTAGATCATTTCAAGTTTTGCTAGAGGGTGTCTTGGTGCCATGTTCCGAAGAAACATCTAGATGTTGATGGTAGAGAGATTTGGCAGGGAGCGGTGGGAGATCGCTGAGAGGGTACGAGAAGCGACTCCATCTGCTCACTCTTGCTCACCCCTCTGGCCAGTGAGCAGGTGAAATGATTTTGGGTGAAAAGCTCTTCAAAACACCTGCTGGTCCCATTCGTAGCGAACGATTGAGCACATCAAAGCACAAAATCCTGACACAAATTACGTTCTAACTGGAAGAAAAGAGTTCTCCTGCTGATTCATGTCAGCATGAAAGTGAATTAATACAGCATTTGTGGCCTGCAGGAAGCGTTATCGGCGTCGCGTCTCGATAATCGGAAATTGGCCAAGTTGTGTTATTTTTTCGGGGCAATACTTTTGCCGGGATCAGGGATGAGCTGACGGTCAATCAGCCAAATTCGCCATTTTACTGGTGCGCCCGAGGAATAGGTATTCAGCAACCCCATGTGCCTGATGATCCTAAGGCTCTCAACGACCTTACTAAGCTCAACCCCCTATTTATTCTGCACTCTCTATAGTATATAAAAATCACACTCTCAAGTACTCAATTGGGCAATGCCCGTACTAGTCCGTACTGTAACGACCGCGTTCCGACAGTATCCTCCAGCACATCGTCCAAACTGGTATTTCCTTTCATTGGATGACAGCCGATTCCGGATCCACTATGCCCCACTGCGGCCCACTCCCAATCCAAAATCCAAGGCAAGTCGTTCCGGCATTGAAAACCTCCAATTTCTTCCATGACTTGCTTGGAAAACACATGTCTAACTGATATATTTTCGGAAAACTGATCCGGAGATGACACGTCAGTCTAAAACACGCTGGAAGCGCTCGCTAGGCGGCTGCAGAACATGTAAACGCCGACATGTCAAATGCGACCAGAGTCGCCCCATCTGTCAGACATGCTCTACACTAGGACTGGCATGCGAGGGATTCTCTGATGAGGTGCATTGGATGTCCGAAAAGAGAAGCCGGGGCTCACAGAGACCATTAAATGAGAATCCATATTATTTGACTAGCCTCGGAACAAGGCGTTATCTATATACCGGTCCGCTACAATCCAACTCGTTCCCCATGATGTGACTGACCTGAATACTAGAACAATATAGACGCTCTATGGGAACTATAATCGGCAGAGGACTTATTTCAGGCTCTATCGATGCTTCTTTGGAGGAAATTGATCTGAGGTCGCAGGATCCTGGCTTTTTCTCCAAAGCTGGAACTAAAGTAGGACCTTTCGCAGTCCTAAATCTTACCCATACATCTTACTCCAGTGAAGGGAAAGCAGGACATGCTATGGGAGGATCAAGTCGGCCCACCTATAAACCCGCTGCAGATCATGGCAGCCCGGAATTCCATTTTTCTTCATATCCAGCCGTCGATATTCCGGGCTGTGCAGACGATTTGTTGCAATGTTCTGACCTGTTCAGTATCGGTGGTGACTTCACTGGCATTCTGTCCGATCCTTCATTTGGCTTTGGAAGCTCCCTTGACTTTCAAAGCTCCTCTCAACTGGATGATCCAACCACTGCAATAGGTTCGACGTTTGACAATGACTCACACCTCTCACCTTATCTTGCACAAACACTGTCTCCTCTTGATATACTGGGAGATGCTCCATTCTTGCTCAAGAACTTTCAAATGAACATTGTTCCTCAAATGACCGTCGTTCCTCTTGCTAGAAGCCCCTGGAATATTCTGAATGTTTCTGCGGCATTGGTCTCACTGGGGGAACTGACAATTATGGAATCTAAAGATGTCAACCATGCCCGACAGGCGAATCTTTACAGTCTGCTCGCTTGTTCTGCCGTCAGCTTGGCAATGACTCCGTCGGCGGAAACGCTTGGCTCATGCCCAAGGGATCATTGGAAAGGTGTCGCAGAACAAGCTTACCAGGACGCGAGGAGTCATATGAAGATCTCTTTGGCCGCGGAATCAGGTGGTGCCAAGAAGGCCAAGTTGAAGGATCAGCTCATGGCAATATATGGGCTAACGGAATATGCGGTATGTTTTATCCTCGTCCAATATGAGCTGCATACTAATGGTACTTAGATATTCTCCGCTCATTATTTGGATGCCCGAAAATATCTCATTGACGCCGAACAGCTTTTGCGCTTTCGGGGATTGGCCAAACGAAAGATATCTCAGAAACTTCGACTTCTGTTCAATCTCTACGCGTGGCTCCGCCTTGTAGGAGAAAGCACATACGTTTTGCACAGCTATGTACCCTCGGATTCATTCATTGCCAGCCTCAACAAAAATTGTCAGGTTCAGACACCGCATGCTGGTGTCTGTTCTACGGCAGAGATTTACGAGCGCTGTCGGCGAATAGATACCTTTCTAGATTTCGAGAATTCCGAAGGGGACCTCAACATTGATGAACCGAAGGACCGTAGACTGGAAGTTCCTGATATTCACTTACAGGACTCTCGAATTGCAGTTGAAAGCCTCTGTCAGCAAGTCTATGGTATTCCCGAGACAATGCTGAGCTTACTGTCACAAACTACTCGGCTGGCGAATGTCATGGAGACCTTGCGGAACGCGCAGAATCTACATATCCCAATCAGCGATCATGTTTGGAACATTTTGCAACGACGAAGTACAAGTCTCGAAAACGTGATTAATTCTTTCAGAAACCGTGAATTCGCTGCGAGCATTGGCGAGGACCAAACTTCGCCATATAGGCTCATGGTTCAGGCCTTGAACTCCGCCCTCGTGATTTTTTTCTACAGAAGGGTGCGACAAGTCCACCCAGGGATCTTGGGTGGTCAAGTCGACCACGTTATTGCCACACTGCGTTCCTGGCTATTACTAGTCAGAAATGGTAGTCCGATCGGTCCTGGGACTTTGTGGCCCATGTTCATTGCCGGGTGCGAGGCTACCACAAAACCACAGCGAGACGCTATCCTAGACATAGTGGATCAAGCTGGAACTCAGAGTGGACTTTCACCATTCAAGACCGCTAGAGATATCATGTCGGACGTTTGGAGGAGGCAAGATGAACAGCAGGTGGATAATATTGGTGATCCTCTCCCGACTTGGATGGATGTTTTGAAAGAGCGAGGATTATTGCTCATGTTCTGTTAACTGCCACGTGTCGGTCATTCAGTTAAAATATATGGAACCAATTGTGGCTCACACAATCGTACAAGAGCTCTTACAAACGACACCTAGGATTTTCTTGCTTCTGAGCCAATAAATCCACCATCTCGCAAACCTTCTGGGCAGCACCATAGCTGAACACATATCCAAGACCTCCAAAACCATAAGCATGGACGACATTTCCCTCGATTTCAAGCCGAAATCCATTCTTCCTCCCAGGCCGGAAAGCAACAATATCCCTCTTCACGTCGCGCTTAAGATCAACAGAATCAAAGCTATCTTGCGAAAGTTTCTTCGTCCGTCGCAGAATATCATCCCGCAGATCTTGATCCACTTCATGTGAAAGGTTCCCTGGCTGGCTGACACCACCCATAATTGCACCGCCACTATACATGCGCGGGATGACATACGTATAATGCGAGCCCTGGTGCATGGCCAGTTCGTTGAAATCGGTTTCCACGAACATAGTCTGTCCGCGAATAGCTACCATGTCCTTGTCGTTTGCGAGGTCGGTGGCTCCTAGTCCCGATGCATGGACAATAAATTTGCAGCCGGTGATATGCTCGGCTTCTGACAAAGATTTTATGGTCTTTTGGATAAACCGCACCCCGCGAACTTCGAGCTCTTTTTTGATCCAAGGAAGAAACACGGTTGGGTTGACTGTCAGGGACTGATAGGCGAAACCTATCTTCGCGCCTTCTGGAAGATCTCTCGTCGCGATCTGTCGGTATCGAGGTACGATCCTTTTGTACCATATGCTTGAGTCATTGGTTCTGTCATCGTAGTATTCGGTTGCTTTGACTACCTGTTTCTCGACATCAGTGACTCGCAATGGAAAGAAGATCATGGAATGTCAACCATGTCAAGCCATACCTGGACTCCACTAGTTGGATCCCTGTGGGCAAGAGCCCAATAATATATGAATGTTTCTATTTGCAGATCCTCGCCACCTACGTCTGGATGGGGGTAAATTGCTGCACCAGCCCTAAATAGATATTAGCGATTGCATCCGAGATGGATATTAAAGGGATAGAATACCAAGGGCTTGCCCAGTCTATACTTTCATCGCCAGGTAGGTCACGGGCTACTATCGTCACCTTGTAGCCAGCATCAGTCAGTGTGAGGGCAGATAGAAGGCCGATGATTCCAGAGCCAATAATCGCAACTTCCATTTTGCTGAGGATGCAGGAAAGTATTGGGTTCAATGTTGATATTGAGAATGAAATTGATATGCTTATGATTTGAGCCCATTGGGCATCATCTTTTTGTATTGGCTCAAGCTCGCGGAACGACTTGCCCATTTTAAATCTGCGTTAGGGGACCACGGCGCCCTGACATCATCGACCGGCTACGGGAGTCACATGATTTAGCGTGGGGCTCCATCTCCAATGGGTGAAAAGACACGTAGCAGACCAGAAAAGGGGAAATAAGAAGGTACCGGGAGACAGTGCAACTGGTCTACAACAGACTCAAAAAGACAGACCTCTACAGTACTACCAATATTCGGCTCCATTTGAAAGAAAAGCATGGGATTCTGCCGCCTGGTGTCTCTGGGCCACCTATTGTTACAACAAAGTCTTACAATTTTTAGTCTCTGGGGAATAAGGGTAAGCTCACAACTGAAGAGCTTCTTGAAAAGGACCTACTTCGCTGGGTTGCTAGCATCAGGCGACCTTTCATAGTCATTGATTCACCGGCGTTTCAGCAAATGTCCAAGGATATACCAGGTGTTTCAGTTCCATTTACATCTCGTCATAACTTCACAACGTCTTTTGCAAGGGTTCGACATACGTGTTAAGCTGAAAGAAGAGCTTACAGCTACGTGCCAGACTATTAGCAGCCGAAGAATGTCCAGAGGGAAAAAACTTCTAGGGGAACTCAAGCGGCTAGGGTCATTCTGCAATTCCTAGCAACGACGAGGGTCGCTCTACCTCTAGGTTATCACCAGATGATAACGGAAGGAGCTCAACTGAATGATGGAAGCGGACTAGTGGATGCTGAGTAGTGAAATTGGAAGAAGCACACAGAACTGGAGAAGGATAGCAGGAGGGGCAACCCAGGCTCTCAGCCCAAGGGGCACCCATTCTGCTAGAGGAACAGAAGAGAGCCAAGACGGCTCAAAATCTCAACGCAGATAGCAGGTTTGGGCGAGGAAAGGAACAGTTTGTCAAAATATGGGGCTAATGCCCGGGAACTGAAAGGAAGCAGTCGAATGAAAGCTAACAAGGCGTCAAGCTCCTGCCTCAGAATTGCGGTCTATCATAGCTGTAGGACGCGGTGTGGACAATAAACTTAATTTAATAACGATGGTATCCGGAAGGTGATTGTCTGGCTTTGCTCCCCATGTTCTGACGCGGTTTTCTCTGAATAACGTAAACCCTTCCGGCCCCAAACTGAGCCCAGTGCCTAGAATGTTAGTGACTGGATGTGGCGAAATTCGCTCTCGTCGGATAGCGCAAGTTAAACGGAAGGGATAGAACTTAAAATAGTTGGAGGTGAAAAGTGGTAACTTCAAATGTAGTCGCCACTGTTCTTCCGCTGAAAGCCAAACGCCTCAGAATGCGGAGAAGTGGATCCCCGGACTGGTTAGTTATCGCACACCAGGTTGCTTATGTGGATGGATATTATCATTGCTATCCGCTCAGCGGAAGGGCCTGCCTCGCCGGAACGACATGACTTCTTTCACGGTGTCCTGGGACGGGTGGCTGGACTTTAACATTCAATCCCGTACTACATAACTCACATGTTCCCCAGGGCCTATTCCCTTCTCTCTTAACATATCTCTCCCCGAACCTGTTGACGTATAAAAGAAACCCAAACTCAAAATGGCTGATTCGGAAGTCTGTCCCCATGCGAGCCCGCCCGAGAAGGAGATAGCAAAGAAAGAAGCCAACGTCCTTGAACCAAAGGATAGTAATGTAGGGGAGACTGAAGAGTATAGGAATGGCCAATTCCACCGTTCCTTTTCTCCCCGCCAAGTCCATGTGAGAGATAATCCACGTTATGGTAGACCTGTGCGAAACATTGACCTTTCCACAGATCATCTCCCTTGGATCCAACATCGGCAGTGGTGTCTTCATCGCGACTGGCAAAGCCCTAGCAACCGGTGGCCCAGGGAATATGGTTATTGCCTACACTATGGTTTGCACTTGTGTGTGGGGTGTCCTCCAGTCACTATCTGAAATGACCATTGCATTCCCCGTCTCCGGTAACTACATTGACTATGCGGATCGCTGGGTGGATCCCTCTCTAGCCTTTGGGGCAGGCTTCGCCGAGTGGCTAGGTCCGTACTGAAAATATCTTCATCAAGAGTCGCACTCTACTAACTTTTTCAGGATGGACTGCGATTGTCGCCGCTGAAGCTGGCTTCTTCGACGTTCTTGTCCAGTACTGGGCCGGGGGGTCTTTTCCCCAAGCAGCCACTAGTAAGCATGCGCCTCTTGATGTGACTTCTCTGACGTGCGATTAAGTCACTCTCTTCCTCGCGGCTTGCCTTTTCATCTTTCTCCTCCCAAACAAGGTCTTTGCCTGGTTCGAATACGTGACATCGCTCATAAAAATCGTGCTTTTCCTTATCATCATCGTTCTTTCCTTGGCCCTAGTTCTGGGTGCTGGACCAAATGGTTATATTCACCGCGGCGAAACATGGACAACACTCCCGCTATTTTTAAATGGCTTCTCGGTAAGTAATAGCAACGAATAATAGTCCATCCAGGGCTAATAATAGCAGGGTTTTGCGAACTGTGCCTTACTTGCTACATGGGCAGTAGGAGATCAGGTATTTATTGGGATTATGGGTGGTGAAGCTGAGAGTCCTCGGTTCTCAATGGCCCACGCAACAAAGCTCGTCCCATTCCGCGTGAATTTCATCTACATTCTCAGTGTAGTGTTCATCACAATTTTGGTCCCCTCCGATGACGATCGTCTCTTAGGAGGAAGCGGAGTTGCAGCCTCGCCTTTTGTCATCGCAATTCAGGATTCAGGAATTCCTGGAATCGCATCGCTATTGAATGCAGGCATGATGTGTGGCATTCTTGGGCTCGCTGCGGAGTCTATTTATATTTCCTCGAGAGTGTTGAGGAGCATGTCTCATCAACGCCTGATTTCGGAACGGCTTGCTAGAGTGGATGACAAAGGAAGACCAAGACTGGCTTTGATAATTACATCTGTTGTTTCCGTCATCCTGGCATATATCCAACTAGCTTGTGAGCCTTGATTCGTCCCATTCTGTCTCTTACGGTATGCACACACTGACACATTACAGCTGGTGGCCTAACCGTATTGAATTGGTTGATCTCAATTACCAGTGCTTCCTTCTTCAGCAATTGGATCATCATCGCCTTTACCAACTGGCGCTTTCATTGTGCCCTCAAAGCACAGAACGACCAGCTCTTTACGGAAATATATGCCTGGAAGTCCTCGCTTTGGCCACTTGCCCCGGCATGGCTCATGCTGGTTTCTCTACTTTTGCTGGCCTGCTGTGTTACCAGCGGTATTATACCAGCTGTGAGTTCTCAATGACTTTGTGCAAGAAGACACCAGAATCGCGGTAGTTCCTGGAAATTAGCATACCTTGACGCGGTTGAAAAGGATGCAGCTAATGGTTGATTATTAGGGTGGCGCTGGATTTACAGCAGACAACTTCTTCCAATATATAATTGGACTATTGATTATTGTCGTCTTTACCGTCGGGTATAAAATTATTTTTAGAACACCTTGGCGGGATCCGAAAACGGCTGATTGCACCACTGGCCGGAGAACCTTGGGCAGTGAGGAGATAGCTCTCTTGGACACCTACTATATGCAGCCTGCGTGGAGGAGATTTTTTACTTATGTTCAGCTTTGGTGATTACGTCATGACGGTGCCTATATTCGGTGGATATTTCTTGATCCTGACTATATCGTGTCTCTTATGTCAAATGAAGTTGATCGCTACTGCGCAGCAGTCTTGGCAGCAGCTTGATCTATCTATATCAGAGCATCTATCAAAGACTGTGCCACATCGAGTAGCTGCTATGTTGGAGTCTAGTGATTGGTATACCAAATATTAGTCGATAGTAGTCAAGTTCATGTACTTTTTGGGGCACCGTGGTAGCACTTGTCGGAACCTTTTCTGCTGCGATGTTGAAGGCGGTGCGACCGTAAGTGTTTCTTGCGTCGGCATTTATACCGTAATTTGCCAGCAATGACTTGTCTACCGACGTACGCCCATACTCTGGTGCGATGTGGAGGGCGGTGCAGCAGTTTCTGTAAGTTCCATTGACGGAGATCTTTTCATAGGTGAGCAAATGCTGGACCGCCTCCTAGTCGACTTTTATGCCGTCATGTAGTTTGCCTGTAGAGCAAATGGCGGGGGTCGGACGTATTTATAGGCCTCTCGGCTTGCCTCCTCACCTGAGTGCTTGACTTAGTAGCAACCATCGAAGAACGCGGGTAATTGAGGGCTGTTGAGAACCATGTCTTTATTTTCACCGCCACTATATGAAGCGATATTCTTCATGCCATTTGTGGATGCCCAATGAGAAATACGAGCTATGATAATATGGAGAAATAGTTATGCCCATTCATTTTATTCGCGGCCGGCCGCGACAACATTCACCGCGTTTAGCTGCCCGAGAACAAAGCGAATCAAGCAGCACAGCGATGCGTGACCCGAGAACACCGCCTTCGGCGCGAAGCAGCAGGCCTCGTGCCGATTAATTCTCCGTCTACAACATTCCCAGCCCATCATCCGAATCGATCCATCGCGTTCCAGCTTATATCAAAGAGAACAAATCTCCATATAACGTCACATCTATGTAGGGCTGGAGGATATGGACATCGATGAAGTGGTTGAGCAACAAGATGATGAGACCCGAAAGTTCGGTTCCGTCGCGCGATTGCTGGGCTTCTCTTGCAGTCACATGACACATGATTCGTGCTGGTACGGAAATGGGAGTGCTAAGTACCGGCGAAGCTGATATTTATCTGCGAATTGCAGAAGATCCCGGGACGCTTCTCTACCACCACTCTGTTCCAAAGAGAGATGTTGGGGACTTCACGGGCTGGAACACCCAATCAAACGGCCCAAATCGTCTACATTGACCGCCGTGGGGCAATCTTTCGCTTTCGCTCTCCAGGTGCTCAAGTTGCAGCCTCGGAATCAAGCTTGGAGACAACAAGCAATCGACTTATTGCCAAGATGGGAAGTAGTAGTCACAGATGTTCTGGGCAGTATCTCAGATGAAGAGGTACCGTCTTCCGAATATCGCCCCTCCAAGGATGAATGGGTTACTTCGGACATCTCCGATACAACTGCGTCACAGGAGCGAACAGACCCAGTGTTGGTGGTCGCCAACCAATAGACGCACAAGGAGATGCAGAAGAGGACCGATCTGACCCTGATACGCCGAGCCGGGACCCACGAATTTGTCGCAATATCAACAGGGACAGCCGACGTCGATCCATCCAGCACCCACACCAGCTACGCAAAGATCGTTCTCGAGGGAGAGAGCAAATCATCAGTATTACTGCACGTTAAAGTGTCTACGTGGAATGTTAAATGTGCTTGGGCTTGATCAGACCTGCCCCAATATCCTTGATCATGGAAAAACGCGCCATGTTATAAATGCAATCACTTTTCTCAAACGGTTGCGGCGTCAACTTATTGAGACAGCTAATGCAGATTGCGAAGTACTGGGTATGCACGGTCCTCGGGGAGCTCTTTTGAAAGTTACGCTATCATCGCACGGATATGCTGTGCCTGCAAAATGCACCGTACCAGAGTTTGCGGAATAGTTATCGACGAGCTGATATCGTGCGGCTATGAAAGGTGAGACGAGTGCAGAAGCATACAAATTGGAATGATATTGGTTTTTTTTTTTTTTTTTTTTTTGCAGATTTTATCGAACTTCGATGTTAAATGACTTCCGTGGCCGTCGAGTATCAGAAAGCCGATACTTTCCCTTCGTAGGAGAGATTGTCAAAGATATAAAGAGCTTTTCGAGCCACCGAAGGCTAATTTTATCGGAAGTCCATCCGCTCGGACTAACCCCAAAGCTCCAATCGTCCGGGAGGCCGTCGAACCAAGATTCGATAAAGACTTTGCCTTTGAAATGATACACGGATGTAAGGCCCACCGCGAGGCATTCGTACACTCAATTGCGGTAACCCACGTACGATTTCCAGGTTGTAAATGTGGCCGTTGACCGTAATATTCAGCCCTTGTCACGACTTTTGCGGTCGCGATTAAGCCCATTGCAAACCGGCTCGTCGAAGTTATAGACATCGATACCGTATTGAAGTATCGTTTTTTGGACTAGATTAGACCATTCATAGATGATTTTTGGGTCTTCACACTTCGCGCGCTCGTAATTATACCGTCTTGACAATCGGGATGAAAGGTTTGGATGCCTTTGGATAAAGTTTTAAACCCATTTTTCGCCGACTGAAAGGACCAGGTAGTTTCGGGGCTGCGAGAAGGAGGTTCGCAGTTTCTCGTAGCTAGAACCCCGGGCCGCGCCCCGGGGGGGGGGGGGAAAGGAGTGGGAGGGTAAGTGCTCCACGAGATTAACCAAAGAGAGTAACCATTTTTCAAGCGATTCCTCCTCGATTTCGGTCAATTTATGTGAATTTGTGCGTAGAGAAGCCCGTTCCGTATGGCCGGAGAGGCGGTCGCGTAAAGTTGAACGCGGTAACTCAAAAGTGCGAGTAGCGATAGCAAGAGTGCTTATTTCTTGATTCTTGATAGCCTGGATAAGATCCTACCCTCTTGTTCCGTACGATTTCGGAAGGATCGAATACGAATTGGTGGCATGGTAGGTGGATAAAGAAGGAGGGTCTAATTATTAACGCGTTTTTGGGTAAGGTGGCGGCTCCCTTACCGAATACGTTAGCTTGTGAGCCTTGGTTGCAACGGTTCACATGGTAGTCCCGGAAACTAGGCTCAGGATCCTATTGTAGGGTTTCCAACAGGTCTAGATTTTTGATTATTCTCCGCCAAAGAAGACAATCATGATCCTGGGTTTGGAAGTATGGGTAGTCAGGTACAACGTCATCAGGCTGTAAATACCCAGCTTTTAGTGGTAGCCGGTGAGAGAGGGTATGGAACGTATGGTATAGCTTTGCAGCCTTGGCGTGCAATCATGCACCCAGGCACAAATTATCGAAATAGGTTAGTGTGTGTCGGGCGGCACTTAGGGGCGGGGCCATTGTTTTGCCAGCATGGTGGTCTAATATCATAAAGTTACAACTAGTATAGTCTCGTGCTTTTAGTTCAGCCACCAAAGTTGTTTTAGTTATGTGCATAATATAGCCTAAGAGCGCTTAGCCTTACGTAAATATGGGCCTGGGACTAAAATTTTGCTGGTTCCGTGGGACTTGTTCAAGCTAATGCATGATCTCGGATTTAAGGGACTAGCGGCCATTAGCATCCGAAAGTGCTGTGATTTCCGGCAATAGACAGAGGATGCGGCCATGGAGCAGAACAGATGACGCTCCTCCTGGAACATTCGATGGTGGGACCCAACAACTCCGTACTTTCATGAACGTTGCTGTGATGGACTTTGCGGACCTTATCTCCGGATAAAATGGGAAGAAGAAAACTATATAAACCTTCCAATTCCATCAATTCCCTAGTGGTATCAACCGCCCATTCCTCTTCTCTATCTACGATACTATATACCTCTAAGGTAACCACCACAATGGCAACTAAATACGCCGCATCTCACGAAGCCCCTAATGGCCCCGGGGACAGTCGTCCTACCGCCTTGCAAATCATCGAGGACGAGGGACTTGAAGGGAAATTTGCCGACAAAGTTTTCCTCATAACGGGATGCTCCTCCGGTATAGGAGTTGAGACCGCACGCGCTCTGTCCAAGACAGGTGCCAGGATCTTCGTCACTGCCCGAGATACCCAGAAGGCTAAGGCAGCACTGGGTGATCTTCTGGAGTCAAATCAAGTACATCTTCTGGCGCTTGATCTCAGCTCTCTAGCCAGCGTTCGTGCCTGTGCTGCCGAATTCCTGTCGCAAAGCCAGAAACTGCATGTTCTCATCGCGAACGCTGGAGTCATGGCGATACCCGAGGGCCGAACAGTAGATGGGTTCGAAACGCAACTAGGTGTCAATCATTTAGCACATTTCCTGCTATTCCATCTGTTGAGACCCACCCTGCTCGGCGCCTCTACCCCCGACTTTCCGTCGCGTGTTGTTTTCGTCTCCTCGAGTGCGCACCGTATGTCAACTGTTCACTTAGAGAACCTTGACCTCAACGGTGAATATGAACCGTGGAAAGCATACGGCCAGAGCAAAACGGCTTTAATCTGGACCGCCAACGAAGTTGAACGTCGGTATGGATCTAGCGGCCTTCACGCCTTCAGTCTGCATCCCG
>ERZ1673737.3145-NODE-3145-length-12925-cov-4.504662_pt1 | contig 12925 bp, 16 predicted proteins | sample MGYA00580211_ERZ1673737 | MGnify/ENA primary metagenome ERZ1673737 (study PRJEB41218, sample SAMN15661789) | gut metagenome | host: Homo sapiens | place: Canada: London | collected 2015-08-20/2019-03-30 | study: EMG produced TPA metagenomics assembly of... | reverse complement strand
ACGGGATATCTTAAAGGAGAAGAAATATCAAAAAAAGAAAGGTAAAAAAGGAAAATCCTCATGGCCACCAGCCCATGCGCTTATAACTGTCGACGATTTCGCGGATACTGTCGGCGCCAAATTTGGGATACTTCGGCTTCCAGTCAGTTTCAGCCTCGAATTTCGACCCGTCAATCGACATATCCTGGTCCTTGAGGACGTCGCGTTCCAGGAACGGACTGATCGGTCCTGGCCGTGTGATGCCGGCCTTTTCAATGAGCTCAGCCCAAGTCTGCAGACTAATCTCATTCATATCATCGACGACATCGTCGAGGTTCAGCTTGGCAAGCTGGGAAGCAAGCGATCCAACGAACGTAACCTTGAGACCGAAAACCTCAGTCAGCGCATTAGCGACGTGCTCCTGTCGTGTGTCGTTGTGGTCGACGACGTTGAAAGCGACAGGCCCTTCCTTCGGGTCGATGTATCCCACGCGGGCGCGCCACTTGGCCGCCTCGAACAGCGCGCTGGCGGCGTCCTTGACGTGCAGCGTGTTCACCTTCAGGTCCTTAGTGTGCAGAAGTACCAGGTCCTGTTGGAGGTCGACGTGCACGGCTGACAGGCAGATACCCGTGGCGAAGTAGCCTGGGTCGTAGGCGCCGTAGACGTGCGGCAGGCGCATGGCGCAGTACTGCAGGCCGGGAATCTTGCGCAATTCTTCTGCCGCCTTCAATTTCCAGTCGGCGAGCTTGTGCCAGGGGACGAGTTTGTCGGTTTCCTTGCGCGGTGTAGAGCCACCCTTGTAAACGTGGGCGGTGGAGGTTTCGATGAAGGCGGGGATGCCACGGCGGGCGATCTCCTTGCCCAGCGCTATGGATAGTGCCCAGCTGCGGACTTCGTAGACATCGTCTGGTTGGGAGTGCCGTGATTCGCCGCCGCAGTTGATCACGTAGTCGAATTGTTTGCCGTTTGCTCGGTCGAAAATGCGCGGGAAGTGTTCTGGAGAGAGTTTTGGTGAGGATGGCTCAGGGTGGGAGAAAGTGGGTGTGTCTCTTACGTTCACGACTGGCATCGGCCTGGACGAATTTGTCCTTGGAACAGGCCTCTGCAAACTCTGGGGCCAGCCAAGCCAACTGGGGCAGGACTTTGTCGACTAATCGTACCTCGGAGGCCAAGTCATTTTCGTGGAGGTATAGTGCCAGATGGCGGCCGATGAAGCCTAAGAGGGGTTAGTCTGAACGCGAGGGGGAAACTAGCAGACACATACCAAGACCACCGACAATCAAGACAGCAGGCTTTTCCATTGTGTGCAACCCCGCAAGTTCAGGAGAGTGAAAAGGGGAAAGTGAAAGGAGAGGGGGGGAATTAAAAGTTCCTTGAAATCCCCTGCCAAGCCCGCTCGAGGCCGTTGACTACTAGAACCAAGTGGGTTACAGTGGGCACAATCAATTTTCAAAGTTTGAGAGAATTGAATCTGTGACGTCGGGGGGGCATATAGTGCGAGTTAGTGAATTTAGCGGTTTTAAATAAGTACCTAACGGAGGACGGAGTAGTCTGCTGTCTATATTCCGTTTACCGTCCCATGGTACTGGGCTCCGATCGCCCGAGATGCTAAGCCTCCACTTATCTTGGTTCCCTTATTGTATATCCATGGATGAGGTGAGTCAGGGCATGGCCTACGTAGACATATAGACATATTCTCTCCTCGTAATAATCAGAGAAGTTATCGGAAGAATACGATCAAATGTGGATTATGGAATCATTGTATCATGCATGGCATGGTGTGGCAATTGCCATGAATCTGCGGCCTTGAGGACATAGCCAACAATGATTGGCCTGGCCAATGCCAACGGGAATTAAACACCAACGACAAACACAACCATTACAATGATAATTGAGCTAATCATTCACTGCGTCTACTGACAAAACTTCGACATATCAGTACGCAAGACATTCCAATATGTATTCCTCAACACTGAAGAACCCACCTTGCCTCCGAACCCATTTCGGGACATTGCCCAAGTTCAGCATCTAATCGAGTTTGACAAGATCCAGTCGTTCAATGGAGAATTCTTCGCAGGGCTCATTCAGCTTCATAATTCCTCGTGATTTGCGAAAATGGCAGCAATTTCACGCCAAACCAAACCAATGTTGGCCGGACGTAACTTATCACCTGGAAGGACTTGTGACACCAATGACCTCGAGGCCGCGTTCCTCAACCCAGGAAAGCTATAACAATCTCGGCGCTTTGAACTGGCTGATCTGATTTACCTGATCACGTTCAAGCTCCGGATTGCGTGAAACTCGTCCCCAGCTATGGCATACAATTCAACCTCTTATCACTGAGTCATGCCGAGCGAGTGTACAGAAGACGGTGGTCCAGCAAAGACAAATCCGTCAGGAATCAGGAATCGCGAGGACAAACTAGTTGGATACACGACACTGCAGACTGCAATGATGTGCCAATTCTTCAAGCTCCAAATGCGGGTAACGCATTGATATCGGCCGAGCTTGCTCACCGACGCTTGGGGCATGCAGGATCCCTAGCTTCTTACTTGATTGAGAAAGGTACAAAAAGGAGTTAAATTAGCGTCTCATACTGTTCGAGGCGGTATGAGATGCCTCGCTAGTTATGAAAGATATATCCACAGCGCAAATAGCAATAACATCCAAACAAACCACATCACGACGCACCGAGTAACTTGAGCGAGTTCTTCAACTCCTTAACGGCGGTATCAACATCATCAAATGTCAACGCAGAGACAGCCCAGCGAGCATGCTTCTGCGCCAACTGAACCGTGTTATCATCTATTCCATGGGACGGCTGAGGGGGGATATAAGGTGCAGGTGCGGAAGGTGTGTAAGCAGCTGGGGCCGGTGCAGCTGGCGGAGCAGCCGGGGGTGGAAGATGCGCGCTAGCGTTGTTGGAGGGATCGTAGAAAGAAGCCGGGTTTACGGATGGGTTGGTGGATGGTGGGGGGAATGTTTGGAAGGCTGTGGGGGTATCTGGGAGGATAGGGCCAGGTCTTGAGGAGGGTCCTCCAATCGTTGCTGGGGTATCTGGGAGTTCTAGGCCTGGACCGGAGTTGTCGATATCCATTGACTGAGGGGGAGAGCCAGGTGCGTTGCTTGGGACGGAGGGGATCTCAGGCTCGGAGGTGACCGTTGGACGGGGTGCTGATGAAGTGCGGGATGGATGAAGCGACTCGTCTAGGGTTGATTTGCGCGCTAGGTCTCGTCCAAGACGGTCTGACTCGTCTGGGATCTCTTCGATCGATGGCTGTGTTGGTTTGGAGGCATGCTCTGCGACCGACTCGTCGAATGCTTGCACCTCGGGATCGTCAATGAGCTCATCTTCTTGTTTCGGTGCGGGATTCGTCTCATTGGGGTCTTCGCCAGCTTTGAAGGCCTTTACGATGCGAAGGGCGTGGAATTTGGCGAACTTGATGCGCCCCGCTATCTCCGGGTCGGCACCCCAAATTGAGCATAGTTCAAGAAAAGTAGCTGCGGCCTGGAATGTATCTGCTGTTTGCCTTTGAGCAGAGTCAGTCGTCTGTGGTTTTGTGTGGCACTCCAAGGACTCACTTTGTGACTTTGTTGGCGTTCATGGCAGCTTCAGCGCGACCAAAGACTTCCAGTCCAAATTGCTCGACATAGGCACACGCTGCGACCTCATCTGTCACCGTCTCATCCCCTGGGTGCTCAACTTTGAACTGTCACAGTTCAATAAGATCAGCCATCCAGTCCAAGGTGCGCTGCTTTAGGAGCATGGCAATACAGGCGGGGCAACGGACTCACCTGCTCCAATTTATCCACCAGATTGGTGGTGTATTGCATGATCTCATCGTCTGAATTGTGGAGGCCCCTTTCAATGATTTGATTCACGATATGGAAATTGCCTGCGTTGGGGTTCAATCAAAATGTCCGGTTGCGCGCGCGGGGACACTCACACCAGTAGGCGACCACCGGTTTGGCCTTTTCGATCTGGGCAGCCCGGATGGCGAAGCGCCCAATGTCGGCGGACCGTAGTCCAGCTGGGATGTTATTCATGTTGAGCTCTGGTGGGTAAAGGAGAGAGGTGAGGTGACAGATGACGTTTGGACTGGGTTCCCACCGCCCGGTGCGGGGGACTACTCGATTTGGAGATGTCTCATATCTCTATACAATGTAATCTTGCATTTCTACTTTGCGCTCTGGGTATCATTCATCTTCAATCGCCCACGTTCCAATCTCCACTTTCTCTTCTGCCAGCGCCTCAACTTCGAAATGGTCTTCCACTTGTCCTCCGGGTCCACCGATACGCTCAATCACAATCCAGACACTGCGCGACTCGGCGTTGGGATACAGATCGAAGTCCTCCACTCGGACTCCTGATACTGTATCACTGTGAACTCCATCCTCCGAGATGGCTAGGATCTCTTTGTATGGCCCCTGGCCCAGCTCCACGGTCATCAGTACAGGCGATGGAGCAACAGCCCGAGAGCCGATCGTAGACCGTTTATTCCTCGCAATGAGACGGATTCGCGTTAGGCGAGACACCCGTAGCGATGCCAGCATGCGATCTTTACCCGGCGGTAAAACACCGACGTCGGATAAGACGACACGCCGTCCAGCGGACTCGGAAGCCAATGGCTGCACTACACACGGGATCGTGGAGGAAATCCACAGCGTGAAGCGACCGAGCTGGTCAGCCGCAAAGGTAGAGCATACAATGGTGTAAGTGCCTCTGTCTAGGGATTTGGTCTCGGCCAACGCACATCCCCGGCGGTAGTCACCACTATCTGCGATGATATCTCGGCTTCGCACTCGTGAGATGCGCTGACCGTTAGACCAAAAAAGCTTCACGTGCGTCGCTAATTCGGCTTCTGCTACCTCGAGCAAAATGGAGACATCCGTTCTCTCGGAAATTTGTAGGCTGAACTGTGGATTCGAGTGGTATCGAGGTGACTCGGCGTTACCGCCGGCTGTCATTGCAGTCCAGGAACTGCTTGCCTTTGTCACGCATAAATACTTATCTAGCGACGGAGCCACTGATACAGGGGAGGTCGAGAATGACGACAGTGTGAAGCTTTGGCTGGATGATGGGAGAGACTGCTCTGAGACCACCACGGTCCATCTTGACTTGGGGGGCATTTCCAATCGCATTAGAGTGTTTGGAGAGTCAACATATGGACCACGGTGGAGGTATCCATCACTCAGGGACACTCTTCGGCCATCTGCTTGGAATATATAGATGCTGATGAAGCCTACCGCGCTTTGGATCTCACCAGTCTTGAAATGCCGCCCAAGTAGTAGCCAAACCATGCCTCCGGACTCGCTGGAGAGGGAGAACTGTGGATTCTTGACGAAGCAGCCGGAAATAACACGTCCATGAGACAAGTCCCATGTGAAATGAATGTCCTCGCGGTATCTGAACAACCCAGGATTCCAGTTTAGGTAGAGGTTTTCGAAGTTCTGGAACACCTGCTCACAGTCCATCCAAAAGGTCCCTGGAGCAAGAGGAGATTTGCTAGGATCAAGGTCGAGATTGTTCGGTGTATGTGGATCCGCTCCAGCCCACGGGTTTTTCAAGAGAAACTGGCGACGCCCTTGGGATTCTTTCATTTCAAGGATGGCGTAGTCGTGCTCGCCCACTAAGCCCATACCTTGCTGCTCGCTTTCGGTCAGGCTGCCGGTTCCAATAGTGAGAACCACATCTCCGTGGTAAAAGGCCTTGTATAGACGGCCCCAGATCTCATCTGAGGTAAAATCGTCGTTGTGTATAAAGACTTGTTCGGGAATCCATCCGGTCAACACCCATAGATCAGTCCCTGAGTTGCTTCCGGGGAAATCATAGCCTCCTCGGATTTTCAGATATGCTTTTTCAACAAGAGCGGGCCACAAAAAGTTGGGATTTTTCCGATCGATCACATGTAGTGATCGTGAGGTCTTAGATGAAGGCAGTCGGTCGTCAATAACTACCCTGCGGAATGATCCGTTGAAATATAAGCGGAATATGTACTTCCCAGACAGCGATAAGACTGGGTTCCCTTCATCATTGCACGGATACATTGTAGGTGTCGCATTCTGTTCATGTTAGCTTTGAGTCAGTATTATGGAGTTGACTGAGCTCATACCTGTCCAAGTCTTCGTTCTGATCGAGACGTTGTGGCACATAGGCTGGCCACAACTGAACAATCAGTCAAGACATCTTGCACAAGATCGGTTTGCCCGGAAGCTGAGATAGTTGGGCTAGTTGCACCTGGATTACCCGCATTCTTCAGTAGATCATGCGGTCGTTTCCATCCTGCAAAAATATCTCTCTGGACGTCGGAGAGGTGCAGATCGGGTGAATCCCTATACTCAATTAGAAGATTTGAATGGTTACTGATTGAGTTCTCCACATACGTGAAAGGTCGATCTTTGAGGATGAATTCATCTTCGTTCGGTGCTCGACTCCAAGGTGGAAATATGTAGCCATTTAGTTTCGCGCCCTCGAGAATAATGATCTCTTCCCGGGTGGTGAGCTTCCGCGTGGATGTAGGCGGGCGTAAGCTCGGAAAGGCTTGGGGCGCAACAGCTTGCCAGTCAGTGGCGCGCTTGATCTTTTCAGCCCGGATGATCAGTTCTTTACATTTGGTATCGAGCTTTTTTTTCTCGTCGGCGGGGGCCAGGCGTAAGGCTTTCATGTAATGCTCCGCGGCAGTGATAGCCGCTTCCAATGCCGCTTTCTGGGAGGTCGCCCCCGCTATCCCATCTTCGGCCTTCTATCAACTTGTTAGCCGTCTCTTTACATCTGGGGAGGAACTCATGTACTAAGGCTTCCGATATGTGAGGTTGTTGCGGCTCTGACATACTGGCGGGTTGTGTAGAAGAAAGGAATGAGGGTAGTGGAAGAACTGGTGTAGAGAAGAGAATATAGGAGAAGAAGGGATATATCATAAATGCATGAGAGCCTATGTCTAACAGCAGGCCCTATAACCATGGCATCTCTGCTCGACTATACTTCTTTACACCTAATTGTCTACACTGCGTCACTTAAGATCTATCTAAGGAAGGCGGTGTAACATGGCAAGAAGTTGGAAGTACAGCCCCCGGGGTATAACGTTACTTACCGAAGTCTTAGCGTAGACATCGAAGAGCACTCCGAAAATACGAATGTGAGATATTTCTCAAATGCCGATGTCTCCAGGTATATAGAGCTAGGGTCTATATAGAGGGAATAAGCGTAAATATAGGCGTTTTGCAACCAATTATGATGACTCGCAGTGGTATAATTGTACGAACAACATGCTCGGACTTCTATAAAACCCATGAGAGAATATGCGACTAAACGCTGAAATGTATGATACAAAGTAGATCTGATAAATACCATCACGTGATATAGCGCATGGATACCGAGTGGACCTCGGCAAGTTTTAAGGTGAGCGCCGAGGTGCAATGTGCAGTAACAGGTAATTCCGAACTCGGTTTCTTTGGCCTTGATACTCGGGTGTCCTCGGTATGCACTGTTCCTTTTGAGTTACACTTCTCTTCTGCGCTTTTCTTCTCTCGGAGCAAGCAGTACGGCCCCGCTAAACTATTTCCCCTAACTACAGGCCGCTCCGCAAGCGAGCCCTCTCCTGAGCCTCTCGTCGACCTTTCTTAATTCCACATACCCTTCGCATATACCATGGCCGGTCAATCGAAGCCCACACTCTCGCCATGGGGCAGTGCTGTTGCAGGTGCGACGGGCGCCGTCCTCGCGAATGCAATGGTCTACCCGCTTGATCTGTGAGCCCACTACATGCGCCAGTTGTCAAAATGTTGGGACGAGATTACTTATTCTCTTTTCATCTAGTGTAAAAACCAAACTGCAAGTACAGGTCAAGCAAAAGGACGGGGCCGAGAAGACCGATGACATCGACCGCTATGAATCGACCGTCGACGCTATCAACAAGATCGTGGAGAAGGAAGGTGTCAGTGGTCTGTACTCTGGCATGGCTGGAGCCCTGCTTGGTGTCGCCTCTACAAACTTCGCATACTTCTACTGGTATAGCGTTGTAAGAACGCTTTACATGGCCTCGGCCAAGTCGCCAAAGCCCCCCGGTACAGCGATCGAGCTTTCCCTCGGTGCTGCTGCTGGTGCCGTCGCTCAGATCTTCACCATCCCGGTGGCTGTCATCACAACCCGACAGCAGACACAGCCTAAGGGCGACAAGAAGGGCCTGATCGAGACTGGTCGCGAGGTGGTCGAGAGTGAGGACGGCTGGTCCGGCCTGTGGCGCGGCCTGAAGGCTAGCTTGATCTTGGTCGTCAACCCTGCTATCACATATGGTGCCTATCAGCGCCTAAAGGAGGTTATATTCCCCGGGAAAAATAACCTTAAGCCCTGGGAGGCATTCCGTGAGTGATATACCACCTGCCTGAAAGATGGCCCGCTAACGAAGAAAGTCCTCGGCGCCATGTCCAAGGCTTTGGCCACTATTGCAACCCAGCCTTTGATCGTCGCAAAGGTTGGTCTGCAGTCTCGCCCGCCACCAGAGCGCAATGGCAAGCCCTTCAAGACCTTTGGTGAGGTCATGAAGTTCATTATCGATAATGAGGGTGTTCTGTCACTCTTCAAGGGAATTGGACCACAGATTCTGAAGGGCCTTTTGGTCCAAGGTCTTCTCATGATGACCAAGGAGAGGTATGATCACTCTAAAGCTCTGTTGACTTTTGGTTCTTTGCTGACTGTTTCATAGAATGGAACTTCTCTTCATCGTCTTGTTTGCCTACCTCCAGAGAATCAAGAAGGAGAAGCTGCAGAAGGCAGTCGATACTGCCGCATCAAAGGCTAAGACTAGTCTACCCGCCACCTTGAAATAATTTTCGTCTCCTTAGATTGAAAGGCGGCTATTTTGCATTTCGGTCTCTATGCTTGTTATGTTCGGCGCCTTGGTTCTTCTTTCACAATTTGTTTCTGTACAGTCTAGACACTTGAAGACACTTGAATGTAAAGACCTTGTTGATAGAAGATCGTGTTTCTATCTCTTGGGTCTCATCTCGTATCTGTGCATTATTGCTGTGGCCGAGGACAATAAAAAAGCCGATGTGATATTGTCTCACCCAGCTACAGTGTGTGAACTTCATGGAAGTTTTGTCATGTAATGAAAATCGTGATAATCGACTACATAATTTCAATCAGAATTCTTAAACCATGTGTACTGGTAAAAGTAGCATAAAATATTCTCGAAGCATTCAATATTGTAGCAAAGGCAATGTAGCCCAAGCAGAAGATCCTCGGCTTAGCTCTCGCGTCGATCACCCCAACAACACCCTCCACTTACAAACACTTCAACCACACGCCCCGATCTCACAAACCTGCAAAACAGCAGGGGCATGGGCCGTGATGAGATGGCCGCCATGGAGTTCCGAGTCGACCAATGACGAAAAGCAATCAATCTGGAGCTCCTCCGCAAACAATCCAAGCTCCGTCCTAGACTGGCGAGCCTTCCTCGAACCAAGAACCCTAGTTCCAACCCTCCTCCTAACAAGCGGTATCCTGATCTCCGTGCGCATCCACCGAACCTACCTACGCCGCATACCAGACGCGCCTAGCATCTCGCCTTCGTTCCTCCGTCGCCGTAGCGTCTTCGGTCAGGTTACTAGCGTCGGCGATGGCGATAACTTTCGCATCTTCCATACCCCCGGTGGCCGACTTGCTGGTTGGGGATGGGTACCCTGGAAGAAGGTTCCTACGGCTAAGAAGGACTTGAAAGATAATACTGTTCGTCGCCGCCTTTACCTTGTCTACCCTTCACCTGCACCCACAGCCAGACAGAGCACCACAGAACAAATCAAACTCACACATCCACCTCCCCCAACAGATCCACATCCGTCTCGCTGGCATAGACGCCCCCGAACTCGCCCACTTCGGCCGCCCCGAACAACCCTTCGCGCGCGACGCCCACGCCTGGCTAACAAGCTACCTAACCAACAGGCGCGTACGCGCCCTCGTCCACCGACAAGACCAGTACTCGCGCGTTGTAGCGAGCGTATTCGTGCGACGGGCGTTCGATTTCCCGCCTTTCCGACGGAGGGACGTTTCTTATGAAATGCTGAGGAAGGGTCTGGCGACTGTATACGAGGCGAAGATAGGGTCTGAGTTTGGTGGGGAGAAGATGGAGAAGAAGTATCGAAGGGCTGAGTGGTGGGCTAAGAAGAGGGCTAAGGGGCTTTGGAGAGATTATCGGGCTGTTGGGGGGAATTGGGAGAGTCCTAGGGAATATAAGAATCGCATGGGGATGGGGGATTCGGTGTTGGTTGAGAAGGGGAAGAAGTCGTGATAGCTGGACTTGCGGCTTGATTTGCATTTGACGAGATGGTATATGACTACTTCCTTTTTTGTACATTTATGGAATGTGATTATGATTAAACAGAGTGTTGAATATTGATTATCATACACCAATTGAGTTAGCTGTACATGCGCTGGAGCTATCTCCCACGTCCCCATTAAACGGGTATTAAAACTCAAGGTATCCCTTGCTCTAGGGATCATCGTGTATCATCTCGTCCGAAAACGTACAAGAATAAGTATACATGCATCATTCACAGTCAGCAGAATCGTTTTTCGAATTCTGCAAATAATTGCGGCGAGATCTCGTCGCTGCTGTTGCCCTCTACCCGCCAGAGGACACCTCGGCAGTGGTAGTGCTCTAGGAGAGCCTTGCTCGTCTCCTCGAACTTTCGTAGCCGCTGCTGCCATGTCTCAATGGAGTCGTCTTGTCGCTGGGTCAGCAGCTCGCCTGTGACATCGTCCTTGCCTGGCACCTTGGGTGGGTGAAAGTCTGTGTTGTACACCCGCCCTGAGGGCTCGTGGACCCAACGGGATGCGATTCGGGAGAGGATGACTGAGGGCGGAGTGTTGAGGTGCACGACAAAGTTCACAGGTACTAAGCTGTCCAGGCTTGTTGCTTGGCTTGCTGTGCGGGGAAACCCGTCGAGAATGAAAGAAGCGGAGGAATCAATTGAAGGGGAGGATGGGGTCGCTGAATGTGAGGATTCGGATTGTGGTAGGAGCCAGCCCTTGGTTTTCATATCATCGGAGATCAAGTTCAGAATCATAGAGTCCGGAACGAGGTTGCCGGACTGCATTGCGGCTTCAGCTTGGACACCTGCACTCGGATTAGATATATGCTTTCCATGCGCAACTGGTCTGCTGCTTACCGAGTGGTGTGCGTCGGCGCACATTCTCGCGCAACAGATCACCCGAGCTGATTGAGGCTAGCTGTGGGAAGCGGGATAGCAGTCGCTCGGACTGTGTGCCCTTTCCTACACCCGGGGCACCAATTAGGATGATACGGGCAGCCTTGGTGAGCCGCTTCGCGGGCGACATGTTGATGCGGAGGGATCGGGGTTAATGGGTGTCTTGGGTGTCCCGTTCCTAGATTCGGTCCAAATGTTGGGATGGCGCAGCAAAAACCGCGGATGAAGAGAGTATGCAAGGGGCCCTATTGCGATGGCATTATGGAGGGATTGGAGAGCCCCAGAAAGATAAGCAATAGCATCAAGAGATTGTGATTCTGTGGGGTTGCTAGCTAGATTCTTTCGGCTGTCGGTGAGCGGGATGCTCCGAGGGCTGTACGAATGGGGAAATGTTGAAGAGATATACCCCAGGCGTCAAATATTACGATATCACGAGGCAGATGTGGCTTCTGGCATATGATCAAGTACTTTCAGCTTGTATAAGATGAGCTGGACAGCATCACATGCTTTGCACATGCCCTCCCAGGCTGGAGGCCCCGGGCATAATCTCGATTATATAAGCATACCGTGAATTATATCACGTGACTATTCTCGCGCGTGGCACGCGTCGCGTTGACCAATTTAGTGACGGAGATCTCATTCTGTTCAACATCTGGAAACAGCACCATGATTCGACAAGACGCTCATCGTATCGACCCCAAGAGGCGGGCTGTGATCGACCACAAGAAAAGACAGTTCGCTGTCCCAATATACAAGCAGCAGGAGTATCCCCATCGTCTGAACTTCTATGAGACGCCTCCCACTGCCGAAATCACCCTCGAACAGTTTGAACAGTGGGCCATTGACAGACTGAAGAGTATTCCTAACTGCATGACCTTGAAGTTTCCAGTCTACTAACGCGCAGTCAGTCCTGGCCGAGATCGAAGCATGCTCTTATCGCAACAAATCCCCTGCGGAGACGGCGACCTACATCACGCCTCTTTTGCAGAAATTCCTCCCTCTTTCATCGAACACATCCTCTCCCAATGGCGCCAACGACCCGCGCTTGAAAAATGAGCGCCAAAAGGACCACTATTCCCACTTTATCCTCCGATTGGCCTTCTCGGCTACGGAGGACCTCCGTCGGCGATTCGCGCGCGCCGAGACCATGCTCTTCAGATTCCGTTTCCAGCTGGACGACTCAAGGGAGAAGCGTGCATTTATTGATAGCCTTAGTCTAGACTGGGAGCCAGTCAGTGACTTTGAGAGGACTGAGGTTGCGGAGAGTCTGGCCAGTTCCACCCCGGGGCTACGTCGAGTGGATGAGGAGACTTGGTACAAAGTCGACTGGGAGAAGGTGCCGGAGCTGATCGAACGGCGGTCAGTTTACTTGAAAAAAGGAAAGGCATATGTTCCTGGAAGGGAACAGTTGAGCATGATCATGGCTGAGTTCACTGCTCGCTTGGAGCGTGCACTTGAGGTATGTCTGCAGGAGTGGATTGAAAGATGGGTTGCTGATTATATTTTAGCTCACGAGTCGTGCTCTCCCCCGGTTGGACGAGGATGATCGTCTCACACCCATTCTGAATCACCTCTCGAAGAACTTCGGCAGCGCCGAATCGGTATACTCCGAGGGCGAAGGATATGTGGACGGAGCACCAATTACAGCCAGCTCTATTGATCAGCTTGCACAGCAGCCCTTCCCTCTGTGCATGAAGAGCTTACATGTGAATTTGCGGAAGAATAACCACCTGAAGCACTT
>ERZ1673737.3144-NODE-3144-length-12930-cov-4.641398_pt1 | contig 12930 bp, 9 predicted proteins | sample MGYA00580211_ERZ1673737 | MGnify/ENA primary metagenome ERZ1673737 (study PRJEB41218, sample SAMN15661789) | gut metagenome | host: Homo sapiens | place: Canada: London | collected 2015-08-20/2019-03-30 | study: EMG produced TPA metagenomics assembly of... | reverse complement strand
CGATCTCCTCAATGGTGAGAGTCGAAATGGGCTGGGGATGTCCCATGCTCTTCAATGTCCCCCGGGCCGTCCGGGCAGCTTCAACGAGGAAGTAGTCGAGCGACCGCGCGACCTCGAGCGTGCGCTGAGGAATGGTTTCCGCTGGCGCACTCGAGCTGATCGGACAGGGAATGAGGTAGAGCGTTCCGGACATGAAAATACGCCTTTGAGCGAAGGAGAAGAACGGCTTCCCGGGGAGTCGCGAGCTGACGGATCAGCCTTCAAGAATCCCGGGTAGGACCTCAATGCCGGCTTCGGCAAGGAGGGTCGTGAGCTTCATGAGCGGGAGCCCGATCAGAGAGGTCGGGTCGTCGGATTCGACGGAAGCCATGAGCGCAATGCCGAGCTTTTCGATCTTGGCCGAACCCGCGCAGTCGAAGGGCTTCTCGCGGTCGACATAGGCTTCGATCGTTTCACGGGAGAGCTTCCGCATGCGGATCGTGGTGAGGCTTTCGAGCTTCTTCGCATTCCCTTCGGCGTCGATCACGCAGAGGGCGGTGGCGAAGACAACGGTATTCCCCTGCATGCGGGAAAGCTGCTCGATCGCGCGTTCGCGGGTATGGGGTTTGCCGAGCTTTTCGCCCAAAAGATTAGCCGTCTGGTCCGACCCGATCACGACGGATCCGGGGTGCTTCTCCCAGATGGCGCGGGCCTTCATTTCGGAGAGGCGAAGCGCGGTTTCGCGGGGCGTTTCTCCAGGAAGAGACGATTCATCAATGTCGGGGCTTTCAGTAAGATAGGGAAGGCCGAGACGGTCGAGGAGCTCGCGGCGGTAGCGGGAGCTCGAGGCAAGAATGAGCTGTTTGGTCATAGTGGCTCAATTCTAGCGGCGCTCTCCTGTGCTTTCTTAGGTGCGTGTCTTTTAATGCGCAGACTCCTCGTTAAAAATCGCAAATCTTCCGGTGCCGTCGTCCCCGGGATCGGTAGACTTCGCGGTGGACTGCGAGCGGCCGCTTAAGGACGTGCTCGGATCCCCAATACCCCCGAAGAGGGTTGAGGCATTTGCGGGCGGAGGAAATCTCAGCCGCAGGAAAAACGCTCAGGATAAAAGGCAGAAAGATGACGCAGTTCGTTGATATTTTCGAGCTTTGCAAAAGAGAAGAAGAGCTTGAAGGCGAGGTGCCGGTGAAGGATCTCCCGCAGCTCTGCACGTTTCTCGCGACCGATCGCGGCGTGATCAAGTTCGCTGCGTCGGGCGAGGGTGAAATCCGGGGACTTCCCGCCGCCACGCTTTCCATGGAAGGCGACGTGGACATGTTCTGCGCACGCTGCAATAAGCCCGTCACGGTGCATATTGAATCGGAAGCGGTTTTCCGTTTTGTGAAGACCGAAGCCGAAGCCAACGCCCTTCCGATCGAAGACGACGAGGAAGGCGAAGACGTTGCGGTCGGCTCGAGGCACTTCGACCTTGAGGACTGGGTGGAGGAAGAAGCCATTCTTTCGCTCCCGCGCATGGCCGTGCATGAGGACGGCTGCGAAGAGAAGCCCGTCTGGGAAGATGAGTCGGAAGCGGAGGAAGAGAAGCGCCCGAATCCGTTTGCAGTGCTCGCAGGACTTAAAACTCACGAATAAGACCAATGCGGGAAGCTTCGCTGAGGCTGCCGGGTACCACGGAACTCCTGAGGCTAAAGGTTCGGGACTTGCGCTCTCAGCGGTAATCCCGCACTTCATTCGAGCGAAAGGGAAACGCCTTCAGACGTTTCTTTTTCGCTTCCTATGCCTTTATGCCAGAGTGATCGATTCCCTGACTGGGGATCAGTCAGGCTTACGCATAAAAGACACGGGATCGTATTTTTGCTGCGAGCGGCGGCTTCTGCAGAAGCTGCATTCCTGAAGGCACTCGCGGTATCTCACGGTATCACCGTCCCAATCTAGGCATTCCCTCAAGCCTTGTGGTGAGAAAGGAGCGGCAGAACGCCGGGCATCTCTAAGACCTCCAGGGAACAAGCATCCCGATACCTTCACCAGCGAAGCCTGTGCTGTTGATGAAGCGACTACGAGCCGATTCGATCCGGAGAGCTTCATTGCGGATGGACTGTCTCTGAATTTTTGCAAAGACACCGGGGCGAAATGTTCCGGTCTCAATAGTCAAGCTGCCTTTTTTCGCGCTATCGAAAAGATAGGCAAAGACGAGTCCAAGTAGGGCGAGAGTGCCCGCGAGAAGGCAGATCGCTTGGTAGCTCATGCCGGCCTCCTTGAAAACGTTCATCGCCATGGGGCCGGCGAGGCAACGGAGAAGCCCGAAAACATGATCCCGTAGTTGACCGAATTGTTTTTTGCTCCGAACTCCTCTGCAGTAAATCCAGGGTAGATCCCCATGACGGCCTTGAAGGAGAGGCCGATAGCAAGAATGCCCGCAGAGAAGAGGAGATGCGCGTTCTGGTCTGAGAGCGAGAGCAGAACGGTCGCCAGAATCGTGAGAATGAGCGCGCCCGAGAGCGACGCGAGCCGTCCGAATATATCGGAAAGCGCGCCGACGAGGAGCATTCCGAAAACATTTGCCAGCACCAGCATGGAAACCATCGCAGAGGCGGCTCCCACATCAAGCCCGGCCACGTCCTTTGCGAGACTTCAGCAGTGCGAGATGATCATCATCCCGGGGATGGCGCCGCAGAGCATGAGCGCCGCCATGGGAGGAAAGCGCTTTGAACGAAGCATTCCTCTCCAGCCGCACTCTTCCGCTGCCGTTCGTTTGCCGGGTGCGGCAGCAGTGAATTGCTTTGCAAAACCATCGGGGCACTTTTCGAGAAGAAGGCCGCCCGCTGCAATCACGACCATAAAGACGCCGCCCAGCGTGAGGAGCGCGGCTTCAATGCCTTCCGTTTCAATAAGCGCATGCGCGACGGGAGGAAGAGTCACGGAGCTGAGGCCGTACACCGCCGTTGCAATTACGCCCGCAAGTCCCCTGTGGTCGGGAAACAATTTGAGTGTTGTGTTGACGCTCGACCCGTAGACGAATCCGAGTCCCGGGCCGAACCCCAGTCCGTAGCCGAGGATGAGCTCAAGCGGCGTCGCGGCCCTTGCAGCCAGATAGAAGCCGATTCCCATCACAAGGCCGCCCGCGGGAATGATGGCGCGCGGTCCGAAGCGGTCGTTGATCCAGCCGCCCAAGATCATTGGAATGTGGGCAATGCCGTTGGCGAGACTGAAGGCTGCGGCGAGGCTTCCCGCAGTGACGGCAGTGCCGGTGATGGGGGAGAGTCGTTCAGCAAGAGGCGGCGCAAAGACCGACCAGGCGTAAATCGATCCTGCACAAAGGTTGATGAGGCACGCAGCGGCAAGGAGGAGTCAGCGTTTTTTGAGGAGGTTCATGTTTTTATTCCTGCGCGTAGTGTTTGGGCGGAAATCGGGGGAAGCGTTCGATTGCATCCGGGAGCCGGACCGGAAATAGCGTTGCGGTCGATCTTCGGTACGCCTCCGGGAATGGCATGCGCTTTTTACCGCATCTTCTCCTTCGGCAGTTGTAAGGACAATCCCGCCTTTGCCGACAACGACGCCGATGCTCGTTCTCTACCGAACCTCGCAGCTTCCGGACGGCCGGATCTGCGAATCCCGCATTGAGCGGGCGGACGTGAGGTTCGTGCGCATAGCGATCTGAATGTCTTAGAGCGATATTCCGGATAAGGCGAAAGCTTGTTTTCGCAGTATTCTGAGTATTGATTTAAAAAAACCTTAAAAAGCAAAGATAATGTGCTTCTATATTCTTGACATTGACTTGAGAAGGAAGAGAATTTTCTTCTCTTTTGCATAAAACATCCTTCGCTTAGGCAGATCTACTTAAGAAAATGGAGGTTCTGGGATGTTTTCACTATTGCCGGGAGGGGACGCAGGGTGCATTATTCACCGCACGACAAAGGAAATGAACATTCGCTTTCCATAGAACTCAAATAGATCAACTTTTCGTTTTGGAGATTTCGCAGATGCATTCAGAGGCTTCCCAAAGCACGGTTTCACGCCGGATGCATCTTGTTCTCCATGCCGGTCTCCTGCGGCTTCGACTTAGGGTGGAGGACGGCATCTGAAGCGCTTCCGGTTCTGCCGGAAAAGCAAAGAGCCTTCCTCCCAAACCCCCGCAAAAATGCAGAGGTGCCGGATCCTCAATGAAGTCCTGAAGACTTTCGGGAAATCGACCGGGCGAAGCGAAGAACAACATCCCAATCGCCTGAAGCTCCCGGGAAGCGCGTCATCCTCTGCGGTTTTAAAGAACCCATACCTTCTTTTTGGATGACCATCATGTTTGCTCCCTCCTTCTCTTCTTCCTTCTTCTCCTCGATCTCCCGCCGCGACTTCATCGCCGCCGCCACGCTCTCCGCAGCCGGCATTTCCTCATCCACCTTCTCGCGCGGCGTCTGGGCAAAGGAACCCGAAAAGAAGTCCGTGACCATTGCCGTCGGCGGCAAGAACCTCTACTACTACCTCCCGATGGCGCTCGCCGACTGGATGGGCTTCTATAAGGAGGAGGGGCTCGACGTCAAGGTGGTCGACTTCCAGGGCGGCTCGAAGTCGCTCCAGGCCGTTGTTGGCGGCTCGGCCGACGTGGTTTCGGGCGCCTTCGAGCACACCCTCATGATGCAGACGAAGCGCCAGCGCATGACGGCCTTCGTGCTTCAGGACCGCGCTCCACAGTGCGTCTTCGTCATGAACCGCACGACGATGAAGGACGAAAAGGATCCTGCGAAGCTGAAGGGCCGCCGCATCGGTGTCTCGGCCCCGGGTTCCTCCACGCACGTGATTGCGAACTTCGTCATGCAGCGCGCGGGCGTGAAGCCCAATGAATTCTCCGTGATCGGCGTGGGCACGGGCGCAGGCGCCATTGCCGCCATGCGTGCCGGTCAGATCGATGCCTTGGTCGGCCTTGACCCCGTCATCACGCAGCTCACCGATGCAAAGGCGATCACGAACGTCACCGACACGCGCCGCGTGGATGAATCGGATGCGCTTTACGGCGGCGCGATGGTTGGCGGCTGCCTCTACGCCCCGGAAGCCTTCGTGAAGGCCAATCCGGAAACGGTTCAGCGCCTCACGAACGCGGTTATCCGCTCGCTCAAGGTGATCGAGAAGGTTTCGCCTGAAACGCTCCTGAAGTCTGTGCCGCGTCAGGCATTCATGGGGAACCCTGATCTCTACGCCCACTGCTTCGTAAACAACCGTCCCTCGATGTCGACCGACGGCCGCTTCCCCGCGGGCTGCGTTGAGGCGGCGGCGAAGGCTCTCTCCTCCGTGACGCCGGCGCTCGCGTCCTTCAAGTTCGACGCGGCCGCCTGCTTCGCCAATCAGTTTGCCGAAGCTTCGCCCATCAACGCCAGAAAGGCGTAAGGGATCCTGCAGGCACGCCAATTCCATCCATTCCGACTTTTAAAACCGCATTCAACTCAGGCATCCGTGATGTCCGCATCTACCACTTCGCAATCGGGCGATATGCCCGCCCTCGAATTCAAGAACGTTTCCTGCCGCTTCCCTGTTCCCGGAGGCATCTACACCGCGACGGAAAACGTCTCCTTCTCCATCGGCGACGGTGAATTCGTGAGCGTCGTGGGACCGACCGGGTGCGGAAAGTCGACGATCCTCAATGCCGCGGCCGGGCTTCTGAAGCCCGCCGACGGCGAGGTGCTGGTCTACGGGAAGCCACTTCAGGGACTCAACCGCCGCGCGGGATATATGTTTCAGGCCGAGAGCCTCATGCCCTGGGCGACGGCGCTCGAAAACGTCACGATGAGCCTCACCTTCCGGGGCGAGGAGCCGAAGCACGCCCGCGAGCTTGGCATGAGCTGGCTCGCCCGCGTGGGACTCGAAAAGTTCCCCGACCGCTATCCCCACGAGCTTTCGGGCGGCATGAGAAAGCGCGTCGCGATGGCGCAGACCCTGATTGCGGATCCGGACATTCTCCTCATGGACGAATCCTTCTCGGCGCTCGACATTCAGACGCGCCAGCTCATGGAAGACGAGCTTCTCGCCATCTGGCAGGAAAAGAAGAAGGCCGTGCTCTTCATCACGCACGACCTCGACGAAGCGATCGCTATGTCCGACCGCGTGGTGGTCTTTTCGGCCGGTCCCGCTTCGCACCCGATCGGCGACTTCCCGATTACGCTCGAAAGACCTCGGAATGTGGCGGAAATCCGCATGACGCCCGCCTTCAACGAAAGCCATGCAGCCATCTGGAATGTGCTTCGCGATGAAGTGCTGAAGTCCTATCAGCAGCACCGCGCAGCGATCTGATTCAGGGGTTTAGGGAAACAAGTTTCTAGAGGCAGGCAAAAGAAAATGAATCATCACGCGAACGCCTTCAAAATCCGCATCTGGCAGTGGGGGCTCCTCGCCGCCATCTTCGTCTTCTGGTGGGCAATGACGAAGCCGGGACTGATCCCGCCTTTCTTCTTCTCAAACGACAGCCAGGCGGCCTTCTTCTTCGGCGAGCCCTATGAGATCTTCATGCGGATCAAGGACTGGTTTGTCGGTGGCGAAATCTACCGTCATCTCGCGGTGACGCTCTACGAAACCGTGATGGCATTCGCAATCGGCACCGTGGCGGGTCTCGCCACCGGCCTCTGGCTCGCGCTCTCGCCCATGGCGGCCGCTGTGGCGGATCCCTTCATCAAGGGCTTGAATTCCATGCCCCGCGTGATTCTTGCGCCGATCTTTGCAGTTTGGTTCGGTCTCGGGCCCGCGTCGAAGATTGCCTTGGGCTTCACGCTCGTCTTCTTCATCGTCTTCTTCAACGTCTACCAGGGCGTTCACGAGGTGAACCCGACGGTTCTCAATTCCGCAAGGATGCTGGGCGCGAACGCGAAGCAGCTCTTGAAGCACGTTTATCTCCCGTCAGCCATGAGCTGGGTCTTCTCGAGCCTTCATACGTCGGTCGGCATGGCGTTCGTCGCCGCTGTGATCGGCGAATACCTGGGGTCGGCCGAAGGCGTGGGCTACCTGATTCTGCAGGCAGAAACCACCTTCGACATGAATACGGTGATGGCAGGCATTCTGGTGCTGACCGCCTGCGCGCTCATCCTCGATCGCATCGTCACGGTCTGCGAAAAGCGCCTGATGCGCTGGCAGCCTGAGCTCTGCCGCTGATAACGCGCTCCATTGAAGGCACTAAAAGCAAGGCTCTGAGCTTCTCCCGGGAGGAGAAGAATTCAGAGCCTTTTTCGTTTTGTCCTTTCGCGTTTGCCGGAAGACTTTGCCTTATCCGCGCCGCGGTCCGATCGCCCGGACGGCGTGGCCGCCGCGCGACCCTCTGCCGTGCGTAGCCTTCACCACATTCGCCGTGGTCTGAGCGGGCTTCTGGGGCAATGCCTTCTGAGGAGACTTCTTCGCAGCGGAAGAAGAGGCTGAAGAGGCGGCCTTGGATGAGGCCCCGGATGAAGTCACATTCCCACCCGGGCTGCTCTCGTCGCTGCTGCCGTTTCCAGATCCCTGAGGCGAAAGTCTGGCGAGCGTTTCATAGACGATCGCGAGGCGTTTTTCAGGATCTTCGCTCGAGCCCTTGAGCCTGAGCTTCTCGGGACCGAGCATCTGCGCATCCGTTCTCGACTGCAGGAACTTGATGAGCGCGAGCGGATCGAGATTGGGCTTCTGCGTGAAGATGATGATGATTCCGGCCGCCGCAGCGTCGATTCTGCGGATGCCGATCGCTTCGCAGCGAAGCCTCAGGCGATGGATGTCGATCAGCCTCCTTGCCGGGTCGGGGAGCTTCCCGTAGCAGTCAACCAAGGCCTCGGTCGACTTTTCGAGCGCGTAGCGATCCTCGGCGGAGGCAAACGCCTTGTAGTAGGCGAGGCGCTGCGAGACGTCGGACACGTAGGAAGAGGGCAGGAGTGCGGGCGCATGGAGATTGATGTCGGTCGAGAGAGAAAGCGGCCCGTCGACCGACGGGCTTTCGCCGCGCTTCAGGGCCTTCACCGCCTGCATGAGCATGCGGTTGTAAAGGTCGTAGCCGACTTCGGCGATTTCGCCGCTCTGGTGTTCGCCCAAAACTTCGCCCGCGCCGCGAATTTCGAGGTCGTGCATGGCGAGGTAGAAGCCTGAGCCCAGATCCTCCAGAGCCTGAATGGCGTCAAGGCGCTTCTGCGCATCCTTCGTGAATGCGCCGTCGGGAGGCGTAAGCAGATAGGCGTACGCCTGATGGTGCGAGCGCCCGACGCGGCCTCTCAACTGGTGGAGCTGCGCGAGGCCGAATTTGTCCGCGCGCTCGATGATGATCGTGTTGGCGGAGGGAACGTCGATGCCCGTTTCAATAATGGTGGAGCAAAGCAGCAGGTTGAAGCGCTGCTGATAGAACTCGCGCATCACGCGCTCGAGTTCGCGCTCATGCATCTGGCCGTGAGCGACCGCAATGCGGGCTTCAGGGACGAGCTTTTCGAGCCGAAGCTTGGCGTTCTCCATGGTCTCAACTTCGTTGTGAAGGAAGTAGACCTGACCGCCGCGCTTCAATTCTCTCAGGATCGCCTCGCGGATCGTTCCGTCCTGGTCGCTCTGAACGAAGGTCTTGACGGAGAGACGCCGCTCCGGAGCGGTTGCAATGACGGAGAAGTCGCGGATCCCTTCGAGGCTCATGGAGAGCGTGCGGGGAATCGGGGTTGCCGTGAGCGTGAGCACGTCGACTTCAGCGCGAATTTTCCGCAGAAGTTCCTTCTGCCTGACGCCGAAGCGGTGCTCTTCGTCGATGATGACGAGCCCGAGGTTCTTGAAGTTCACCTTGTCGGAAAGGAGCTTGTGCGTGCCGATCACGATGTCGACCGTGCCGTCGGCGAGGCCTTCGAGGGCTTTGGTGGTTTCCTTCCCCGTGCGGAAGCGCGAGAGCTCGGCAATCGTTACAGGCCACGCGCGGAAGCGGTCGCGGAAGGTGGCGGCATGCTGTTCAGCGAGAAGAGTCGTCGGGCATAGGACTGCAACCTGGCGGCCCGCCATCGCAGCAATGAATGCGGCGCGAAGCGCAACTTCAGTTTTCCCGAACCCAACGTCGCCGCAGACCAGGCGGTCCATGGGCTTCCCTGAGGTCATGTCGCTCACGACCGCTTCAATGGCGCTTGCCTGATCGGGCGTTTCGTCGAAGGCGAAGCCCTCCCGGAAGGCCTGATAGTCGTTGGGATCGAGCTTGAATCTGAGCCCTTCGCGGGTTTTTCTCAAGGCGTACAGATTGAGGAGTTCGGTCGCAGTGTCGCGCACTTCTTCGGCGGCCTTCCGCTTTGCCTTTTCCCAGTCCCCGCGGCCGAGCTGATGGAGCGGCGCATGATCGGGGTCGGCACCCGCGTAGCGGGAGATAAGCTGCAGATTCGTGATCGGAACAAAGAGCTTCGCTTCGTTCTTGTATTCGATCTCGAGGAACTCGGCTTCGCCTTCGCCCGTTTCCATGCGGACGAGCCCGCGGTAGCGCCCGATGCCGTGGTCGGCATGAACGACGGCGTCGCCGGGCTTCAGTTCCGCGACGTCGCGCACCATCATTTCGAGCGTCGTCGCATGCTTGACGCGTCTCAGACGTTGCCGACGGGGGCTTGCGGCATAGAGCTCTGTTTCCGTGAGGATGACGAGCTTTTCCTTTTCAAAGACCGCGCCGGAATAAAGGGGCGTTGCGGCGATGTTCACCTTGTCGCCGGCCGCGAGGAAGTCTCCCCATGAGTCGACGGGCGAAAATTTGAGGCCGCCCGAGCGGAAGAGCTCCGACATCGTTTCCTCGCGTCCCGGAGACGACGCGGAAATGAGCGTTCTCCAGCCCTTCATGCCGAATTCCTGCGTGCGGTGGAGGAGCTTTTCAACCGGGTTCTGGCTCTTCCTGTCGACCTCAACGCCCGTGAGGAGCTCGAGATCTTCGGCGCGGTTACGCTTTTCGACCGTAAAGCGCGCGAACTTGTTGAGGGACTTAAAGAACTCCTCGGGCTTCTGCCAGAGCATTTCGGGCGGGAGCGCCGGACGGAGGATGTCGGTCAGAAGAACCTTCGCGCGCGAGGTCATGTCGCGCCAGAAGGCCTGGAGCGCCTTTTCGGCGTCTCCCACGAGAAAGACGCGGGTCGTTTCCGACAGGTAGTCGGCGAGGATGGAGGTCGATTCAAAGAAGAGCGGCAGATAGTATTCAATGCCGGGCGAGAGAATGCCCTTTTCGATGTCGGTGTAGACCAAGCTCTTTCTCGGGTCGCTCGCAAACTGCGTGCGCCAGCGCTGGCGAAAGGCAAGGAGCGAATCCGGGTCCACCGGGAATTCGTGCCCCGGGAGGAGTCGGATTTCTTTTGTTTCCTCCATCGAGCGCTGGGTCTCCACGTCGAACCATCGGATCGATTCGATTTCGTCGTCGAAGAAGTCGAGTCGGAAGGGGCGTTCGGACCCCATCGGAAAGACGTCGACGATGCTCCCGCGAACGGCAAATTCGCCGGCCGCAAGAACCTGCTTCACGGAGGCGTAGCCCGCGAGTGCGAGGCGCTCCTTGATCGCGCCGATCGAGATCCGCTCGCCCTCGTGAAAGAAGAAGGTGCTCGCACCAATGTAGGAGACCGGAGCGATTCGCTGCGACGCCGTGATCGCTGAGGCGAGAAGCACGTCCGCGCCCCCGGTGGGAGCCGTGAGGCGGTAGAGCGTTTCGAGACGCTCGGAAACGAGGTCTTCCTGAGGCGAGAGAACGTCGTAGGGGAGCGTTTCCCAGTCGGGGAGCGGCCGAACATTCAGTTCCGGTTCGAACCAGGGAAGTTCGGAAGAGAGCCTCGGTACATCCGCCGGATCCGCGCAGACGACGAGCACGCGCATGCCCTTCGCCTTCATCTCAAGCGCGGCGCGGGCAATCGCCGCGGCGTCACTCGTCTGGGCGGAGATTTCGAGCCTGCGGCGAACGCCGGGTTCGACGGCAGCAAGGTTTTCCTTGAAGAGGATGGGCGTGTCGGTCATGGCATGACGTAGAGAAGGAGACGTACAAACGTCGAAGCCCGCCCGGCGCGGTGCTGCGCAGAGCGGTCCATAAAGAAGCGCTGATTTTGCGGACATTCTGCCACAAAGGGAAATTGAAAAAGCCTTCGCTTGCCGCACGATCGGATCCTCAGGACGGACATGGCCGCTCAGCGCAGAGACGTGTTAGCCTTTCGGACTTTCTAATCTTTACCCCGGATTTCTTGACTCATGACTTCACTGCCGCTTGGGAAACGCCTTCTCGTCGGATTCACGCTCTTCGCCATGTTCTTCGGCGCAGGAAACCTCATCTTTCCGCCCTGGCTCGGCGCTCAGGCCGGCGTCGACACGCTTCCTGCGCTCGCAGGCTTTCTCGTCACTGCCGTGGGCTTTCCGATTCTCGGCGTGATGGCAGTGGCGGAGTCGGGCGGTTTGAAGTCGCTCGCGGGCCGCGTGCACCCGGCCTTCGCCTTCGTCTTCATGCTCCTCATCTACCTTTCGATCGGTCCCTGCCTTGCAATCCCAAGAACGGCGAGCACGTCCTTTGAAATGGTGGTGCGTCCGGTTCTCGAAAACTTCGGACTCCTCGAAGCTCAAATGGGCGGCTGGTCGCTTCTCGGCACATCGCAGTTTGCCTATTCGGTGGTCTTCTTTCTTCTTGCCTTTGCAGTGGCGCTGAATCCTGAGAAGCTTACGCAGCGCCTGGGGCGCTTCCTCTGTCCCGCGCTCATTACGCTCATCGCCATTCTCTGGATCGGCGTGATGGCGACGCCGATCGGCGAACCCGGGATCGCAAAAGCGGGCTACGCCGCAAACGCCTTCTTCACGGGCTTCATCGACGGCTACCAGACGATGGATACGCTCGCGGCCCTCAATTTCGGCCTCATCATCGCGATGAACATTCGCGCCTTCGGCATCCGATCGGAAAGCGCCGTCGTGAAGGAAACGGTCTTTGCTGGCATCGTGGCCGCGGTCATCTTCTTCTGCGTCTACGGTGCGCTCTCTCAGGTCGGCATGGAAGCGGGGAACATCCCGAACAGTTTTGAGAACGGCGCGCAGATTCTTACGGCGGCTGCCGGCACGCTCTTCGGACCGTTGGGCACAGTGCTTCTCGGATTCGTCTTCTTCATTGCCTGCTTCAATACGTGCGTGGGCCTTATTGCCTGCTGCTCGGACTATTTCAGCTCGCTCATGCCGAAGCTCGACTACCGCGGCTGGGCGGCGCTCTTTGCTTTCGTGAGCATGATCGTGAGCAATGCGGGCCTTACGCTCATTCTCAAGTTCTCGATTCCGGTGCTCGTCGCCATCTATCCGATCGCGATCGTTCTGATCGTGCTTGCGCTTATCACGCTCGTCTGGCGGCGGCTCCCCGAACATCGCTGGGTCTATCCGATGACGATTCTCTTCACGGGCGTCGTCGCGATCACGCAGGGTCTGGAAGCCTTCGGGCTGGCGGTTCCCATGCTCTCCAATGTCTGCAGGGATCTCCCCTGGGCCGCTGAGGGTCTGCAGTGGGTGAGCCCGGCGATCGGGGGGTTCTTCGTGGGGCTCTTCTCCTCCTGGAAGATTCCGCACTGCTGCGATCCGAGCTGAGTGCTTTGATGTCTCAGGGAATCATGATGATCTGATTCCAGAGGAGACAGCAGCAGTGAACTCTTTTGCGGGCATTCGTTTTCGGACGGGTGCCCTTTTCTTGGTGCGCCCGGCAGCGCACGTGTGTTTATGTGGTGAAAGTCCACAGACCGCCCGAGAAGGGGAAGGTCTGGCGACTCGGCAGAGTCAGGGAGGCAACGATCTGATGAAGGAAGCCGATAGCAAATAGCCAGTCCGACGAACAGGAAGCGGATGCGAGGCGCATCAATTGGGAGAGCGAGCCTAAAGTCGTTATTAATGCAGCATATATAGTTAACAAAAGGTTTTGGCTATGATGTAATTGATAAATGAATTACAAAATTTAATCTACCGCTACTCTTGACGGTCGCAAGACCACTCCTGAAGCCCGGCTGGAGCTTCGCCGCCGCTGCGTCA
>ERZ1673737.3143-NODE-3143-length-12936-cov-4.026085_pt1 | contig 12936 bp, 8 predicted proteins | sample MGYA00580211_ERZ1673737 | MGnify/ENA primary metagenome ERZ1673737 (study PRJEB41218, sample SAMN15661789) | gut metagenome | host: Homo sapiens | place: Canada: London | collected 2015-08-20/2019-03-30 | study: EMG produced TPA metagenomics assembly of... | reverse complement strand
TGATCACGATAGCATCTGCAGTATTGGAAACACTGTAGTCTGCTCCCTTTACTACCAGACCTGCAGTTCCGGAAAAAGCTCCCTGCTTACCGCTGAATATCGTTACCTGATACTTATAATCCTCTGCCTTAACACTCATAGGAACCGATCCAAGCAGAAAACAAAAGGCCAGAAGAACTGTGGCTATCTTATACATTTTTTTCATCTCTGACCCTCTCCCTTCTCCTCTTTTCGCTTCTTGATCAGTACCACTGCCAGAATCAGAAGAATCACACCGCTTGCCAGCGCTACCGCACTGATGGCAAGGATCTGAGTGGTATCACCCGTTTTCGGGGATCTCACAACATTCTTTGTCGGTGTCTGCACTGTCCTGGTTACTGTCTTATTGACAACTTTGTCTTCGCCCTTCTTCGTCACGGTTGTCACCGTTACCGGATCGGCTGCGAAACTCATCTGAAGACTTGCCAGTGTATCCTGATAATCATTACCCTGTGTCTCACCGTCCAGCTTTACTGTCAGATGGACAGAAGCTACATCACCTTTGGAGAGGCGATCCAGATACAGATACTTCTCCAGTGCATCAGTAGCCTGGTGAAGACCTTCACCCTTCTGGGCATCCTCACCGCCTACGGTTTCGCTGTCATATAATACGGTTTCCTTCTTATCCGGTCCCACATAAGTCAGCTTGTAACCATATGCGCCGCCTTCTGCGATGCTCTGGCTGTCTTCCAGAGATTTTAATACTTCGTTGGTCATATACCAGTCTGCATCTTTCTCACTGGTGTTCTTCAGTCCTACCTGAAGTTCCATGGTATCTCCCGGCTGTAACTGGAAGATATCTTTCTTCATGTCTGCGGAAGTAAAATTACTGCTCATCTTGGAACCGTTGAATTCTACCTTCCAGTCAGAACCTCCCTGCAAGGTCTCTGCAAATGCTGTTGTATGTATGCCTACGGCCATGATCGCTGCCATGGCAAGGCACAAAATTTTCTTTTTCATATTTTGCACCTCCTATCGTAAGCTGATATTGCCATTGCCGTCTACGTCCACATCCACACCCCAGGCACTCTTGATGGCGTCCTGTGCGTTGTGCGTCTGTACTGCATCTGCTTCGGCTTCAAGCTGGAAATTATAACCATCATAGGCATAGGTTGTGGTGATGGTTTTATAACCGTCTTTTTCTGTGACATCCTGTTTTACCTTGGTAGCGATGCTGCCGTCGATCGTCAGCGTATCGCTGAGTGCCGGTGTGCTTTTTCCTGCCGGAAGGATACCTGTATAATAAAGAATGGTTCTCTCTTTTGTAGATGCATTCTTATCGATCACCCAGCCACTTCCCTCTTTCAGATTCAGATCGATCAGATCCGGGGAAAGAGTGGTATCTTTCACACCCTCTTTATTCGTCCAGCTCTTCTTCAGTATCACACGGACATAACTGTCGATGGAACCACTGTTTGTCACCTTGATCGCTTCATCGTACTGTTTTCCCGGTACGATCTTTTCTTCTTTCAGGCCTGTCAGCAGATCACCTGTTGCCTCATCCCATTTTCCGTTGGATGCGTAATCTCTCTTGCTGATCACCTTGTCATTTTCCACCAGGCTGACACCGATATTGGAAACCTCCACCTGTGCGCCATAGTTCTCACTGTAATAAGTCAATGCCGCTCTGGCACTTCCCACCGTACTTCCTGCCAGCAATACCACAGAAGCGGAAAGAAGAGCCACGGTCAGTCCCCCAAGGGGCATTCTCTTTTTCTTACTCATCTCTCACCCTCCTATTCTCCGGCTGTCTCGCTGGTATCAGCGATCTGTGTCCAGTCTGCATACGGTTCGTTCTTTTCATTATATAAAACCTTTGTGGATTCCTGAACGACGACTACATTAAAACTGTCTTCTGTATCCTTGCTGTCGATCTTAATATCCAGAACCGAACTGCTCTCTCCCGGAGCGACCGGCTCACTGTAATAATAATAGCCTTCCTCTCCCGGTGTCCACTTTCCATCGGAATCACTGTACTGCAGGCCATCCTGATATTTTTCTCCTGCCAGTGCTTTTACACGGACAAAACAAGCAAAATCACCGGTATTCTTCACGGTTACATGTTTGGTCCAGTTACTGAATTCCTCTGTAGGCTTTGTCTCCGTAAATCCCATATTCAGGGTTACATTACCGGAAGCCTCCGCATACGTGGTAAAATACGCCATCGCTGTTCCTGCGCTGATCCCCGCTGTCAGTGTCAGGGCTGCGGCTGCAAGGCAAAGACTTTTTTTACTTAATTTTCTCATATCCTGCACCCCTTTCCCTAATTGGCACTGGCGGGTTCATCTGTCTGCTGTTCCCAGCTCCACTCGCCGTCCTTATTCTCAAAATGGTTCACGATACCTGTTCCCGGAATCAGTTTTCCGTTGTAAGTATTGGTAAAGCTTACACTTGCCGGATGATCTGTAACTCCCTCGGCATCGATCACTGTTTCCTGTGTGTCACCGGAAGTATTGGTGTAGCTTCCGCCTGCGTATACTTCTTTTACAGTAACCTGTGTTCCTGCCGGAAGATGTTTCACAAGAACTGATTTTTCACCTGCCTGGTTGAACTTAATAGAAACTACATCACTGTAGACCTGTTTACCATCTCTGGTGCCTTCTACCTGGAAAACGAAGAGTGCATCCTTAAGGGAAGCATTGTACTCTGTCAGATCCTTGACAATCTCCAGATCACCATAACGCTGTGTCTGCTGCGGCTTCATACCGGTTGTCACATCGTATACCCAGGTATCCTTCGGGTTCTCTTTGGAATAATAGTTATTCGGAAGAGATACCAGGTACGGGGTAAAATCATAAGTGTATTCGCTGGTCTGTACGGTTTCGGCCTGCACCAGATACATACCTGTATCCAGATCATTGATCACACCGGTAGATTCCGCTGCACCTGCTGGTTTGGTAACTTTTACATCTGCGGTTGGTGCAATTTTCTTATCCTCTACGATCTTCATGGCATCCTCTGCCATCTGTGCCCATTCCTCTGCGGTGGTAGTACTGCTCACATTTTCCAGCCCCAGACCAGCAAAATCCGTATACTTTGCAGTATCATACACTGCTTCTTCTGTAATGTCCGCTACCTTGTACACATCCACCGGAATCTCCAGGTCACGAAGCTCAGCGAACTCCGTGTCGTCCAATGTAAATGTAAGAGAACACTTCTCATCTGTCTCTACTCCGAGAGCACCATATACACTGGATAAACCGGCTGCTGATAAAACAGTTATTGCTGCAAGGGTCAGCGCCCCTGCGGTTTTTATTCTCTTTTTCATAGTCACCTCTATCCCTCCTTCGACATATCATCCGTCTTACCGGAGCGTTTCTTATTCTTCCGGTCAAACAGGAACTTCATGATCAGTATCACAAGCAGTGTCACTGCTAATCCTAAGATTAAGTATAACATATAATAATTCTGGATGGCACGCAACATGCTGTCTACCGGTGTACTCTCCACTTCTTCCTCGCCGTTATACGGAACTCTCGTTCCCCGGACCAGAAGCCGGTGGGAATTGACACCATATGGGGTACAGGTGAATAAGGTCACCTGATCTTCTCCCTCCTGGATCTGCAGTGCCTCCTCCAGTGTCTCGTGATCATCTTTATCTACCATATCCAGAATCTGGTCTACCTGATATGCCATCGTCTCATCCAGTACATGGATATAAAACATATCCCCCTGCTTCAACTGGTCAATATCCGTAAATAATCTGGCTGCCGGAAGACCTCTGTGAGCGGCAAGTACACTGTGGGTACTCTCTCCGCCGATGGGAAGGGATGTGCCGTTCATATGACCGATCCCCGTCTGTAAAACATCCTCCGCGGTTCCGTGGTAGATGGCAAGCTTGATATTGATCTTCGGGATGGAAAGATACCCCATCACGCCATCACCTGCCACATTCAGAACCTTCCAGTAGTCTGTGTCCTTCATGTCCACATCATCACTGCCGAACACATCACCATATATATTATTCTGTACCAGAGTACTGTCGAACTCTCTCGCCGCTTCCCACTCTTTCGTGTAATCCTCCGGCTGCATATCGCTGACCGCCTGTTCATAATTACTGATCAGCCTGCTCTGCCGGTACGTATTCCACTGATTGGATACCGTGGGGTAGGCAAGGATCCCAAATCCTACCAGAAACAGCAGACCAAAGAGAATTCCCGATAATTTTCTTCTCATCTCTCTTCCTCTTTCCGGTCAGAGGCATCTTTTGGTGCCCCACCTGCTGCTGCCTGTTTTTCTTTCATTTTTCTCTTATACCGTTTGTCGTACTGCCATAAGAATATGATCAGCACTACGGTTACTGCAAGCCCCACCACTACCCATAACAGATAGTTGGTATAGAGACTCATCGGAGATTCTTTCTCTTCCTTCTCGATCGTCTCTTCCTCATAAGGAACACGATGACCTCTTACCAGAAGACGTTTCGTGTTGACCGCGTATGGCGTACAGGTCAGAAGAGTTACCAGATCCTGTCCCGGCTCCACTGCCAGATCACTGGTATTCTCCGGTTCCACGATATGGATCTGGTCCACTTCGTAGCAAAGTGTCTGATCCAGTACACGGATCAGAAAATGATCTCCGTCTTCCAGCTGATCCAGGTCTGTGAAAAGACTGGCACTTGGAAGACCACGGTGTGCAGAGATTACCGAATGGGTATTCTCTCCACCTACCGGAAGGGAACTTCCTTCCAGATGACCGGCTCCTTTGCTGAGCACTTCTTCTGAAGTGGTGTGGAAGATCGGGATCTTGATATTGATCTTCGGCACTTCCACATATCCCATCATCTCATCTGTCAGGATGTTCAGACAGGACATATATTCCTCACCGGGCTTATCGGATGCTGCTGCGATAGCGAAAGAATCGGGAAGGATACTTGGCAGAAGCGCCTGGTTATAAGCATTGGCCCGCTCCCATTCCTTTTCATAATTAATGGTTCCTTTCCTTGATTCGTCTTTTACTACAGATTCATATTCCGAGATCAGTCGGCTCTGTCTGTAGTTATTCCACTGGTTTGCCACCAGCGGATACAGCAACAAGGACAAACCGGCTAAAAACAAAATTCCTGCTAATACAATTGATATTTTTTTCTTCATCCGGGCTCTCCTTACTGTTGTATCTTGTTCCAACTCTAATGCTATATCTGTATGCTGTCGTGTATTGCTTTTTTATCAAAAACGGGGCGGGCGAGCCGCCCCGTTTTCATGGGTTCTTCCGTTCCTCCTAAGAGTGTACGGGGTTCCTTATGATTAATTATTTCTGAGTTTTTCTTCTTGTTGCGAAGAACAGACCAGCCGCTACGATCATGATAGCGCAACCGCCGATTGTGAAGATTGTTGTACCGATACCACCGGTGGATGGCAGAGCGGAGAGTTTTGTATCAGTCATGCTAGCTGTACCAGTACGTTTGTCTGGTGTCTGTGGATTTTCATCTGTTGCTGTATCCCATGTTGCACTAGAATCATCGGTGTTAACAGAGTAGCCTTCTGGTGCTTTAACTTCTTTAAACTTATATGTATAAGAGTCATCAAGACCTCTTACAACAACTTTACCTTCCGAGTCTGTCATAACCAGATTGCTCTCTGCTTTTGCTGTTTCAAAGCTTTCTGTCCATCCTGTCACAACGTATTCGTTGTTGTTAGACTTGGAGTTATCTTTTTCAACTAATGCATAATATGTTTTTTCGCCATCAACCCTGTAAACAACAAATCCTGCTCCCGCTAACTTAGCACTTGCATCACCAGTTTTTGTCATTGTGATTTTTGCCGTATACAAAGTATTTGTTTTTGGTGTGAAAGTATGGTTTTCATCATTTGGTACAACGGTATTTTCTACTTTTTCAGATTTAACAATTGCTTTATATTTAATAACAAGTGATAAGTTTGCATTGTTTCTATTTTTTGCGATATCACTCAAATCTAAAACAAAACTCTGTCCTGCTGGTTCAGTTTCAGTTTTAACAGTTACCTGACGTGTTTCTGTTTTCGCAGCCTCTCCATCGCCTAATATCACTGTGACATCCAGTGTACCATTCTTCGCACTATATTTTGCTCCGGTAATTTTATCAGTGATAGTGTATTTAACGTCTTTATCTGCTACATTATCTGAAATATACGGAACGTTTGTAGTTACTGTATATTCAACTTCTTTATTGATCTCTACTACACCATCAGTTTCAGAACTTGTTTTTTCGATTTTAATTGTCGTTCTTTTTGCGTTTACTGTTGCATTATCTAATGCTGTAGGAGCAGTTGTATATGGTTTGAAAGATACAAATGCTGCCATCGGGCTATATGCATAGTTAGCTGTATCTGTAGTTGTAGCTTTAATAGCATAAACACCAGCTTTATTTGCTGTAATTTCATTACCTTTTACGTCATTAGCCGTATATGAGTTTCCCAAATTCTTCTCTACATTTACCATTGCAGCCTGGAATTCTGCTGCTGTTGCCGCTTCTGTACCTGCAGGTACAGTCACTTTATTCTCTTTATCAGCATATTTAATCAATTTCCAAAGGATCTGCTGTTCATCTAATGAACTGAATGTTCCAACTTTCTGGAACTCCGCCAACGCTCCATTAGTAAATGTCCAACCTGTTGCAGTAGACTGGCTTGGTTCTATAATCTGTAACCAGGTAATAGTTGCCTTTGCATCCAGATTGTTTACTGTAATCTTTGAAGGTGTTACTGTTCCTGCGAATGTCGGTACGCTCATCGCCAGTACCATTACTATCGCCATAATCACTGATAAAATTCTTTTCACTTTACTCATATGATTTTCTCCTTTTCTTTTTTATTTCCTCTCTTTTATTTTCAGTGCTATTTTCTCTTTTTTATTTGCACTGGAAATCATTGTTGTGGCTTGGAGGCCACTGAAATATTAAGGTTCCTTATTTTTTCAGCACCTCCTTGCCTTTCATCTTGTATATGATCAGAATGCCTGCGAACATCAGCAGGATTCCACTCATCATGATGTTGAAGATTCCGGAGTGTCCGGTGGATGGAAGATCGTAAATAATCTCATTCTTTACAATTAATTTATATTTTCCATCTGTGTCCAAAAGTTCCCACATTGTAGGTGAATCTGCAAGTACTTTTCCATCCTTATCTGTTAAAGTAATCTTACCCTTTTCCTGTTTGAAATAAATCTTGTCTGCTAATAACATACAAGCTTCCGGTGCTTTTACTTCTTCCAGATAGTACTGTCCAGACGAAAGATTTTTCAGTTCGGCTTCTGATTCATCGCTATTTATTACTTGAATGGTTTCTCTTGTCTGATCCTTTCCAGACTTGTCTGTATAAGCAAATTTCTGAAGTTCATATTCTCCCTTATCATTCTTCTTATACAGTTTGAATTCTGCACCATCAAATTTTGTTCCGCCTACTGAAGTCTTAATCAAATCCAAATCTGCAGTTTGCTCTGCATAAGTATTAGTGATCTGAATCTCAGCGTTCTGTGTTTCTTTAAATGTGTACGTTCCAGCTGCAAACATAGACCACTGTTTTGATGCATCAAACGTAAGTTTATCCTGCCCGTCATACTTGATCTCACCATTTCTGAATACCAACGTGTCTTTTATTCCATTTCCACTATAGAAATAGCATTTTTGTAATTCTGCTTCTGGACTAAATCCGATTCCTTCGATTCCATCGATTTTATCATTTATCAATTTCACTATCTCTTTACGTTCACTGATGCTTACCGGTGTGCTTGTCCACACAAAATATCCTTCGTTCGCAGTGAGCTTTGCAACAATTAAATTAACTTTTCCTATAGAAAACTCTTTTGGTGAACACATAGTAGTGCTTCCAGATGGTTTATAGCCGCTTATTGTTGCTTGCTTTGTTCTTACTGAAAATTCATTCCAATCTATAACTTGTTGTCCATTGACAGTGACAGTTACATCGTATCCATCTTTACCGTAATTACTTTCACTGACTTTGTATGTGCCATCCAAACAATCTTCCAGTTTCCAGGTGTATGTCCATACTTTTTCATCATCACTACCCTGAAGAATTTCTTCTAATTTACTTACGTCCATTGTAAGCATTTTAGTCGTATTTTTTTCAGTATGCATCAATGTAATTGTATACGGACTATCTGCCGCTGCCAACTCTCGAATCTGATCTCTTGTAAGTCCTTTAAATGTTTTTGTCACTTCAATAAACGGCTTATCCTCTTGATCTTTCTTCTTATTCAGAATCGTAGTGGTCTTTCCATCACTTGATTCAGTAACCTGACCGTAAAATGCCTTTGTAGCCTCTGTCTGGACTTCTTCTACTGTGTAATGGATATCTGTTTCTTTGATGCCATCTGTAGTTTGGTAAAAGTATTTATCCGGAAGATTTTCCCAGGTATATGTCCATTTGTTTGCTTCTGACAAATTAACTTTCATGGACGTCGGAAGATTTTTTACATCGCCACTGGTAAGATACTTCGGATTATCATCGTTTATTTTAGAATCCGCCGCTTCTGTTACATAGGCCTTCAACTCGACATCAACTGCTACTTTATCTGAGTCATTTTCCCACTTCTTATCCACTGTGTGAGAAACTGTACTGTCATTTACCTGTATAACAGGTTTCGCATAAGGTTTCGTATATGTTTTGTTATTGTACTTGTATGTTACATTAGCTGATACGTTTGAATAGAATCCATTTTGTTCTGAAGATGTTCCATCATTCCTAGTATCATTTCCAGGTTTTTTGCCTGTACCAAGATATTCGTCTGTATTTTTATCACCAGTATCTGTATAGTTTTCATTCTGATACTTCAGATAGGCTTTTGTAGTTGGCCGGATTTTTGCTGTTACATAATATGTGTAACCTGATTCCAGTTTATAGTCAGATTCAAATCGCATAATAATCTGAGTCTTGCCATCTGAGTCATTTGTTATACTGGCAGTTATAATGTTTGATACGTCTACTTCACTTCCAGAAGCATCTTTCAGTTTGGTTATAACCTTTCCGTTTTCATCTTTGACAACTACCTGTAAATTTTGATCAGCCAATTCAACTTCATCAGTTAACGTATCGGTTACAGTTACCTCTGTGCAAAGAAGATCAGTAGCATCTTTGATGATTGAATCAAAGGCATTTTTCAAATTCCTTGAATCTGTGCCGTTGTAACTGCCGGTTACTGTTCCACTCGGAGCACTGTTGCTCAGACTTGATAAATTATTGTAACTCGTTTGAGGGCCAACTCCGACTGTGTAGAAGTAGTTCATACTCATTGTTCTAAGTTGATTTTGAGCATTAGTCATTGCTGTTGAACTATAGTCATTTCCGTCACCACCAATTCCAGTTATATTGCCTTGTCCATCCTTTTTGTAGTAGAAGGTTGGATCACCATCTGACAGAAATACAACTATTTTTGTTGCATCAGTTCGTCCGCTATCAAGTAATTGCTTTGCTTTTATTAATCCTGCTTCATAATTTGTTCCACCGGCCTTTTTGCCATAACCCGAATAATTTCCAACTCCGGTGGGATATGTAATCGAGCCCTTTGTCCAATCTGTTTTGATATCCGCTTGTGTATCAAACGCCACCACTGCAAATTGAGCATCTACATTTTTTTTGCTTTTCAATTTGGCAACAGCATCTTCTACAGCTTTTTTCTGATTGTAGAAACGACTATTCGAATTTGTTTGGTAATCACTCAAATACTTGTCGCTATTATTTCCAGTATATGTCATTTTCCATTTCATACTGTTCGACGTATCCATCACGAACAGTACATCCAGTTTATTCGCATAGGACTCGCTTCCAACTGCACCTGAAACATTTAACGTAAGATTGTATGTACCATCTTCATTCTTAGCAATATACTTTTCATGAGACAGTTCTTTCTTTGTTTCAACAATGCCCGGTGTTGGAGGCTGTACTGGTGTGCTTGCTGAGTTGATAATCTGGTATTCACCACTGGTAAGCGTTCCAAGTTCTGTACCATCTGCCAGGTATATCCTTGCACTTAAATCACCACTACGATCAGCAGTTACTTTTACTTTCCATGAGGTTGTTGGTGTAACATAATCTTTTGGTGCCTGTGTTTCTGTTAATGTATAGGTTCCGGCTACAAGCTGCTGGAACTGAACTAATCCGTCACGTTCGGAAGCTGCAAGCATTGTAGCCTGTGTGGCGTCATTCGTTAAACTAAACTGTGCACCAGGAAGACCGTTTCCTTCTGCATCTGTTTTATAGAATGAAATGTTTGTCATCTTTGTCTTATCGACCTGCTGTATCTTCGCTGACGGAAGAGTAAACTTCATCTCACAATTAGATGCGCCTGCACCACGTTCCATATAAAGAATTGTCAATGTATGAGTCTGCTGTTTTTGTGCTTCTGACAGACTCGCTGCCTGTCCAATATACTGCCACAAATCAACGGTTCCTTTTGCTGCACTATGAATACCGCCAAGGTCAATGACTATTTTCTTACCATCAAGAACTACCCATAAATCATCGTCACCTGTGAATTCGTAATTAAGTGGTCCTACATAATCACCAATCTTGAATGTGACATCATATCGCATTCCGAAATAATAATTATTACTTGTTTCACTCTCTTCATAAGGAAGTTTCACATCGTTTAACGGATAGAAATTATTTCCTGCGCCTGTAAACCGACCGTTATCCTGATTTTTTACGCCATTAAGTGTATAAGTATCACCTTTTCGGTCAAATTCCAAAGTGTAATTTTTATATACTTTTCTCAGATATCTCTTTTTAGTCTCATCATTCCCGGATGCTTCGTAATCAATGGCATAATCACTATTTACAAAAAATCCCGGTTCTGCGTAATTGAATATTACATTACCGTTATCATCAATTTTTTTTAGCAATCCTGGGATTGTACTATCTCCTCCAGTATAATTGTTTGCATCTTTTGTTGGACCAACGTTACTATCTGGCAATCTACTTGGCAAACTAATCTTATACTTTTGATACTCCTGATAATTTTGACCATTCTTTTGATCATTCGTGCCTGCAATAAGTTTTTCGTTTTCACTACCTTCACTATCTTTTGATGATTTGTCATTTATCAACTGATTAAATGAATAATATTTAGTACCGAGATAGATGGGACCGAGATAGATTTTTTTTGTTCCTGCTTTAACTGTATAGTCATAAAATATAGTACTTCCAGTAATCGGCTCATCTTTAGGAGTATAATAAACCTTAATTGTGCAATCGCTTACGAATTTGATTTCATTAAGATCTGATATTGATATGCGTTCGAAGCTTCCATTTGCAGTACTCTTCTCTGCCCAATTGATAGTCCAGTTATCAGCTATGTCATAATTGCTTATGCTTTCCCCAGGTGATAATTCCTTTTTGCTTGCATATATCATAGGCCTTGAACCCTGGCTATCATCATAGTATTCAATGGTAACGTTAACCTTTGGTTCACCTTTCTGAGCAATAACGTATGTAGAAAAATGCGGAGCATCGAATACGACTTTTCCTTCTCCATCAACAGCACCCTTCATGTCTTCCGCTACATTATTGTTATCTACATGCAGTACTGCCGCATCCTCACCGGATGTGATCTCCGGGGTGTCTACGCTGACCTGGACAGGAGTGGTTGGCTGTACTTCAGATCCGTTTACCAGGAATTTGATATCGTAGGAGAAGATATTTTTGATGGAAAACTGTTCTTCGATCGCTTTTTCTTCTACTGCTTTTTCGATTTCCTTTACTTCGTCTTCTGAAGTGATCTCTGTTACGGAAAGCTGTGCGTCTGCAGGAAGTGCTCCTGCTTCTGCGGTTACGTTAACGGTTGTATTTCCAACAACCTGGCTCCATGTGAGCTGCTGGTTTTCAGCTTCCGCCTGTGTTGCATCTTCCTCAGGAGTTTCCGCTGTAGCATTTTCTGCTGCGGGAGCTGTCTCCTCGGTCGGTGCAGCTGCAGGTTCCTGGGCTGCCGGTGTCTCGGCTGCAGGTGCCTCTGTTGTCGGCTGTTCTGCTGCAGGTGCTTCCGCTGTCGGCTGTTCTGCCGGAGCTGCGGCGGTTGTTTCCGGTTCTGCGGCCGGTTCTGCGGCAACCTGTTCCACGGCTGCGGGTTGTTCATCGGCTACTACCTGGCCTTCATCTGCTGCGTAGGCAGCCACGTCCATGTCATCGGCAACGGCTTCGTCCTGAGTCTGTACTTCCGCTTCCTGTGGGTATTCGGCCTGTCCGGTCTCGGATGCGAATATGAAGCTGCTGTTGCTTATGGCAACGACCATGCAAAGCACCAATGCCAGAAGTCTTTTTTTATTTCTACTTTTCATGGTTTTCTCCCTCCTCTTCATCCAAAGCACTCTCTATCAGTTTTAATAATTCTAAAGCGCTGCGGAACTGCTGCTTTTCTTTTTTTTCCACCCAGGTCACCGAACCCTGCCAGGTGGCATTCTGCCTGTTGTAAATATTTAAGATAAAGGTCTCCGTCTTTTTAGTAGAATCGCTCACAGCTGTTCCACCTCCTTCTGTACTCTGTTTTTATATATGTATTATAATAGACTCACCATTACTAAAAGCATTACAGTCATTATATATTTAGTGTTTTTTTTATTTTTGTTGGATTCTGTAACGTTTTGTGATATTGGTGCGGATCCTGTTCCCTTCCGGCGTAATTATGTTCGCCTGTGGTTGCTATATGTGGAATCTGCTGTATCTTCATAGATTCATCCGTTTTTCTGACGGGTTTTTGCCTCATTACTTATATTGTATGTGGGAATTTATGGTTTATGACAGGGTTTTTGAGATCGGTCCGGTGGATCCTATTATATATAGAAGAAACTCGTTTTTTATTACTCTTTCATTTTGTTCCGATCTGTGATCGAATTACCCGGATGTGAAATGTAATACTTGTTGATGTTTTCCGCCTGTACCGAAAAAAGCAGGAATCCTTATCTTTCCT
>ERZ1673737.3141-NODE-3141-length-12943-cov-4.176288_pt1 | contig 12943 bp, 11 predicted proteins | sample MGYA00580211_ERZ1673737 | MGnify/ENA primary metagenome ERZ1673737 (study PRJEB41218, sample SAMN15661789) | gut metagenome | host: Homo sapiens | place: Canada: London | collected 2015-08-20/2019-03-30 | study: EMG produced TPA metagenomics assembly of... | reverse complement strand
AAGTCCAGATATCAGACAGATAAGAAGTGAAGATATCAAAAGGAAAGAGTTGGGAAGATGTTGAAATGCATCACTTCGACTGGTCTTGGACTCTTATCAATGCGGGGAAATTATATCAGGAAGGCGACGCCGAAGTCATTCAAGAGGCCGATAGGGCGGGATCCGAGTCCTTCTTCGGTCTTGGTATACATATCAGCTGGCTTTATATATGCAGTATGATCGCTTGTTGTTTGGATCTCAATTACAAATCGAAGTGCGGAAATGGACTCGGAACTTCCAACAGGTAGCCGTGAGATCTCGGCAGATATGTCTAGCAAAAAAGAACCCAGTCTTCATACTGTCCAGTCTGTAGAAGAAGGTCAGATTCAAGACGATGTTGCGAAATCGGGCAATCTGCACCGGACATTGACACCTCGTCTAATTCATGTATGTCCTGTTCATTAACATTAACAAAAAAAGAACGTTTCCAATTGAACTAACAATGACTCTTGCACAACATAGGTTATTTCACTTGGTTCGAACGTTGGCAGCGGACTTTTCATTGCTACAGGGAAAGCGCTGGCACAGGGAGGTCCAGGGAGTATGTTTCTCGGTTATCTTATTGTTTGTATTGGCGTATGGGCCAATCTCCAAACACTTATGGAAATGACAAACGCATTTCCCACATCCGGCAACTATATCGACTATGCTGATCGCTGGGTTGACCCTGCATTGGCTTTTGGGGCGGGTTTGGCTGAAGGGTTAGGTGAGTTGATAGTCCGCAACTACATCCTTTGGAACGTACATGGTCTAATACTGTGTGGTAGGGTGGACGTCTGTTTTCGCTTCTGAGGCTACCTTTTTCGTTGTTCTTGTCAATTTTTGGGCTGAAGGGGTCATACCGGAGGCTGCTCTGCGTAAGTACTCTATGTCAATCTTGATACTTTGTTATGTCTCTTTCTCACATTGAGTCACAGTGACAATCTTTCTCGTTATATGCCTTGCTGTTTTCCTGGTGCCAAACAAATATTTCGGTTGGGTAGAATACTTTGGATCACTAGTTAAAGTGTTTCTTTTCATCTTTATCACACTCGTCTCACTTGCAATCATTGGTGGTGCCGGCCCGTCGGGCTATGTTAGAGATGGAAGCACTTGGACCGACTTGCCAGTTTTCAAAAAGGGCTTTGGGGCAAGTCTTTTTCTGGTCATTTCCTTTCTTTGTTGCCGATACTAATATCTGTCGCAGGGCTTTGCAAATGCTGCACTTCTTGCCATCTGGGCCGCCGGAGATCAAGTCTTTATCGGAGTAATGGGCGGCGAAGCTGAATCGCCTCGGTATTCCATGGCGCACTCGGCAAACCTAGTTCCCTGGCGAGTCGGAATATTTTACCTTGTCTCGGTCGTTCTCGTCTCCCTGATCGTGCCATCAGATGATTCACGTCTACTAGGAAGTTCGAGTTCTGCTGCTTCACCTTTCGTTATTGCAGTCCAGAATGCAGGAATTAAGGGTGTTCCTGACTTGATCAACGCGTGCATGATCATTGGAATTACGGCAATCGCCCTGGAAAGCATCTTCCTTCCTTCTCGGATTCTTCGCACAATGGCACTTCAAGAGCTCGTACCCTCCTTTTTGGCCAAGACTGATGGAAAGGGCGACCAAGATGGACCCTCTCTATTACGGCCACCGTGGCAATTATCTTGACTTATATGAGTTTGAGCGGTAAATATAGACACCCCTCTACTTCTCTTTCAATTCCTTTGCTCACTGAAAATGAATACATAGCAGGTGGATTGGAGGTTTTGAACTGGCTGATCTCCATCACAAGCATATCATTCTTTATAAACTGGGCCATTATTGCTTTTACGTCGTTTCGATTCCGCGCAGCCGTCAAAGCCCAAAAAGGCTCGATTTTCAACGGAACGTATGGATGGAAATCTCCTTACTGGCCTCTCGCTCCGACTACAGGTTTGGTTATTTCTGCCTTCTTGTTAGTATGCGTTTTATATTTGAGCATCGACGGTGTAGTATGTAATTATTCTTCTCTTGCATCAAATCGGGCCCTAACAGTGGTTTCCATACAGACCCAGACTGGCTTCACCGTGTACAGCTTCTTCTCCTACAACATTGGTCTTGTATTGATTATTGTATCAATGATCTTATACAAAATCATTTTACGCACACCATGGCGTGATCCAGCAATGGCCGACTTGGTTACTGGCCACCGCATACTAACAGCGCATGAGATACAAGAGTTGGATGCCTATTATCAGCGACCAACGTGGCGGCGGGTGGGCACTTATTTAAGGATGTGGTGATCATCGTTGATGAAAACAAACGTGATGTATTGGTATAATTTATTATAGACATCTTGGCCGCCTGTAGATCTAATCGACAGGTTGTAAAGTCCTGGTTTATTCCAATTTATTCAGTTGTGCAATCTCCAAACAATTTACAGAGTACTGCTACTCGAGATATTAACCAGAGGAAAAACTAACATTCACATGCCCATCGTTCCTTGTCACGTCTTGAAAAGCCTTAAAGGGGGCGGCCGAGATTGATACGTCTGATAAAAACCAGTTCCGCTCGAAGGACTCACCTACAAAGCAGGAAGAGTCTGTCTTTTGGACATGGGACCAGAGTATTTCAATTGGTAGCTCGGTTTTCGCATACGGTTGAACCTCTTTCAATGCACAAAAGAGGCACCGTAAAACAGTTCTACAGTGTCTATGGTAGGGACGTGGAAACTCGGTCAGAATTGGGTTTGGCTGACGTGGAGAAGATGGGGGTCTTCAGCGAGATTCAAAATCCGGGGAACATGAAAATCACCAAAAATGAAATAAAGCAAGTACACCCGCATTTCAGTTGTTTGTTGGAGTCAATATCAATTTTAACAGTCAGTGGCCGTAACGGGGGCTCCTAAGCGCGGCTATCGCTCCCGATCTGGACGTGGGGAAGCCCTATGTTGCCCTATTACATCACTCGACGCTCTCTAGACCGTTTTGGGTAAACTCGCTCAGAGCAATTGAATCTCCACTCCAAACGAAGCGGCATAATCTCCATAGCATCCCACTTGGAAATCATATAAGTCCTCGCAGATCCCCCACAATGTAGAGAGAAATATTCCCCCTTTACCAACGATCAAGATTTGACAACATGGTTCAGATCAAGACCCCATCTGCCTCTATGCTTCTCGCAAGTTTGACCGCTATGGGCGCCGCTATCGGTTGCTCCGCGGCAACTGTAACCAACAGCCTATTGCTTGCCGAAGTAGCCAACCAGCTATCCATCCCAGCATCGACATGGTCCGCCAACGGCACACACACAGCGAAGGGGTACACCAGCAAGTCCGCCGAAACAGCCTATATCGAGGGCCTGAAGCAAGACTGCGATAACATCAATCTGAACAAGAAGCTTGCCACCGACTTCCGCAGCGACGTCCTCGGTGCGGGCGTGATCGGATTCTTTTACAAGTGCGAGAAGATCAGTGAGGATACCAACAAGTACTGGTTCACTATCAGTGCTGGAAACAAGGCTCAGATTGATCAGCTTTGTGATCAGGATACTACCTATCCCATTGTCTATGATCAACAGCACAATACTTGGTTTATTGATGAGCCTTTTGATTGCACTCGTCGTACCAACCCAACAGACTTTTTCTAGGTTATGACATGACTTGCACTGGTAAGTTCAGCACTTGCCCAAAATGTTTAGATTAAGAGACTAACAATGGTTGAAAGTGAGAATGGGGCCTAGGTTGAATGTCGCACTTGAGGTGCTCCTTTTTGCTCTCAATTTTGATGCCCAGGTGGCTTCCACAGTGGAGAGTCACGAACAACATCCATACCTGTTGAAAAGAACATGACGCTCAGTATTTACAATTTCTTGTGTTTATTCCATCGACTATTCATGTACTATCTAATTCATATCTTATGCGATACCAAGCTGTATAAGGCGGTTGAAGATTCAAAAAAACAATCCTTGTGCTAAAAAAAAAAGATGAACAAAAAGGAAAATTGTGTAGAGTACAAGACATCACCAAAAGGCAAGAATTAGACATCAAAAGAAATACCGCAATGAAAGAGCGTAAAAGAGAGAAAAGATTATTCTTGGCCAGTGCGGCCTTCAGGGGCATCCAAACCCCACTCAGTCTTAAGATCAGGCGAAAGAATACCTGACTTTTTGAGGATCGTCTCGGCAAGAGCTGGGACCGAATCGCTCGTGAGAATCTCCAAGATTTGCAAATTGGCCTCCAATTCGCGGGTGATCCAGTTTCGGATCTCAATGGCAACTAATGAATCCAGACCATACACCGAGATTGGCGAGGCTGGATCAAGCTCTTCGATGGGACGCATCAGAATACTGGAAATCTTTTGAAGTACAGCAGCGCCAATTGCTGCCTCGGCGGCGTCACGGTTCTTGGATTGACGGATAGCAGACGCTGGGGAAATCTCGGTGCCGCTCTGCGCAGACTCGGCCAATGCGCCCGCGCCAGCGAGGGTGGATAGGCGCAAGAGATGTGATAGCTTGGTATCGTTCACCCAGAATGGCTGTTCAGTGATCGGGGTTGTCTTGACGGCTTCGAAGCCTGCCACGCAGTGGCCTTCGCAGGTTGTGTCGAAGTCTTGTCGGATGGCTGCAGTGACGAGGCCACGGATGTCGGTTGCATCGACCGACTCTGTGCCGAGCTGCTTGGTGATCGCCTCGCGCTTCTGGTCGTCAGAAAGATATCCGACTCCACGAACGACCGGCAGATCGATTGTCGAGCAGCGCATCTTCGCTGACTCGGGGTATTGGGCAAGTGCTGCCATGAAGGTTCCACTGGCAGCGTATGGGGATTGACCCATGTTACCGACGAAGCTGGCGGCGGATGAAAGGTTCACGAAGAAGTCGACACTGCCGTTGTTGGTTGTGATTGCGTGTTGGACGTTCCAGATGCCATGGACTCGAGGCATCATAACCGTCTGGTAGTCCTCGAAGCTGAGCTTCTCAAATAGCGTATCCTAAGAATAATGTCAGCGGAGGTAATAATTTAGGGTGTGGAGGACCACTTACACGAAGAACCATGGCTCCGAACACAACACCCCGAGCAGCAGGCATGCGAGCGAGAACGGGGGCGAGATTCTGTTCAACGCTGGACTTGTCCGCAACATCGCAGCGACAGACCTCGACATTGACTCCTTGCCGAGTAAGTTCTTCAATAGCCTGCTTCGCCTTTTCAGTCGAGGCACCGCTCCTCGAAACCAGGATAAGACTTTTGGCTCCTTTCTGCGGCAACCAGCTGGCAATGTCAAGACCAATGCCACCAGTTCCACCAACGATGATATAGGATGCATCAGATCGCAGGAGGTTCTCGTCTCTTCTCGCAGGATGGACCTAGATTGTCTGTCAGACCATTTATGTACCGGGTTGTAAAAAGGGGAAACATACCTTAACCATAGAATCATCTGTAATCTGAACGACCATTTTTCCAATGACCTGTCCACCCTGCAAGGCCCGGAATCCACTTTCGACCTGAGAGATCGGGAGAGTAGTGACCTGCCACCTAGCCTGGGCATTAGAGTCGACAAATAACTTGAAAGCATCACGCAGAAGGCGTTTGGTCAACTGCGGGCGCTTCTCTCGAACCATGCCCAAGTCGACTGACGCGAATGAGAGATTTTTGTTGAAGTGGGCCATCTCCAATCTGGAGTTCTGCGTAATGTCACGCTTTCCAAGTTCGATGAATCGTCCAAACGGCGCAACGCACTCGAATGTAGCCTGCAATGCATCGCCGCTGAGGGAGTTGAGCGCAACATCTACACCTTGGCCACCAGTGGCGCGCTGAATGCCTCGGGCAAAGGACATATCACGACTGAAGAAGATCTGCTCCTCTTTGAGCTGGTATGTCTCCATTAGGAAGTTCTTCTTCTCGATGCTGCCGACCGTTGCAAAAATCTTGGCCCCAATGCTTTGAGCAATGATGATCGCCGCTTGGCCAACCCCGCCGGCGGCAGCATGAATCAAGACACTCTCGTCTTGGGTCAATCGGCCGAGATCAATTAGCGAGTAGTATGCCGTACAGAACACAGCGGGGATAGAGGCTGCGACCTCAAAGGACATATCGTCTGGAATAACCCAAGCACCGGATGATGGGCACCGGGTGAAGGTGGACAACGATCCAGGGGACATCGCACAGACACGATCTCCAACCTTAAAATCAGAGACTGCAGAGCCTACCTGAGTAACAACACCGCTACATTCCTGGCCTAGTCTGTCACCTTTGAGTTGACCCATTGCCATCAGGACGTCCCTGAAGTTAAGACCGGTGCTGTATACTTGGATCTCAATGTGATCATCTGGTAGGGATGCGTTGCAGGAGGTATCGTCTGTGAAGTAAAGTTCATCCAAGCCTCGGCCCTCTCCAGCAGCAAGTTTCAATGCCCGGTTCTGCTTGAAGGGTTGCAGCTGGGGAGGCGCAGTGGGCGTCTCTTGTTGAACACTGAGGTTCAGGGCGTGGTTGTCGACCAGTCGAGGAACACAGACATTACCATTTCGAACGACAAATTCCCAGTCACTGTGCATCAACTGCGAACGTTGGCAGAAGACACCTTTGAACACGTTCAACATGTGGCTAACAGCTTCAGCGTCGGGCATACTCTCCCGTTCGCCTAGATCTAGAGTGGCAAACTGGAGACCAGTCTCTGATCGGACCGTGCGGGCAAGACCAATTGCCATATTTGCGCCAAGGGACTCCAGGTCGTGTCTACTGTGTCGAACAACCCACAATAGACCACGAGCACGACTCAACAGTCGCTGGAGCGCCTGAAATTTTTCCTGTGTGAGATGAGACAGGATTGAGCGATCCATGCCACCAAGGAAAATGCACCATTTCCCAGTGAGGTCGACCTCATCAGAGTTGTCAGCCGTCGTTGGTACTGCTCCGGTCATACTCTTGAGCCCGGCCTCCAAGCTAAGGAAAGACAGACTACCAATAGACTCAGTGCCAACAATGACAACATCACCATGGTTCATAGGTCCGGCAGCTGGGGCGTTGGCCGTAGTGGTCATCAGACAACCAGACTGGAACGAAGCTCCTGGGTACTCCTCAACGCAGAGATCAACGCCAGTGAAGTCATTTGCCTTCATGACGTTGCTCCATCCCTCAACGGTGAGGAGAGGCCCATCCTTTCGGAAGTCGTCATTGGCCAGCCACCATCCAGACAGAAGGGCAAAGGGGAAATGACGAGCCTTGGGCACAGTCTCCTCGATGAGAATGATCTTTCCACCAGGCTTAAGGAGGGACCGGATGTTGGCCATGGTCTCATTAATGTTGGATGTGGCATGCAAGACATTACAAGCAACAACAACATCATAGGAGCCAGTGTTGAAGCCCTGTCCAGTGGGATCAGCGGAGATGTCAAGAGTCTGGTATGTCATAAGATGGCCCCAGTTCTCGAATTTGGTCTTGGCCTTCTCGAAGAAACCAGGGGAAATATCGGTGTAAGTGTAGTGTCCGAACCGAGGGGTAGATCCCGGTTCTCCTCCGCCCAGGCTTTCCAGGATGGGCATCGTAGCACCACCAGTGCCAGCACCAATCTCGATGATGTTGAGCTCGGGGTTCTGATGAGCCATCTTGTCGATCACGACAGAGACATTGGCATAGGCTTCACGAAGAGCGTCGAGGTCACTGTAGTACCCGCCGATCCCATCATCCTCGAGGAGGACAGTCAAGGCATCGACCTTACCGCGAAGAATTTGAGGCAATAGCTCTCCAACCTTGAATGTCAGTTCACCGGCTCCGTTGGTTGTTCGGTTCTGTTCCAGAACGTCAAGCGATGGAGCTTCTGCTGGGCCAGCCTTTTCACAGGTCTTCTGGGCCCAGCGGTAGAACTTCTGATGCTGAGGCTCAAAGGTGGAGATCTCATCCTCTGAAACCGACTTCAGCATTTTCCGCAGGTAGTACTCTGCGACAGATTCCAATTGCTGCATGCGTTTGATCCCTTGCGTTGTATCGGTCTCTGGACGTGCAAGCTGACGGTAATCGTCGCCAGAGAGGAAGTCAAAGCAAGGCTCGTATTGCAGCTTGTAGCAAATTTGGTCTGGGGCATTGTCCTTGGATCCCTTGATGTCATTTGACACAGGCACCAAAGTGATACCATTAATGTCAATCAACAGATTGGCCGAGTTGCTCGGATCGGTAGCAAAGATACGGTTGTTTTCGGGGTCGGCAGCAGATTCACTACCGGACTGCTGACCGTATAGTTGAAGCCTGGTGCCAGCAGTGATTTCTTGACTCAATGAAACTGAGACACTCTTCACATGCGACGGGACGTGGGTGACCTGGGGTCCCGGCTCGCCATAGCCACGGAGAACCCACATAACCTGACTACACAGATCAAGTGTGACTGGGTGGACGATGCATGGGGTCTCGTACTCATGAGGCATGGCTGCTTTGGTATCTGGAACACAGACGGTGGCCATTGCCCGACAGTCTTTGTCGACCGAGATATCAGTCAATCTTCGGAAAAGAGGACCGTAGTGGACACCACCGCCCGAGATGTTCTTGTAGAGAACCTTGCTGTCGATAGGTACATTGCAAGCGTGGCGCATGTCCAGTGCTTCTTGTGCAAAGTGAGCAGTTGTCTCAAGCTGCTGTCGGGAACCATCCACAGGATTGACATCCTTGGCTGCTTGAACCATGATGAAGCCGTTGCAGTGTTGATCCCACCCACGGCCTTCGGCCCATGAAAAAACTTTGAACTCGTGCCAGCCGAGGACAGATTTGCTAGGGGCCTCAGTGCGACATGGGCGCAAGCTGAGCATGGTCTCTACGGACAGGTTATCCGGGACTGTGAGGACGCGGTTGATGAAAATGTCGCGCAGGTCGATCTTGCCTGGGGTGATGTGATGGATCTGTGCATGCTGGGAGATGGCCTCCATAGCCATGGCCAGGAATCCCGTCATGGGATACACGTTGCTCTCGTGAACTTTGTGTTCACGAATCCAAGGGTGGTCATCGGCGCGGATGGTATTCCTCCATCGGGGCTCGAAGTCCACGTTCTCCATGGTAAGTGAGCCAAGGATATCACTGCGAGGGAATTGGCGATGGAAATGATTATCGCCTAGTCGCGAATTGAACCAGTACCTTTCCGTGTGGTTCCAGGGATATTTTGGCAGATTGGTCACTACAGAGGGCTTCCTCGGTGATTGGCTGAGGTTAGGGAAGTTGATGGCCTGGAAGTTAAGGGTCATTCCATTCATGAACAAGGAGCCAGCCAGGTTCTGGACGGCCTCAATGGCGTCGACCTTCCGCTTCAGGGTGTGGAAGTATTGCACATTACTCTTCGGGGCGTGGATCTGGGCAATATCTTTGACAGGTGTCTGCAGAGCAGGGTGAGGGCCAATCTCGACCAAGGTGCTGACGGGAGATACGGCCTGCTGATCTGTCAAGAGACTCTTCACGCCCTTCACAAACTCAACTCGGGAGATCAAGTTGTCAACCCAGTATGACGTATTCAAAGTGCTTCCTGGGACCAATTTACCGTGCACGGTTGAGTGGAACGGAATTGCTGAGTCCCGGGGCACGATTTTACCGAGTAATGACCGATACTGCTGCGAGACAATCTTCATATGGTGAGAGTGGTAGGCAACATCAACTTGCAGTCTCCGAGTGAAGATGCCCTCCTTGTCCAATGCGTTTTGGAGATCGGTGATGACTTCTGCATCACCTGACAAGGTGACACTAGACTCGCTGTTTACACATGCAATGACAGCGCGGTTGCCACGCATAGCATCCAGGATTTGCTGGATGTCTGAAGCGCTAGCTCCAACGGCCAACATACCACCCTTGATGGATTTGTCATTCGCAACCAGGTTGGCTGCAACGCCACGAGAGTAAGCAACACGGACGCACTCCTCTAGCGTCAAGATGCCAGCCGCATAAGCGGCTGCAATCTCTCCACTGGAGTGACCAACCACTGCTTTCGGATGGATACCCCATGATGAGAGAAGGTCGACCAAGGCCAATTGCACTGCAGTACACGCAGGCTGGCTCATATATGCTGCCGAGATTGAGCTGGCGTTGGGGTCGGTCAAGAGTAGTTCGTCTTTGAAAATGTTAGTACTTTCCAAGGGAACACCTTGTTGGAGTGCGACATACCGATAATCGAGAAGGAGGCACCAAGCAACTGCAGACATCCATCCACGGACTTCATCGTTTGCTCGAAGACGGGATAAGTGCTAAGGAGCTCCTTGCCCATGCCATGCCATTGTGCACCCTGTCCAGTGAAGACGAAGCCAATAGTAGGCTCCCTGGAAGAGCGAACAGGCTCAGTGTTCAAGAGAGATGTATTCAACTCCGCAGGCAGCTGTGAAGAAATGGCGAACCTCCACGGGAGGAAGCTTCGGCGCTGGCCCAGCGTATAGACCATGTTATCCAGGAGACTATCGTTGAATACCGGTGGGTAAAGGTCTAGATATCCACCGAGCCCTTTGCCCATCTGAATGGCGGCCTGCTTGTCATATCCAGAGACGACATACAGTTTGCGCTTTAGAGGGTCTGCGTATGCCGCACCTTCACCTTCATGGCGGGGGCCACGCTCGAGAATAACATGGGCGTTGGTCCCGCCAAAGCCGAAGTTATTCACACTTGCGTAGGGCTTGCCGCGAGGCCATGGCATCAATTTCTTGGGAACCTGTCGGGTTTTGGTTAGTAAGTGACTTGTTCATCATTGCGGGTACTGTCTTACTTTCATATTCCATTTATCCATAGGAATCTCAACATTGGCCTTCTCGAAGTTACAATTGGGAGGGACGAAGCCTCGCTCAAGTGCCAGCGCAGTCTTGATCACAGAAACAACTCCACTAGTCCCCTCCAGATGACCAATGTTCGACTTGACAGAGCCAATGAGCAAGGGCTGTCGCGGAGTCCGTCCTTCACCAAAGACAGCATTGAGCGCCGTCGCCTCGAGCGGGTCACCGACTTTGGTGCCAGTACCATGCGCTTCGACGAATCCGACCAATTTAGGATCGATCCGTGCTTCCTTATACACTTGACGAATCAATGCTTCTTGGGCTTCCCCGTTCGGCATTGCAATACCTCTGGTGCGTCCATCTTGATTAAGACCACTGTTCACAACGACAGATCGAATCGCGTCACCAGCGGCCTCTGCGTCTTCAAGAGATTTCAATATAATACATCCTGCACCTTCACCTCGGCCAAATCCAGTTGCTCGATGATCAAATGCATACGACCGGCCGGTGTCGGAGAGCAATCTTTCCGGTCAACTTGTTAGTGTCTGCCAAAGAAAATCCCAAAATTAGCCCTTACCTAGAACGGGTCATAGACACAAAGGCCTCTGGAATAATGTTCAAGTGGCATCCTCCTACAATCGCGAGCGAACATTCGCCATTTCGAATACTTTGCGAAGCCAGATGCAGAGCAGATAAACTGGAAGAACAAGCCGTATCGACTGAAACACTGGGCCCGTTCAAGTCGAAATAATAAGAGACGCGGTTTGCCTGCAATGCCATAGCTGTACCAGTAGCCGCATACATAGGGATGCCGTCGATATCCCTCGTGTTGTTGATTTCATAGTCGGGAAATGAGCCACCGGCGAAAACTCCCACCTTGCTTCCAACAATATCTTGCTGCGGAATACCGGCATTTTCGAGAGCTTCATATACACACTCAAGGAAAATACGCTGTTGCGGATCCATGGATCGGGCTTCTTGGAGGGTGATATTGAAGAAAGGCGCATCGAACAATCCGAGATCTTCTTTCAGGAAATGGGCTCCTAATGGGTTGAACGAGCCAGGACGATCCTGATGAGGATGGTAGAAGGCATCAGCGTTGAATCGGCTCTTCGGAACAGGCGACCAGGCACTGCGGCCTCGGGAACAGAGGTCCCAAAATTCGTCGGGCGTAGAAACCTCGCCTGGGAGGCGGCAGGACATGCCGATAATGGCCATACGCTTTGGGGCATCACCGGTGACTTCGGTTTCGGGGATTGTGGCGGGCATGGTGACTGGTGTGCCAGTCCCGGAGGGTTGTTGGAGACGCATTGTGGATAGAATCGGGTCTTGTCTGGAGTTTTGAGATCTAATTATGTACCTGGCACTGTCATCACCAAAGTCCAGCAAGAGTCCAGAGGAACGAGCGTCGAATTTTGAGAAGAAATGTAATATATAAACAATATGATCACGAAGGGACAAACCGGGCAATCAGTTGAAGTACTTGGAAGAGGAAACGAAGGGCGATATCAATTGTTAGGAAGCGCAATCCCTTGCATATTCAAACAAGCGTGCGCGTGCTGATCTTTGGTCTACACTTCCCCGATTGAAGGGGAAAGCGAATCGGGCAAGGATACCTGGCGTCGAGGTCCATGCCTTCTTCCTTGATGACGCATACCACTAGCAGGTGCTTCGGCGGGATCCTACAGGCACATGCATACATCCCTCTCCACTCGTTAGTCTCTTCCAGGGCTGCAGATCGAAATCAGTAGATCGGATCGTGTCTTGCCGGATGTTTCGAGTTGCCAATGTTCTGTGGCCCTTGCTAAGGCGAGGGTGCATTCCAGCAAAGGGGCAAAATCCCCGACCCTGGCAGATTCTTAGTGGCATCATTCTCTCCCCTCGCGCGAATCCTACAAAATGCTCCGAGTGGTATCTGCCGTACGCCATTGACAGCTCGAATCGGTCGTGTTGAAGCAGCCGCAATGAAGTTCCTTTGTCTGCCGGGAGGCTACTGCAACATCACGGTATGTCATAGTTCACTGTATTGTAAAGAAAAACACTAACGAAATGCCAGTCATTCACAACCCAACTAGGTAAGATACCACGTTGGAACGTCCAGGTTGAAGGTTGGACGTTGAAAGAGAGTCTAACGTGGGTCCAGGGCCATTTGCCGACGCACTCCGCGCGCTTGACCCAACCGAGTTCTTCTACACTCAAGGCGAGTTCAGAGTGTATGTCCCAGACGAACAT
>ERZ1673737.3140-NODE-3140-length-12943-cov-4.267303_pt1 | contig 12943 bp, 13 predicted proteins | sample MGYA00580211_ERZ1673737 | MGnify/ENA primary metagenome ERZ1673737 (study PRJEB41218, sample SAMN15661789) | gut metagenome | host: Homo sapiens | place: Canada: London | collected 2015-08-20/2019-03-30 | study: EMG produced TPA metagenomics assembly of... | reverse complement strand
GAGTTCCTGACATCATGAAGAGTGACGGCGGAAAAGTAATCGCATTCAGTGGTGTTCATTACAAGGCTCGCACGTTCCACAGAATCCAAAAAATTGTAAGTTTTCACGGTTTCACGAAGCAACCTCATTGAACAGGCCAATTAATGAAAATTAGCCCCTCAAAGAAAAGAAGGCATCTAAGTATCTCCGTACAGGAGATGACCAAGTTGTTGCAGTACTGGAGCTTGGATTCGAGGGTGAACTCGTCGGACTGACACCGGAGGAGGCACAGGAACAAGCAGAAATAGAAAGGTTGGAAGAGCAGGAGAGGCATGAACAAGCAGAAATGGAGCGGTTGGAAGAGCAGCAGAGGCAGGAAGAATCGAAGAAACAGAAGGGGATGCTGGGACGTCTCATCACTACCGTGAAGCGTTTTGTCACTCCGAAATAATAGTCTGACAGGGCATCAAGGCGTGCAGCTATGCAGGTGCAAAATCTCGATATCGTTCTATGTGATCAGGCTATCATACATCAAGTTACATGATTGTTCTCTTTCTGTGTATTCGTCTTAGCGGTACTTTTGTTTTTTGTACCTTTCTGATGCCAAGACTTCCACCAAAATTGGTATATTTTTAGGTAGCATTATTATTATCATATAAAAACTAATATAGGCAACTAGGTAGGCGAGATGATACAAAATTGTCTTTCCTATCTATCTTAGACGTTTTTGTGGATGATCTTAGCGTCATAGTAGTAAATAGCAGATTTCCTAGTAGTGCGTGTGGTCCTATAATCCGCCACTTTAGAAGTTGGTAATATTTATCTGAAAATGCTATCGAATAAGGAGTCAGATAATTAGTATTTCTGCTTCTCTCAGGCAATATTCAATATGTGGATTCGGAGTGACGAAGCTCGAATGTGCAGGTACCTAGTGGGCGTTTCATCACATAGGGCATTTCATGTCACCGGGATGGGGTTTACAGCACTTTTATCCTTCCCATCCAGGTCGTGCGTTACCTTGATCACAGCTGTACACGTTCCATTATGCATTTCTTTAAAGCAGATTCCGATCATCCAGAAAACACATGATTCTCCATATATGAAATGAACTATACCGGACTTTTTCGATAAGGTATATTGACTCAAATGTCGAATTCGCTTTTAATCACTTTATCACGTTAGCAGCTCATGACATGCATAACTACTGTGAACAAGCCGGCGGTCCACAGAGAAACATCAGCATCGGACCTCCGAAATCAGCGGGGGACCCGACGGGAAATTGAGGCAGACACCGGCGATACCAGCGGACATAAAACCCCCGCCCACAAGCTTATAAGCACCCGGCCAATCATAGATATCCCGGAACCGGGATTATGTCTGGACCAAGCACCAAAGGAGGCCACAAACCATGCCGATCCCTCACACGTGACCTGTGTGCCGAAAACCCGATATTTGACACCTGAGGCCACACCTCCGTCTGCAGCCAGTTTCGTCCCACGACGGTTCAAGCCGCCCAATGCGAGGAAATTTTGTAACATGAGAGGGGCAAACGGGTATCAGGTCGTGTCAAGCTTTGACTGTGGGCCAATAGCAGCATGCGATATTGCAAATTGGAGGTCTCCGCTCTGTTAAGTCCTTTATTATCGCCGCTATGCAGGCTTCCTCTGAGGATTTATGCCTGGGCCAAAGTGTTTTCCGATTTTTGATATAAATAGACGTCCCGAGGATGTTTGGTCCCTTTTTTTGACTTCTGCTAGCTCAGTGTCGCGTGCCTTTCAATGAATATTCTAGTCTGCTCACTTCTATTGCTTTGACTACATGAGGTTGCAACATGTCTCAAGATAATAAAGAATCTGGTCCGGCCAGGTCCCGGTCGACGTCGATATCAAGTTCGGATTCGGATTCCCGTGTATCAAGGACGAGATCTCGCTCGCGCAGTTTGGCCGGCTCTCTCAGGACGAGACTCAGGTCTTTGTCAAATCCTGGGTCGGCACAGGTCGACCGGGTCTATTCCGGGAGACATATGAACGACCAATCCGTCTACCACAGTGATGGATCTAACGACGATGAATCAACTCTCGAAGCTGAAGAGAGGTCCGATACGATTCAGGAAGTGAGGAACGGCGTTGTGAACGAACGCGATCTTGATTTGGAAAAGGGCGATGCTCAACAACCTGAGCTCGAGAAATCCAGGACGGCAAAGTCGAATCGGTCGCGCCATGATCCGAAATTGGTATGTTGGCAGTGTTGCTTTGCCTGGTCCGGTATCTTCTATTGGATTCTAACAATCGCAGGTAACCTGGGAGGGTCCTGAAGACCCAGACAACCCTAAGAACTGGAGTACTAAGAAGAAGTGGGCAGCTACTATTACAGTATCACTATTCACATTTATCTCCCCGGTTTCTTCTTCGATGGTTGCGCCAGCTCTCACATCGCTCGCTGCCGACTTCAACGTTACGGACCAGGTTGTCTCCCAACTCATGCTGTCAATCTTCGTCCTAGCCTACGCTGTAGGCCCGCTATTCCTCGGTCCTCTCTCGGAAATTTACGGTCGAACAATCGTTCTCCAACTTGCCAATCTTTTCTTCCTAGTCTTTAACATCGGATGTGCAGTATCAAAGAACAAGGTTCAAATGATCGTTTGTCGTTTCTTCGCTGGACTAGGAGGGAGTGCCCCACTCGCCGTAAGTCTTATCACATCTACCATCCCATATACCCTACCTAATACCCCTTAGATTGGCGGCGGCGTCCTCTCAGACTGCTTCCGCGCCGAAGAACGCGGAAAAGGCATCGCAATCTACAGCCTAGCACCCCTCCTAGGCCCAGCCCTAGGCCCAATCGCGGGAGGCTTCATCGCCGAAAACACAACATGGCGCTGGGTCTTCTACTCAACATCAATAGTAGACGGCCTAATCCAAGTCATGGGCCTCTTCTTCCTGCGCGAAAGCTACGGCCCCAAAATCCTACTCGACCGAGCAGTCCGCATCCGCAAAGAAACAGGCGACGAGTCCTACCAAACAGAAGCAGAGCGCCAAAAGAAAACTCTCCCACAAGTCCTCCGCGGCTCACTCGTCAGACCATTCAAACTCCTCCTCACCCAACCAATCGTCCAAGTCCTCGCCCTATTTATGGCCTACATCTACGGTATCATGTACCTCGTCCTTTCGACATTCCCTTCCCTCTGGACAAGTCCAGAATATTACAACGAGTCCATCGGCATAGGCGGCTTGAACTACATCTCACTGGGTCTAGGCTTCTGGCTCGGTTCCCAGATCTGCGCACCCCTCAACGACAGAATCTACCGCCGTCTCAAAGCTCGCAACAACGGCATCGGAAAGCCAGAGTTCCGCGTTCCGCTCCTATTCGTCGGTGCCTTTTTCATTCCTTCTGGTTTGTTCATATATGGCTGGACAGCGCAGAAACATTGCCATTGGATCGCGCCTAACATCGGTGCTGTGCTCTTTGGTACTGGTACTATCGTTGCTTTCCAGTGTATCCAGACCTATATGGTTGATACATATACGCGTTTTGCGGCTAGTGCCCTTGCAGCAGGTGCGTTTCTGCGGTCGTTGGCTGGATTTGGCTTTCCGCTTTTCGCGCCGTATATGTATAATGCGATGCATTATGGTTGGGGAAATAGTTTGCTTGCTTTTTTGGCTATTGCCATTGGGGCTCCTGCGCCTGTATTCTTGTGGAAGTTTGGCGAGATGTTGCGGAAGAAGAGTACCTATGCTGCTGGGTAAGGTGAATACGTGATTTGAGGGTCTTTTGCATTTATGGTTATGCATTTTGTGTGAGCGTTTTGACTTTAAAAGTTGCCAGTGAGATACATCTAATTTATATTTACTATCAGCTCGGTAGTTCAAGTGACATGAATCATCGCATTGTGCCCAAATATGTCATAATGACAAGAACAAATCTCCTTTCTCTTCGAGATACAGTCTCAGGTAAGCATATCAGTTCCAACCCATGTAATCAATTGATATATCTGGTGCAGGGCTGCGAAGGCAGACGCGTAAGTCCAGTGTATGGACGTTAAACACTGTGGGATCCTAAGTTCTAGGAGAAGAGTCCCATAAAATAGTCTATCAACATGGTATCATTCAATATTTTAGAAACATGGACCAAAAGGTGAAGATGTACAGATGACGCAGCAATAGCGGCCCAACATAGGTCTTAACAGTCAATTATTTACGCGGTGATACCGGACTCCGTCTTGCCGTGCTTTTGTTCAATCGTTAGCAGAAATTCAATGCCAAAGAGAAAAGGAAATTATCATACCAGAGTACGGTGGTATTTGATGCCAAGGTTCAGACCTGTGGCCGAGTCATATGGCACAGGGCTGGTGTAGTTGAAAGTAGGCTCAAGACCGTGGTATGTCTTCTTAACGACGTCGGCAATGCCGTGGCCAGCAGAGCACTTGTCCTTGACGGTAGGGATAGCCCACTTGGAGGAGTAGTCTTTGGCAGACAGAGGGCCAGGGTAGGTCTCGTTGATGTAGGCATTGGTGGTGTCAACCTCCCAGTTGACGTATCCAGTCTTCTCGGCAACCAGCTTGAGCAGGTTGGCACCGCAATCCCAGCGACCGAGCGAAGGGAGACCCCAGTTAGCAGACAGGGAGGCGATGATGGAGTAGTGGGTGTAGAAGGTGTCATCGGTAGTGCCCCGAAGGTGCTCGGGGACGGCACCACCAAGGAGGACACTGTAGACGCGGTTGGGGACGGAGTAGTTGCCCACCTCGTCGAAGGTAAGGAGGACCAGGTTGTCCTTGGTGAAATAATCGTTCTTGAGCAGGGGAGAAAGGAAACGATTGGTCCATTCACCGGCAAAGGTGATGTTGGTGTCGTGGGCATCGTTGGTCATGTTCGGGGTAATGAACATGTGCTGGGGAAGACGGTGGTGCTCAAGGTCTTCGTAGAAGGTGGTGAAGTTCTTGATCTGGCGGGGACGCACGGCGTCGTTGGTGACGGAGTCGAACAGGACCAGTGGGTTGTGCTTGCGCACGTACTGGTTTGGACCACTGAGTGGGTACCGGAAGCCCTGGTAGCCGGCATAGGGTAAGTCTTCCTGGTATTCACCCCAGGCAATGTGCTTGGTATCGAACAGATCGGCAATGGTTGAGACATTGGCGGGGACCTGGTAAAAGTCGTCACTGTCCATGCCAAAGTTGTCACCGCCGGCGGCGGCGCAATAGTTTGGCTCCGAGGGGTGGGTGACGGCAAAGTAGTTGGTCAAGAGGATACCCTCCTTGGCAATGTTGGCCAGGTTCTCATCTAGAGCGGCAGTATCATAGTCCTAGAAAATGTGAGCACATGAGCACATTCCATGAATGGAATGCTGGGCAGGGCATACGGTATTCTCAAGCCAGATGTCCACGAAACGGTCAAAGGCCAAACCCTTCACGTTGGATACAGGTGAGTAAGGCAAGGCTGTCGCACGAGCGGCATCAATCTCCGCCTGAGTTGGGTTCTGCTCAGTGATAGTCTTGGCCGCGCCGAGGGCCAGAGCCCCCACGAAAGCGAGAAGAGTCTGCTTGGTGAACATGACGACCAGAGATCGTTGGCAAGTTGGACAGACGATGCGATGAGACAGGAAATACAAGAGCAGATCGGGCGGCACACGCGATCTTATAGCTGCGACAATGTAGCATTCTCGGCCGGAAATGTTGGAAGCGAGATTTGACGGGTAATTCCGCCCTGGAATGTGAGGCACATGGACAGTTCAGTGACCACGTTTCGATCGGCGCAGGGCTCACTGGCTGCAGTTCCCCTCGTTCTCTAGCCTGAAAGAGTCAAGGTCACTCGAGTTGGCGGAGTGGGTTACTTGCGTACATATTGCAGTCACCTGGTTGGTCAGGTGAACCCCGGTACCTGGGCCGCCGAGACACGTTGTTGGCGCCTGGGCGTTGACTGGCTGCTTGGTATTCTCCACTGTCAGCCATATAACGCGTCGCCATTACCGATGTCACTCTATAGGGACAAAAGAAGCTTTTAGGACTCTAACGGAGGCAACTTTCGATCTCGGCTTTTGGGCTTTGTAAGCTGCACGGACTATCTGTATTACCCTGGCTAACAAGGTATCAACTGATGCCTTGTTTCTCAGGTGTATATGAGTGAGCTAACTCACAGGATCGTCAATTAATCGCGTGGTTAACTTAGAACTGTGATGTAATAAGACATCGTACAGTCTTTGATCGATATCTAGGTGTCTGTTCGATTCCACACCTTCCAGGATGGATGCTTTTGCCGTGCTGCATCTGATTCTCAAGCTTTTCAGCAGAGCTTTCTTGTCTGTGAAATGTAGAAGTCGGTTTCAGCTTTTTTAGAGGCTTTAATTCAAATAGCTCGGCTATTAGTCGATTGTTTTCTTGTTGCAGTTCAAAAAACCATAATAGTGCTTAGATATATATCTTGACTCAATGTTATAATATCTTCCATTTGGATAGCGCGGTACGCACCGAAGTAATATCTCTAGTAATAGATGCTCTATGCACAACATCCTGGTTGTTCAATTGTTCAATGGTTTAATTTATCGCTTTGGCAGGCTTACATTACCAAAGAGTGCTTCGGGCTGAGAGCAAACATTTGAATACGGTCCCCCTTACCGTCTGCACTACAACTCAAGGCAAGGAATGAGAACAGAAGAATCTATTAGCGGAATAAATTATAAATGATATTAACGCAGAATATCTATCCGTCCCTTGTTCGTTATTCTTGACTCAATGACTATTACATAGCTATCTTGACAGGTAAAAGAAACAATAGAAAGAGAAAGAAAAATCAATAATCACCATCTATCAGGAGAACGCGGCAGGTGGCTCGTTCTCTACCAATACTGGGTCAGAAGTGAGCCAAGAAAAAGGTGCCCCGGTGTCATATGAATGAAAACGAGGAAGAAGTTGTAAAAGGATGAGCGGCAGAAGAGAGACACCAGGGGCGAACGTGCACGCCGAGGGTAATATTTTGTACAAAAGAATCACAAACGCCGGTCAAGCATTTACTCGGGCTTCTTGCCAACCATGAGGTACATGGGGGTGAAGAGGTTCTTCTGGGCACCCTCAACCAGACAGTCAGCGGCCAGGGCCAGGCTGTCGGCGGTCTTCTGGGAGCCCCGGGGGAACAGACCGATCTTCTCACCGGCACCCACGAAGCGGTGGGCAAGACCACGACCCCACCAGGTCATGCGGGCAATGGTGAAGAAGTCCCAGACCGAACCCATGTGCTTAAAGGAGCCCGCCAGCGGGTAGTACCAGGGAATGGGGTCGGGACGAGCAGCGAGATCCTCGTGGTGGGTGATGTTGAAGCCGGCGTTCTTCATAGCTTCGAGACCCTCGGAGATCTTAACCATATTGGAGATACCGTCACCCTGCTCGATACCGAGACGGATCCGGCGGTGCTCGGCGTCATCGTTGTTGTACTCATCAGTCATGAGCCACTCATAGACGGCGAAAGTACCACCGGGCTTTAGGACACGGAAGATCTCGCTGTAGACACCGACGAGCTCGGGGGCGTGGACGGTAGCCTCAATAGCGTAGACAGCGTCGAAGCTGTTGTCGGGGAACTTCATCTGCATGAAATCACCCTTGACAAAGGCCATCTTGTCGGAGAGACCCTGCTTCTCGGCGTAGTGGGTGGCGCGGTCGATCTGGTAGTCGTTGTTGTTCAGACCGGTAACGTGGGCACCGGTGAACTTGACCATTTCGCGAGCGGGACCACCGACACCACAGCCAACATCCAGAACCTTCATGTTCTCTGTGATACCAGCCTGGAGGGCGAGGTAGTGCTCGTGGCGGGCAATGGCCTGGTGGAAAGGCTCACCGTATGCGAAACGGCAGAAGTGGAAGGAAGAACCCCAGCCATACTCATAGAAGTCGGTGGCCAGGTTGTAGTAGCTGGAACAAGTTTATCAGTATCGAGTGTCCATCAACGGACAAGGGTTTAAAAACATACTGTCGGGTCAAGGTAGCGTATTCAGCTTTGCGAGCCTATCGCACATGGGATGTTAGCCACATAGTCAATGCCTTGCGATTTCGCAATTCATACCTCACGAATCTCGGGGGTCTCATCGGCGGCAGCCTGGTTGTCCCAGTGCTTGAAGTACTCGTCGACAGCAGCTTTTTGCGCAGCGGCGTCCTTACCGCGCAGGGCAGCGAGACCACCCTGGGCCTGGGCAGACTTGCCATGGAGGGCCTTGTTGAAGGCAGCGTCACGCGCGATGTCCTCACGTTCGAGAGCAGAAGGGGCCATTGTGAAGAATTGCGAAGATTAAAAGGGGTAGAAATAGAACAAAAAGGGTCAATTTCCAAGGGAAAGACGACGGCACACCAATTAAACGGAGGTACCAAGAAGAGAAGGGAAAGAGCAGGTAGTGAAGTAGAGCGACTGGAGAAGGTAAAGGGGGGGAGAAATAAATACAGTCGAATCCGAAGCAACTTTTTGACAATCACCCACGGACCCCCTGAGACCTGGGGTGGCCACACTCTTTTTGTCGGCGGGAGTTGGCAGTTCCGGGCTGTGGCGGTGCCGGACTGGCCAGTTTCCGCGCACGTGACTTACACCAGCCACACGCCACTTCAATCTTGATAATCCATCCTCTCTCAGACCACCTCTCGGACACCAACTCTATCGCTTCCGTCATGCCTCCCCAAATTAAGCATGACCTGAATCGCTCGGGATGGGAGTCTACCGACTTCCCGTCCGTCTGCGAGAACTGTCTTCCCGAGAACCCATACGTGCAGATGATTAAGGAAGACCATGGCGCAGAATGCAAGATTGTAAGTTCTTTGGTGCTCACCCTCCAAGCTACCCTTGAGCTCATACTGACTGCTTCCGGATAGTGCACACGCCCATTCACCGTTTTCCGCTGGAAGGCCGATCGGACATCGCGCCAAAAGCGATCTATTATCTGCCTGACATGCGCGCGCCTGAAGAACTGCTGCCAATGCTGCATGCTCGATCTTTCGTTCGGTCTGCCCATTGTCGTCCGTGATGCGGCCCTCAAGATGGTTGCCCCGGGTCCGGAAAGCTCCATCAACCGTGAATTCTACGCGCAAAACCACGAGAAGGAAATTGAAGAAGGCCGCGGTGCCATCGAAGAATATGAAAAGACCGACGACAAAGCTCGCGAGCTGTTGCGCCGCCTCGCCAACAGTGAACCATACTATCGCAAGCCACGACGGATCGAGGGACCTGCCGAAGGAGAGGAAGGCGAGCAGTCGACATCGACGGAGCAACCCCGAACAAACAGTCGGTATGGGAATGGTCCAGGTCCTATTCGCACCAGTGAAAGCCGCGTCGGCAACCGCCTTCCGGGCCGTGGAGGCCGTGGTGGTGGTCGCGGTGGTCGTCCATTCCCCAGCACCGCACAGCTGCCGCCCTCGGCTGAGGACATTCTTCCTCCCGCGGACCCCAATGTCCTTTCTCTATTTGTCACAGGCGTGGAGGACGACCTTCCCGAACATACCCTGCGGACGTTCTTTAGCAAATTTGGTCAGCTCCGATCTCTGATTTGCTCTCATCGCTCCCACTGTGCCTTCATTAACTACGTCACTCGTGCGGATGCCGAAGCCGCGGCAGCCCACTGCCAGGGAAAAGCCATCATCGAAGGCTGCCCACTCCGTGTCCGCTGGGGTAAGCCTAAGTCTCTCGACAACTTGGATCGCGAGGAGAGAATGAAGAACGCCCGCGAGGGCCGCCAGACTGTGGGATCTGTTGGCAAGGGAAAGCAAACCGACAGACGAGCTGTGACAGCAGGAGAGAGCGCGGGCCAGGAACATCAACGGACCCATGTTGTCGCACCACCGCCTGGATCCAGCGAGGTCCAGTACGCCAGTATGAATGGCGACTGAACATAACCGCTGAACGAAAGTCGCAGAATTTTGCCATTGCTCAGATTGAGGTTGCATGTAACTTAGGTTCGGAGCGGGAGTTAACAAGGATTGGGCTTATTTTATGCAGATCTATGTACTTAAATCAAAAATACCCCGGGGACGCCAATGATAATAAAAGAGTCGGGTATCTTATTATACATGTCCGGTCACTGTCCTAGCTTTATCTGTAGATCCATATGCCTTGGCTTCCACATAGGCAATTAGAGAATAGGCTTTACCCAGACGCCTGGTAGACGTCTTTCTGGACACTTGGTAGACTCGGAGATTTCGCTTGAACCAAGCAAGATGACACTGTATCTGTCATTTATGAGGAACAAGCCTTGTGGATCTTCACATCCTGCCCGCCAACTTTAATGGAGTCGTTATCACCGCGTTCGATCTGTTCGTGGATGTTGAGTTCTGTGGCAATTGCCGGGTTAGCCATCAATTGACCCCTAAACCGCAGAGACCGTGGCGGTTAGATCTCAAGTCATGTATGTACATACCCCACTTCGCATTCTCATCATCCTTCTCCCTCGAGCCTTGCACGATGTTGTGGCGCAGAATGTTGGCAACCTCGATCGCATGGTTGATTTGCATGCCAGTATCGACGGCCGGACGGCGATTCTTCTCGAAGGTCTGGCGGGCTTCCTGGCGAGCAGCAAGGAGAACGGGAAGGTCGTCTTCAAATAAGTTGTTAGTAAAAGGGAAAGACTATGCCGAAATGGCACATCATGTTTGGCAAACGAACTGTGGAAGACAACGCGGGTAGCGCGGAGGAGTTGGCGATAGGCGCTCTTAGCGGAGACGGCGGTTGCGGTGGACATTATGAGTCGCTGGATTTCACCACAAAGGAAATATACAGAGGTAATGTATGCAACAGAAAGAAGAGAAGGCGTGGCGCCCAAGTCTCGAATCTCCGGATCGTCCAACCCGTGATTGGTCAGAGAGGCGGCAATTCGGGGCAGAAAAAAAAGGTATGCAAAAAAATCAACGCGGGACATTCAAGGCACTCCACACACAAGTTGGGACCATCACCAATACCGTCAACAATGGCCTCTGTTCAAGTCGTCAGCGCTACTCTCCCTACCCTGCCTCAGGGCTGGGCTGGTGAGAAGGACTTTAAGATTGTTGGTGCCCTCTCTGGTGCCACTCAGCGCAACGTGGAGCCTGTTGGCCCGCACTTCCTGGCTCACGCCCGCAGAGTAAGTTCTGCTTCATTATTTTACTGTTGTTTTGTCTGCTCGGAGCTAAAAGCCGTATAGAAGCGCAACAACCGCACTTTCTCCGAGGATGAGCGTATCCAGGCCCAGCACAACGTTAAGAAGACTGAGGTCGAGGAGGATGATGACATCTCCGAGGATGAGGATCCCATGATGCTCGCCCGTGAGGCCAAGGACTGGAAGGTTCGTATCTCAACAATTCTGATCTTGTAAATGTATTCTAACTCTCTACAGGGCCAAGATCACTACGCCGTTCTCGGTCTCTCCAAGCACCGTTACCGTGCTACCCCCGATCAGATCAAGCGGGCCCACCGCAAGAAGGTCCTGCGTCACCACCCCGACAAGAAGGCTGCCATGGGCAAGAGCGATGAGAACGACAGCTTCTTCAAGTGTATCCAGAAGGCCACTGATCTGCTTCTGGACCCCACCCGCCGTCGCCAGTTCGACTCCGTCGATGAGGCCGCTGAGGTTGAGCCTCCCACCAAGAAGCTGACCGGCAGCAAGTTCTACAAGGCCTGGGGCCCCGTCTTCGAGGCCGAGGGTCGTTTCTCCAACAAGCAGCCCGTGCCCCAGCTCGGTGACGAAAACAGCACCCAGGAGCACGTCGAGACCTTCTACAACTTCTGGTACAACCTCGACAGCTGGAGGACCTTCGAGTACCTCGATGAGGACGTGCCCGATGATGGAGAGAGCCGTGACCAGAAGCGTCACGTTGAGAAGAAGAACGCCAACGCCCGCCGCAAGCGTAAGACTGAGGACACCGTCCGTCTGCGTGAGTTGGTTGACGAGTGTCTCGCTTCCGATGAGCGTATTAAGAAGTTCAAACAGCAGGCTCGTGCCGGCAAGGACGCTAAGCGTCTTGCCAAGGAGGCTGAGCTCAAGCGCCTGAAGGAGGAGAAGGAGAAGGCCAAGGCCGACGAGGAGCAGCGCAAGAAGGACGCCGAGGAGGCTGCCAAGGCTGACCGTGAGAAGAACAAGAAGGCCAAGGAGGCCGCCAAGAACGCTTCCAAGAAGAACAAGCGTATCCTCAAGAGCTCCGTCAAGGACGTTAACTACTTCGCCGCCTCCGGTGAGCCCACTGCCGCTCAGGTCGACGGTGTCCTTACCGATGTCGACCTCATCATGGCCAAGATTGACGTTGATGAGCTCGCTGTTCTCGCCGAGAAGCTCACCATCGCTGGCAAGGACGGTGCTGCCGTCAAGTCTGCCTGGGCTGGTGAGGCCAAGCGCCTTGTTGACGCTGGCAAGCTGAAGGACGGCGAGGCCAAGGCCTTTGCTTAAATTCTTTGCCTACTATATAGATGAAGGGTAGCCTTTGGCTTTCCTGGTCATGAATATTCACGCCACATAGAGTAGAAAAATGTTTGGGACTCTCACTTTCAATCCATCTTGATCTATGATCATTTCAAGATTGTATTTTTCTTTCGATTCATATATTCTAGTACCGGGGGATCTTCATACGTAACATCGACATTTCATGAAGAGTTCTGCCATGCTCTTCTTTCCACAACCTGAGATCCAGATGCAGTCCTAAACACAGACGTTGACGATGGCATCGGATGTAGAGAGACCGGCTCCCGATCAAGAGCGCGCTTGCTGGATCGCTTCTTTATCCAAGGGAAGAGGTTGAAAATACCCCCACAGATAAATATACCCATCCACAATACCAATTCCGTGCCATAGATGATTATCCCTAGAACATCAATAGACTGCCCAAATACTAAACACAGAGTCAGCAAGTACCTCTTCAACTTGAAAGCTTGAACTTACAAACAGAGACCAGGGAGAACAGATCCCCAGCAGCATCAATCCCAACAAAGATAAAGCTAATCCCCCGAACAGTCTGGTGAACATAGATATCCCAATAATGCCT
>ERZ1673737.3139-NODE-3139-length-12945-cov-4.401939_pt1 | contig 12945 bp, 9 predicted proteins | sample MGYA00580211_ERZ1673737 | MGnify/ENA primary metagenome ERZ1673737 (study PRJEB41218, sample SAMN15661789) | gut metagenome | host: Homo sapiens | place: Canada: London | collected 2015-08-20/2019-03-30 | study: EMG produced TPA metagenomics assembly of... | reverse complement strand
AAATAAGACCAAACTGGAAACCCATGATAATAGCCATGTTTCGACCTCTGTCTCGGGATTCTGTAACCCATTGTCGATATTTCTTCGCCAAAGGCGCTTCGGCACCGAGCGAGATAACCGTCCGAATGGAACCAAAGACTTCTGCTGCAATTGCTGAATGCTTTTCATCCGCCTTGTCCGTCTTTTGTTGGATCTGAGAGATAGCGGGCAGGGTCATGCTGCAGACGACGAGAATGAACAGAAGGCAAGAGCTGGTGGCGAGAGTGAGGGCCCATGAGTATTTAAAGGCGATTATATATGCAGCAATCAAGAGGGCGGAGGATTGGAAGAGAATGGCCAGCTTGTCTGATATGCTCTGCTGGATCGAATTGGAGAGGGTGGTGATTGTATTGACGACAGTTCCAACTGAGACTTGGTCTAGTTTGCTGATTGGCTGAGCGAAAAGCGAGTTCATGTACTCCAGTCGCAAAGCGGCTGAGACCCGAAGACTGATAACACGGAAGCAGTACTGGGGTAGGACAGATCAGTTTTCTCAAAATACTGAATATTTTGGGGCTTAGGCGGGTTATTACCATGGAGAAATATGTCAGGGTGAACTTTGCAATGAAGAGATAGACAATATACAGACTTCCCATGGGTCAGGCGCGTAGAATTTTAGAAGAGAAGAACTTTTCACCTACCTTAGCCGACTAACCGACGCTTTGAACTGGGCTTCAGTGGTCGCGGTTCCAGGGGTAAAATATGAACTGAATTCGCCAACTAGTCCACCAAAGATTATGTTCATGATCGGTAGGGGCTGATGCAAGATTAGTGTCAGATTCGTTTGGCTTCGTATGAGAATATAGCGAGACACGTACCACACCAGACCCCACAGAGCATATCAAGGCAACCGCGAGGACCATCCGATCTTTGGTAGTCGTATACGAGAGGATTCTCTGGGTTTTATCAGGCACGAATCAGATTAATCACATTAGAATTTTACTAGGTAAACGGGGCATACAAAGTAATCCTTGAGCGAGGTAGACTGCTCGGCGGCATCCTTAACCTCGGGATTTTTCTTGGAAAGGTCGATGACCTGATCGTCGGGGTGAGCATCTGTCGATGCTAAACCGGACTCTTCGAATTTCTGTGTCATAGTATCATGTAGAGGAACATTCGAGGAAATATCCATATTTCCGAATAGACACGAGTTTGTGACGGGTGAAGGAAAGCATAGGTCATAGAGAGAGGGGGTTCATCCAGGCTATATTTAAAGGCGGGTATAAACTGCCTTTATATAAAAAAGTACGAGAACATGGGTGTCAGGATAATGCATCGGCGATTTTGTTTGACTCCAATAGGCCGTAGAGGGCACTGATCGTTCTAGGCTGAAGCGCTCTAGGCTGAAGTGTAGAATAGCCAAGCCATCTGATATCTCCATCTGGTTAGACTGGGGCAAAGTGGACCCCGGACTTTCGGACTCACCTTATTCCCGGAGTTTCGGGCCCACCTTTTTCCCGTGTCTTCCGGGACTTTCGGACTCTGCTATTCCCGCTTCTTCATTCTAGCCCGTTTCTATACCACAAGATGAGCACCCGCTCCTTGAAGAATATTTCGGTGAGCCCCTTGATCAAACAGTACTAGTTGGATCCTGACAAAGACCTGCTAGTGCCGTCGCTGCCAGTCCAAAAAGGTAGATACTCTTTGTAATCCGGGCGTCACATACCAGAGTAACAGGTTTATAGATTCGATGCAATCGAGTCGCCCCTCGATGTGACAAATGCGAATCTATTGGAGCCGAGTGTGCATACCGGCCACGCAAGCCTCGAACCAAAAAACAAGGGTAACTACTTGCCCATGACTTGGATTCAATAGTCCGGACGTTTTGCCTGACAGATCATAGGAACGACCTCAACGAGAATGGTGTTTTATTAGAAGTTCTTCGCCGCCTCAAACGCCTGGATGATCATTGTGGCTTGGAGAAGTCTCCAGTCATCGACGAAGATGCCGATAGTCCGATGTCATTTTCGTCCGTCGATTCGGGGACCTCTAAACCTGTATCCTCGGACAAGTCCCATGCTCCCACTATGCCCGGCGTGATTGGAGGTATCTTGAGTCATATAAAGAACCCACAGAGTCGGGCACTACTTCTGTCCAATGTTTTCAGTCACCTGCGAAGGGTCGAATCGTGCTTTTTTGAAAACGAACGCTGCGTTGGGGCCATCGCTGCTGCAATGTCTGAAATTGATTATCTGCAGAATGAACATGACAACCAGCCGCCAGCGAGTCCCGAAATCCCAAGCGACCTTGCAAAGAATTTCATTCAAAGCAAGTTCGTCTCCTATTTTTAGGCGCCTGTTTGCTAACATGTGGCTCAGATTATTATGACTGTTACCAATTCGAAGGATTCAAAATTCCCCTGGAAAAGAGCTTTTTGCTTTCCATCCCGGACCTGCTGGAAAACCCTCACATTCAGCTTGACTATACGTCGCAAATCATCTATCATACTGTTCGCCTTCACGGGATCATACTGGATCCCAGCTCTCATAAGGATAACGGCGGACTTATCACAAATCTCTACAGAAAGTGCGTTGCCCTCACCGATTGCTGGCTGGACCACATTCAGAATACCTATGCCGACCTCTTTGTGGCAGTTTTAATGGCAAGTCGAGCCATAAAACCCCAATCGTGATCATGCTGGGCTGACCACGTACCAGGTATCGATGTCCCTCGAAGCCTGCAATAGCGAAGTGGCCTGGAAGATGCTTGGCCATGCCTGCACCATCGCCAAGGCCTTGGGGTATTTCTCCGTGGACGGAAATCCAGGAGAGGCAGACGGACAGCCGTCTCTCTCGCAAGGATCGACAATCGAAGAAACTGAAACGGACAAAAATCGGAAACGATTCGAGTTCTGGCACTTACTGCGAACAGATTGTCTATTCCGGCTGTCGTTCGGCAAGCCGACTCTCATGCCGGCAGGGTCCTGGAAAGTCAATTTTCCAGATCCCACGATCACCGGCGTTGATGATGAATCTTCTCGTTTCATTCAAATTCATTTTCTGGCTTCTATGCGACTTGTCCTTGTCGCGATGAAGTACCTAGACTGGACTGACGCGGGGCCAGATCCTGACCCGGTCCTGCATGATGCAACAGTTGACAGCTTCCTTGAGGAGGTGCAGTTGATCATGTCTGATTGGGATACAGTATGATATGATCGGATAATGTCGTTGACAAATCACACTTGCTAACCTCGCAAAGGACGAGCTCCTTCGAATGGCCAAGACCCAGATCGACACATGGTTCTGTGTGGACATGGTTTTCAGCAGCTATAAATTCCTTATCATTCTTCACCAATCGAAAAAGTCCGACCAAGACAGACACAGGCTACCACATCAAGCGGTGGATATCTCACGAAAATCGATACAAATGTTCCAGTCACTTCTAGGATCATCATTACACGGATTTTGGGGAATAAGGTATTCAAAAGCCACGTCCTACTTGAATATGGTTCTTGTGTCATTAATAGCCTCAAACAAATCCAGTCTTATTTTACTCCTCCAGTTCATTCCCTTTTTCATCCTATGCTTGGATATCGTCGGAAATCCTGAGCGTGGTGGCCTTGAGACAGACCTCACTTCAGTCACCTGGATCAGTGACTATGTCGAAAAGATTGTCGAGGAACGATCCGAGCTAAGACCCGTGATGATTGTCATGAAGGCCATGGTACTCGCTTGCCACCAAGTCAAAACGAACCGTCTTACGTCTTCAATGACAGGAAGTGAATAGGCCGATTATTAGTCTCTAGCCATAGGTCTCGGAGTCTTAGAAGTGGAATGAAGTTAATTACAACAGCGGCCATAAATGTGTATACGGTGCCATTGTTGAAGTATTGAGAGTGGACCCTGAAATGCTCATTTCACTGGGCGATGCGACGAAGCTACTACAGTTGGAACATGTGCTGGATCAATATTATGATGACCAGTACTAAAATACCAACATTGAACCTCATGTATTTTTCTGACGAGAGATGAAGTTTGTTTTGGCGTTCCGAAACTAGTGTGACGGTCTTCGACTGATTCTTCAGCCCCAACGCCAAGAGACACCAGCTTCTATTAGGAATTTTTTAGAATTTAAGAAGAAATGGGATATCTATTCCTCCAGTAGAAGCTCTCCCAAATGCTCATAGCATGCCAATTCTTCTGTACTTCTGGATTGGACTCAACCAAAGAGAAGTTTCGATGTATATCAGCAAATGGTAGTTTCTGTGCATCAATGTAGCGCAATATCTCGCGAAGAAACGTTTTGAAGTTGCTCTCCGCCGCAAACTCAAGAAGCGATAAACCAAAGCGGTTTTCCGGAAGAGGATTTGCCCTTCGGTCTAGAAGGAGTCGAGCGAATTGTAGGCATTTTGACTGGCTATCAAGGCACGAGAAATTGTGTTGGTAGCCTTGAAGATCTCGGATATCTGCGCCATAGCGTAGGAGCACACTAATCGTTGCTTCTGCATCTTCCAGGTCCTTGGCGTTCAATGCATCCTCCAGGTACGATCTTGAATAGAGTGACCGTCCCATTTAAAGTTTGGGTCGAATCCGCGTTTGAGGAATAACTCAGTGACCTTTGCAGATCCTCGCCGAATAGTCTCTCTCAACGCTAGTTGCGCGTCTCTATTCTCCGCCAGTGGCATCACACCATGCAGAACCAGAAGATCCAGGACAGCCGATCCCTCCTCCGCTATTGATGCTTCGCCGATCAGGCTTTCGTTCAAGGCGAAAAAGACGGAAGGCAAGACGGGTACATTGTGGTCGAGTAAGACTTGAATAGATGCAATATGCCCAGACCTGACGGCCTTTGTCATGAGATTTGCTCCGTCGCCACGAAATTGCGCTTGGCCGTCCGCACCTCGCGAAAGAAGCAAATCAATGATCTGAGGGAATCCCATGGCTGCAATCACTGCTGACTTGTCTTTGGTCTCTGCTTTCCTGAGATCGAGGCCATGATCGAGTAGCAACTTCACTACCTCGATATGACCACCTCGACAGGCCGAAAAGAGGGGCTGACACTCCGGGTCGTAGTCCATGTATTCATCTTCCTCTCCATAAAGACTTGCACCATGTTCCAGAAGAATGGTCGCAATATCAACACGCCCTGTTTGCGCCACGGCGGAGAGTGCTGGGCGTGGCCAACAAGAGTAATTTGGATAACCATAGTCGCAAATGCTATTTGCATCACATCCACTCACAAGGATCTCCCAGAGAAGACTCTCAAGCCCACAAAGCGCCGCAACAAACAAAAGGATAGTCAAGTCCTCGCCCCCCTTGGAGATCTTAGCTTTCACATCAATTTTTGAGAGGAGGTAGTCCACGGCATCATATTCCTCTCTTTCGGCTGCGCATCTCAAAGGCCATAATGTAGCACCGTAACTCATCATAGGGTCCGGACAGGCTGCGTTGTCTACGAGGAAATTGATAGCCTTAAAATCTCCTTGTATGGCTGCCCAGCCCAGTGGAAAGATTTCCTTTCTGAATGCGGCATTTAAATCGGCACCAAGACTGGTCAAAAGTCGAACAATTTCCAACTCATTCTTATACGTCGCAAGTGATAGAGGGGACATTTCACTATGCCTACTGGCTCCATTGATACTGTCAGGAAACAAACCTGCCAGTAATATGACTAGACAAGTGTCCACCGGTGACAGCCAGGTACATGGCATCGGTCGCATTTTGGGTGTTCCAATCTTTCATGGCGCCGTGTGTAATGAGCAAGCGAACAACGTTCTCGAAGCCATGGGTAATCGCAAGGCTGAGCGGATCACTCTCATGTTTGTAATGCAAGTTCGGATTTCCCTCTTCATCAGCATCTTCCTGGTTCTGAAACTCTTCTGTGAGGGGCCGCCACCCTTCCTTCCGACATGGATCAAGACCTAGATCCAGAAATAACTTGACAACTTCCTCGTGTCCGTGAGCCGCTGCTAAGGCCATCGGCTGCCATTCTTCGTCCACGCAAGCACGTGGTAAAGCGCCGGCTGCTAGTGCCTTTCGCGCAGTAGCCTCGACACCATTTCGCGCAGCCCATTCAAGGGCGGAACTACCAAAATAGAGGACATCGTGTCGATATAGATAATCGTTCAGCAGATGGTATAGGAATTTGCTCGTTCTTACGAAAGAGTTCAAATTACTGTCGTATTCCAAGAAGGTGATGATATGCGTGATCAACTTAACAGGCACTTTGGAAAATTCATTTCAGATAGATGCATAGGATTTGCGCCATAAAGTGAAGGATAGAAAGATGGTTACAATGTTTAAAAGAACTGATTGAAGTCATCAAGAACTGGAATCAGGGGCGCAGTAATTTTTTAGCGTCTTGGACCACAATCTGCCCAATCAAATTCAAGATTCGACCTAAGTCCGAGGTCAACTATCTACAAAATAACTGATCGCTAGATAAATCTACAAAAACTCTTGTTCGTATCGGCTCATAGTAGTGATGATATGTCCGCTCCGTTGATGTATTGCAAGATAAGATCTTGTATATGCATTCTGGGCACGCCCTACGAGCAGTTATGTCCAGCCTCCTGGCGGAATGTAAATTCAGTTTTGTCATATTGCGGTCATTTGCGCCATCTGACTGACAGGCGACCAGAGAAAGTTGGCCTGTAAAGGTAAAGCGTCCGTTGAGAACTTCCGTAAGGAGGGGAGGGAGAAAGGATAGTTGCTAGGCTATTGGCAAGGTAGCGGAGGTAGCTTTGGCCAATTCTCATATTGGAATAAAATCCTAGTTTGCCGGAGGGCTTACGCTTGAGCCACCTTACATCTGTCTATATCTATCCTATTGATTCGATCATTTGGTCTCCTAGGCAGCTCCATCTAGGTATGTCATTAGGGCTGTGGCCACTCCGAGGGTTAACATATCAAAATCCGAATTGTAAGTACAATACATTTTGATTTCCCGAGGGGTTCATGTATGTTCCTGAGTGAAGTAAAAAGGACCTGAAGATTCAATCCTCTCGCTCAGCCCATGTCCCAGGGGCATTTTCATCGCCATTGGACCTCCGCATCAATAAACGTCTCATCTGAAGTTGTCTCATTCGGTTTTCCACATCCTGAACAAATCCCTTCCGGTCTCTGTATCGTTTCTTGAACTGCTTCTTCAAAGCAGGTAAAACGTCCCACCCAACGAAGAGCAAAAGCCCCGCAAGCAAAGCAAACAGTTGATCCTCCTCTTTGATAGACTGTGGAGCGCAAGGCATGAAGAAACAAGATTTGGATGCCTTGACACTATGAGTCACATAGGCCCTGAAAATGTAAGAAGCGACAAAAAACCCCAAACCTGTGATCCAGCATCCTGGAAGAATGAATACCAATGAGCTCGCTACAAACGGCAAGAATCCAGCTAATCCAAGAGCCCAGTTGTAGTTGTCTGTATGTTCAGCCATTATCAAACTGACCATGCCTAAAGGGAAGCCCAGAACACACAACCCGATCCCTACAATCTCTAACTTCTGCCACGACGTGGCCCAGGGAATCGCATTTTCCAGCATATCAGAGACCACTTCGGGGAGTAATGATATGCCCCGGGAGTAGATCAGAAACACAGATAGAGGTATGATGTAGATTGCCGTTGAACCGGCAAGAAACACATGGAATCTATGTTCAAGATCATCAATCCCATGCCAGTATAAGGCCGGCACAGAGCTATCCCCTGCAGGACGGATCGATCGAATCAATGCTAGCGACGGAATAATTAGACCCAGAATCAGAGTCCTTAGACGATGAGTTCCGGTACGAAAATTTTCAAACCAGGTTAGGGTAGCCAAAAGCTGTAACACTGCATGAAATGTTCCCCAGAAAGTCACATTAAACGCGGCAGCAAGCGTAGCTCTCAGCTTGTCTGACTCTTTATTGTGGCTTGGCAAAGCCTTTGAGATACTTTCTATTGAGTGCACAGTACGGAATAGATCAACCGCAGCCAAGTTCGTGGTGAACAGAAACATCGCCGTGTTTGGGTCGAATTTGTCCTCTGAAGCTCGAAGGACACGGCACCAAGATGCCACAATTAAAATGAACCACACTGACCAAGCTCCTGGACCATAGAAGCCGCTGACATCTCCGATACCAAGGATATCGGGGGGTTCGAAAGTGACGGGTAGATGGAGGTGGGTGGAGGTATGAGTAGACGGCGTGGTGGTGGTGGTCGGAGGACCTGGTACCTTGCTTGGTTCGCCATGGATAACTGATGCAGGCGTTATAAATGTTTCATCGTTTTTAGGCTGTAGCGCCAGTGCGTGAATCGTCGATATGGAGATGAAAGACAATATCACAAGCCTGCCTTTCATCGTGAGTGTAAGAAGGCGAGTAGCTGACAATTTCTTAATTTCGAGTCGATTCTATTTCTTTAATATCGGAAAATAGGAAGATCTATGTCACCCGGCGAGACAAGGCATCAAACTCAGCCTGACCTGTCAGCACCAGCCACCCGCTAGTGCTGTGGCTTGCGGCTTTGGGGAAATTTGACCAAACTGTATGCTTAGCCACATTTCGTTGAAGTGCTGACTATGACACGAGTAGCTCAGCTCTAGATGTAAAGCGCTCGAACTATTTTGTACTCCAGAGCTACCCTGAACACATGGATTGTTGTTCATCATGGACACCCGTGATGGCCTCGCCTAGGCGGGTTCCATCGTGGGGTCAACTGTCCGGTCAGTGCCAAAGTGTGATAGCTTACTAAGTTTTCCTATGCCTCTAGGGCTGTAGGGCTCGCGAGCTTTAGGGGCTTTCAAGTTGTTCCGTGAGCGTTATAAGAACGCAGCTTTTGCCTTTGCTATTAGGGACTAGGCGTCGTGTCATACCTATGACTTCCACAGTTATATTTACCGACTTTCTTTAAATGTCCCTTTATCTTTAGTATTATTATCCGGCGATCTAGTCTCAAGCATGGCTCACAGCTACGCAAACTACGGTACTGCGGCTTTTTCTTTATTGTAACCAAAGATAGACAGGCAAAGCCATTTAAGTTACAGATAGCTACTTTCTCAAGAATGTCAAAGCTGCAAGGCACAGCGCATCCACGCCTGTTCTCATGGTTGGCTGAATCACGGGTGCGAACAACGCCGAATGGTTGCCAGGAATCTCTGCCATGAGAGCCTCGTCTTCCTGGGCCTTATCCCAAAGCTCCGGGTCAATGCCTCCAAACAGCCAGAAGGAGCACGGAAGACCTTGAGAAGTACCCAATGTAGAGAAGTCTTCGCTAACATTAGTCCTTGGGGTATCGCCATCAAAGGCATCCCCGAAATGATCTCCAAATGACGCGGCCAACTGCAAAGCAGCGTTTTGATCATTTGTAGTAGGCGGGAACCGCCTCGTCGGAGTAATGACCGGCGGTTTCGGTGATCCACTAGCAGCGCATTCTGCCTCAACAATACGTTGAATGGCAGAAAGAATCTTCTGTCGAGTCTCAAGCTTGACAGTTCTAAAATCAATACCAATCTCAGCCCTATCCGAGATAACATTCTCTGTCTGTCCAGCCTGCAAACTGCCAACAGTAACCACCCCAAGATCACTGGGATCAACCTCTCTGCTCACAATACCCTGCAATCTCACGACAACATGCGCAGCAAGAAGGACAGGGTCAACTGTATGATGCGGCTGAGACCCATGGCCACCCCGACCAAACAGAGTAATCTTAAAGCTATCCGCAGCAGCCATAATCGTCCCAGGCCGCGAGCCAACAGCCCCAGCACGCATTCTCATGACATGCTGACCGAAAACATAATCTGGCATGGGGATCTTCGAATAGAGTCCATCATCAACCATTGCCTGTGCGCCTCCGCCTCGTTCCTCGTTCGGCTGGAAGAGCACGATCAAAGTCCCGCTCCAGGAATCCTGCGTCCTCGCGAGTGTTTCAGCCGTTGCAAGGAGACAGGTGATATGCATGTCATGGCCGCAGGCGTGCATAACTGGCTTGACGGTCCCATCGCCATCACGCATAGTCACTGAGCTCGCGTATGGGAGGCCTGTGAGTTCCTCGATGGGTAGAGCATCCATATCGGCGCGAAGGAGGATTGTTTTTCCCGGGCCGTTTCTGAGGATGCCTACTAACCCATAGCCGCCGATTTTTGTGTGGATCTCATAGGGCCCTAGGTTGGATAGAATGGATGTGATCTTTTCTGAGGTTTCCTTTTCTTGCAGGGAGAGCTCCGGGTTTGCATGGAAATGCTTGTAGAGAGCCTCGTATGGGGTCAAGTCCAGCGAGGCGGTGCTTAATATATCTGATAAGCTTTGGGCCATTTTGATGGAGGTGGAAATTGGAATAAGGAGCAAGTTGGAGTGTTTACCTAGTTTTCGTTATAATGTTGCTAGTTAGTCATCCAATTAGGCGCCCGCGCGGGGTACACCTTCCCTAGACTAACCCCATTCATAATGACTCATTGATGCTTACAGCCAATGTCTCAGGGGTTGTCTCCAGAGAAGAACTCCAGTTGGACTATATTTTCAATACCTTGCTGCAATGTGGCATCTAATCGGTACATTCTCGGAAACCAAATCAATTTATATTGAACCTTATTCGTTTTCCTTCATCGCGCGAGCAGGCAAGCCAGCCAGCCAACAATGATCAAGATATTTGTTAAAGGAAATAACAATCACCCATCCATACATACATAGAAGACAAAAAGAGGTACAATGCTCTCCTCCTAATTCCAGGTTATGAGCCCGGATAAAGATTCTCAGGTTTAGGTGAGCATCACGTAGAATGTCATCATACAGCTTTCAAGCACCAGCTAGGATCGAGCATGGCAGTGTAGAATAATCGGGTGAATTAATAATGCGCTATATTTAATTGAAGAGACAACTTGGAAGTAAAATCATTCTGTTAATAAATAAGTGCTATGTATGCTTTTAAGCTCCAATGTATCCAATATTCACCAGCTGAATATCACGCTCCATGTAAATGCATATTAAACATGGGGGAATGAACCCAAAAAAAGAAAAATTAATAAAAAAGAGTAAACAAAAAAACCAATCAAGCCTGCTCACTCTTCTTCCCCTTGAACAGACCCTTAACACGATCAACAATCAATCCAGCACCACCAAAGAGGTACCCAAGACCAAAGCCCCAACCTCTAACACGAACGGTGTAAATAAAGAAGTAAACCAAAGCCCAGTTAATAATAACAAAAGCCAAGAAGATGCCAAAACAACGCCACTTATCACCAGCATGGACGTTCAAATTGGCCATGTACTCGGACCCATCCTTATAAGGACAATACTGGCAATCAGAAGTAGCATCAGGGTTAACCAGATACCCAACCTTAGCAAGCTGACTAACAAAGTCACCAGCATAAGCCTCACAACTCTGACCAGGCGGGGGATTGAAATGCGTCGCTTCCTGGGTCGCACAGTCGACCTGGACAGCTGGCAAAACGGCAGAGAGGACACCACGCAGCCACCAGGTAGTCGGGTTAACGTAGTACATCCAGTATTTCCAGAAGACGGGGTAGTTGGCGTAGGGACGGACGATACCGTTGAACAGGTTGACCATGACGAAGAAGAAGGGGAGGACGTTCGAGATGACTGTAAAGGAGGGCGCGAAGGCGCAGATCCATTGGCCCCATGATGCTTGGAACAGGAAGAAGAGCATGGACATGAGGAAGACGTAGCCCGCTGTTGAGGAGTCTGTTGGGAAGCCGACGGGGTAGTACCACAGCAGCCAGTAGATCAGGCCTGAGATGATGGCTGCTGGGATTTCGCAGACGACGTTCGCCGTACAGAAGGCGACCCAGCCGTAGATGCGGGACGGGTATTCTCTCGCTTCCCAGAGGGCACGATTGATATAGAATTTGGGGACGATGGAGTTCAGGACAATTGGCGGGATTAGGATGATTAGGAAGACGGAGAACATGCGGTCTTGCATGGATGCCACTGTGTTGGGGAGCATCCAGAAGGTGAAGCCGTTGAAGATGCCGATGATGACGCTGACGAAGAGTTTGCCGTAGTAGTAAGATGGGTCACGCCAGTAGTTGAGGAAGAGACGTTTTGTGAGTTGGATTGTTTGGGTGGAGGTTGGCGCGGCGAATTCGTTTTGGGTGCCGTTTGATTGTTCGATGGGGATTTTGCTGCGCTCTGTGCGGATGCGTTCGATTTCGGCCAGCATGGTACGGTTTTCGTCCGAGTTGCGCCATTCTTCGTTCCAGTCGACGTGTTTGCCGTTGCGCTGGGTTGCTTTTGCGGCAGTTTCGAGGATGAATTCGGCGACGTTCTTGGAGGGTGGACAGACGAAGCCGCGATCGCCAAAGTACTTGATCACTGCGGCGCCTTCCTTGCCGACGGGGCCGAAGTAGAAAGTGTTACCGCCGGGGTTCAGGGCGAGGATCATGTCAAATTGCTGGATGAGCATGGAAGAGGGCTGGTGGATGGTACAGACGATGGCTTGACCGGCTTGGGAGAGCTTCTTGAGGAATCGGACGATGGAGAACGCGGCCTGACTGTCGAGACCACTGGTAGGCTCGTCAAGGAACAGAAGAAGACTGGGCTTGGCTGCGAGTTCCACACCGATGGTGACACGCTTCTTCTGCTCGACGTTGAGAGACCCGATAATGGCGTCCTGGATATCCTCAAGTTCCAAAAGGTTAATGATACGGTCGACGTACTCGATCTTCTCCTGGCGTGGAGTTTCACGGGGCTGGCGGAGGATCGCAGAGAACTCAAAAGCTTCACGAATGGTCGAGGTATTATCGTGCAGATCCATCTGCTCACAGAAACCAGTACCACGCTGGAAGTCAGGCCCAAGGTTGTGGCCATCGACGAGCATTTCTCCAGTGACGACACCCATCTTCTGGCGCTGGGCCAGAGTGTTCAGCAGAGTAGTCTTCCCGGCACCGGAGGCACCCATCAGAGCAATCATGACACCAGGCTTAGCATAACCATTGACACTGTTGAGAAGCTTGCGTGTTCCGTTTCCGTAGGGGACGGT
>ERZ1673737.3135-NODE-3135-length-12950-cov-12.079256_pt1 | contig 12950 bp, 7 predicted proteins | sample MGYA00580211_ERZ1673737 | MGnify/ENA primary metagenome ERZ1673737 (study PRJEB41218, sample SAMN15661789) | gut metagenome | host: Homo sapiens | place: Canada: London | collected 2015-08-20/2019-03-30 | study: EMG produced TPA metagenomics assembly of... | reverse complement strand
ATGATGGTAAAGCGCGGCCCGCAGTTGGTGCAGTTGATAAAGGGGTAGTGATAGCGTCGGTCGGCGGGGTCGAACAGTTCGCGCAGGCAGTCGTCGCACGTGGCGATGTCGGGTGAGATGAGCGTCGTGTGCATGGTCTGATCCTGCGACGCTACGATACGAAAGGCCTGCTCATCGTCAGCATCCCAAACGTCGGGCTCCAGGTCTGCAACAGCGACATGCTCAACGCGGGCCGCGGCAGGCGCGTGCTCCGACAGCGCGGCGACAAAGCCGTCGAGCGCCTCGACCGAAGCATGCGCCTCGATGTGCACGCCATCGCCCGCGTTGAGCACCCAGCCGCAAATGCCATGCGCCATAGCCTCGCGATACACAAATGGCCGCATGCCAACGCCCTGCACAATGCCCGTCACATGAATATGCACATGCCGCATGCGACCCTCCTTCATTGAAGTATGTGCTGTTAGAGCCCCAGGCTTTGCTTGGTGGCGGCGCAGGTGAGCTCGCCGTGCTTAACGCCGCGCAGCCCCAGCAACCGGTCCGCCAGCTCGTAGACGCGTTTGCCGCGACCCTTGAGCGCCAGAATCTCCAGGCAGTTGTGGTGGTCCAGATGCACGTGCATGGTCGAGACAATCTCGTCGGTGTAGTCGTGCTGCACCTCGTCCAGACGGCGCGTCAGATCGCCGGTATGGTGGTCATAGATCATGGTGAGCGAACCGATGACTTGCTCGTCGGGCGTGCGCATCTGCTCCTTGGCGATCGAGGCGCGAATCAGATCGCGTACGGCCTCGGATCGGTTGGCCACGTCACCGCGGCGCGCGATCTGCTCGTCAAAGCGGCGCAGCAGGTCGTCGGGCGCGGTGACCGAAAAGCGGACCAGCTCGGAGTTGGAGCCGCTGCAGCGGCAGCTCGCATCGTCGTCCGCACCGTAATCGTGCGCGTGCTCGTGCTCGTGCTCGTGCTCGGCCACGTTACACCAGTTTCACAGAGCCGACGGAGTTGTGATCTGCCTCGATGGCCTCCTCGTAGCCCTCGAGTGCATCGTGCGCCTCGTGCAGCGCAGACATGGCGGCCTCGAGCTTGGCGCCAATGCGCTCCATGTCAAAGTTCTCGGTCGCATGCAGCAGCTGATGGCTCCACTCGTGAGCGAGCTCAATGGTGTCGTCGACCTGCTTGACGCTCATGGCAAGCTGGCTCATGTTCATTCCGACGTCATGCATGGGAATCTCCTTTTGTACGGGGCGAAATGGTGGTTCAGATTCTACTACGCCCGCCTTGGGCGCCGCCGCATAAGAAAACGGGTGCGAGTCCGTCTGACTCGCACCCGTTCACTGGGGGCTGTTTGTGTCTACCATACTATCCGTGGTCGCATGCCTTGCGTTTGGCACTCCGGCGAGCGGTGCGAAACCGCTCATGGACGGCAGACAGGTAACAAGCGTATTACAGATGTTTCTCCAGCAGTGCCTGAAGCCTTGCTTTGGGTAAGGCGCCGACCGAGCGGTCGACCTCCTCGCCGTTCTTAAAGACGATCAGCGTGGGGATGCTCATGACGCCAAACTTCATGGCCAGGTCCTGGTTGTCATCGACGTTGCACTTGGCCACAGCCAGCTTGCCGGCCAGTTCGTCGGCGACCTCGTCTACGATGGGCGAGAGCGAGCGGCAGGGGCCGCACCACGGGGCCCAAAAATCAACCAGTACGGGCAGGCTATCGTTGACGATAGCGTCGAAGTTCTCGGGGGTAATCTGCTCGATGTCAGCCATGGTGACCTCCATAATGCGACGCGGCTTGGCCGCGTAAAACTCAGTACGACCGTGCTTATACCCAGCGGCTCGTAAAGCAACCACTCGCGGGCGGCTCTTTTATATAATGGTGGGCACGCAAACGATTGGAGAGCGCATGCCCACGTCACAAAGCCAGAAAAAAGAAGCCATCGCTCAGGCGACCGAGCAGGAGCTCGCATCGCTCGCGGGCCGCGGCGTGCGCATCGCGGGCAATGCGTGCTCGCCGATTGTGCTGGTCAAAGGCGATTTGGATGAAGCCGAGTGCTCGGGCGGCGAGCTGGCTGCTGGCGCGGATGGCGCCGCGTTGCGCAAGGCGCTCGGCGCCATCGGATATGCCCCCGAGGATTTCTGCGTGCTGGCAAGCGTCGCCGGCGCGGGCGACGGAGCGGTCGCGGCGGGCGAGGCCCTGCCGTGCGAGCTGTTCCGTGAGGCGCTGGAGACCTTGGACCCCGAGGCGGTGCTGCTGCTGGACAACAGTGCGGCCGATGTCATGCGCGAGACCTATGCCGATATGCTTGTGGCAATTGATGACTTTGACACCGCCATGCTCAAGCCCGGCCTGGTCGCCCATGTGCAGGGGCGCCGCGTGCTGGCACTCGACGGTTTTGAGGCGGCGCTCACCGACAAGGCCGCCAAGCAGCGCATGTGGGCCTACATTAAGCAGCTGACCCCGGCAGCTGCACCGCTGTAGCGAGGCTGGCGGCAGCCCCTACATCACGGCGCGCAGCTCAAACCGGTCGCCGTTAATGCGGAACTGGCAGTTGCCGTTCATGCGCTCGACGGCAAGCTTAATGCTCTTGGTGCCAAAGCCGTGCCCGGTGTGCTGAGCCACGGGCATGCCGTCGACCATGTGCGGCGCACGGCCAAACGTGTTGGAAACCAGCAATAGAAGCTGACCGTCTTCGTAGCGAAGGTCCAGGTCGACAAACCGCTTGCCTTCGGGGGCGGCGCTCGCCGCGGCGATGGCATTGTCCAGGGCGTTCGATACCACACTGAACAGATTGACATCGCCCACGTGGACGGTTTCGGGCACGGCGGCGCGCAGGTCGGCGGTGATGCCGTGCGCGTTGATGTCCGCGGAAAGCGACGAGAGCGCAATGTTGACCGTTTCGTTGGCGCAGTAGCGGCGCACGGCGGTGCGGTCGTTGGTCTCGCAGAGCGCGTCGATGCGCTCGAGCGCTTCATCGGTGTGGCCCTCTTCGATCAGGGCCGCTAGACCGCGCAGGTAGTGGCGCATGTCGTGACGGAGAACCGAGAGCTCGCGTCCGGACTGGCGCCAGGCTTCGAGCTCTTTGATGGCCGCGCTGTCGCGGGTCGCGAGCATCCAGCGCTCGCGCTCGGCGATTTCCTTTGCCTCGTATTCGCGAAGGTAGACGGCAAGAAAAATAAGGTAGAAGGCGCAGAGGGCGAACGCCAAAAACTCAACGGTTACCACCGAGCCCGAGTGGAAGAGCGTGGTATAGACGTTGGTGGCGTAGTCGAAGATGTAGTAGACGAGCGGCAGGATGAGCAGAATCTCCAGCTCGGTGGGGCTTTTGATCGCCAGGCGGGGGCCAATGTCGCTTGCCCAATGCAACAAGACGGCAAAGACGCCGAGCGTGGTGATGATGCGCGCCGCGTAGTACGCGACCTGCGAATCGGTGGCGGCGAATGCGGCGATGCCCATCCAGTTGCTAAACTGGCAGCTCAGGTAGGCACTGGTAACGCCCAGAATGGCGAGTAGCGGACTCAGGCGATAGCGTACGCACAGGTAGACGACAAGCGGCAGATGCACGACGAGCGGATACGCCTGTCGGGCGAAAAGCTCGCCGCCGACGGCATTGGCGAGGCCGAATGCACATCCGGTTACGGCGCCGACCCCCACCAGTTCGAGCGAATGGCGGCGGTTGATCTCGACACCGCACAGCGCCGCCGAGGCAAAGACGCCAAAGAGCAACGTCGTCGCATGGTGGATTGCCCAAAGCACCAGTTCTGCCGAGGAAAGCATCAGTGTCTCCCGCCCTCGAACCGCACTGCAAAGTAGGCGTCTTGGAATCCCTGCTTGCAGCTGCGCGCGAGCGGTATGCACGCGCCCGAGCGCATGACGATTTCCGTGCGGTTAAAGTGGTCGATGTTGCGCAGATTGACCTGGTAGCTGCGGTGGCACTTAAAGAAGGTCGCGTTTTGGGCCAGTCGGTCCTCGATGCTGCGGAACGGCTCGAGCGCCTCGATATCGCGGCCATCGCGCAGGTGGAAAACAACGTGCTTGTTGCGAGCCTCGGCATATTCGATATCGGATAGGCGTAGGGCATGGTAGCCAAAGGACGTCTTGATGACAAGCTCGTCAATCGTTGCCGGACGCAGGCTCGACAGCTCGTCGAGCAGTTGCGCCACGCGCTCGTAGGTCACGGGTTTGAGCAGGTAGTCGAAGGCGCGGACCTCGTAGGACTCAAGCGCGAACTCGGGCGATGAGGTCAGAAATACCAAGCGCACGGCGGTATCGGATTGGCGCAGCTCGCGGGCGGTGTCCATGCCGTTGACGAGCGGCATGATCATGTCGAGCATGATAATGTCGGCGCGCGATGCGGCATGGCGTGCCAGCAGGTCCTCGCCGCGCGTAACGAGTGCAACATCGACCGCCGTACCCGTCTCGGCCGACCAGCGGTTGATCATGCGGTGCAGGTTATCTAGAAAGGCGACGTCGTCGTCGCAGGCGATGATTCTGAGCATATTGGGCCCCCTTAGTACCTCGATTTTGCCACATCGTGCACGCGCCGCCCGCGGGGGTGCGTTCCATTTGCGCCCCACGGTACGCAACTCGCGCCGAGCGGCAGGGTGTCAAAACATGCGGTTGCACAATACCAGGTGGATATATATGCCAATTTGAGCTGGCGGCTGGCGAGGGACCATGCCGGCCGCGCCAAGCGATAGCGAGCATCGCGAAAGCATAGGGGTAAGGGAGCTGAACGATGAAGGAGAAGAAGATGGGGATGCGCACTGTGTTGACGCGCCTGCTGGGTATCGCAACCGTGGCATGCGCGCTCGTGGCGACGCCGGCGGTGGCAAGCGCCGAGACGCAGGTCATGCCCGACGGGGTGAAGGCGGAGGTGCTGCCGCTTACGCAGGCCAACAACGAACCCGTCCAAATCACCGAGCCGGGCAGTTACGTACTTAAGACGGCTGAGGGTGAGGTCACGCCATCTTCGGGTTACACCATCGACGCGCCGGATGCGTCTCGGATTAATCCTGTGAGGATCTACATCGATGGTACGGTCTACGTGAACGATAAGACTAACTGGCGGGTTGAGCAAACTCGATGGCTGTTCAACATCAAACAGGGTAGCAATATCGAGTTCATCGGTGTCAACAATCCGTGCGTCAGCTTCCATAGAAACCAAAAGCAATTTGAGTCCGTGAGTGGTTTTTTGACCGACCGCTATTACGAAAGCGGTTACAAGAAGGCGACAGGCGATATCTCGGTTAGCCTGGGGGTTGGCGACGGCTCGCAGGACTTCGTTCTCTCGTACGGCGACAAGTACGACCAAAAGGTGCCTGCGATTTCCCTGGGTAGCACCGAGGGCAAGTTAACCGCCAAGTTCGAAAAAATGAAGATCCAAGGCTATGTTGGCAAATCGGGCGCAGTGGCGGGCAACGCCCAAGAGTATGCCGTTCCTGTACATCTCTTCCGTGAGGGCAGGGATACGACTGGCGGCAATACCAACTCCTTCGCGGCGACTTTTACCGACTGCGTGTTCTACGATACGTCCGGAGACTTCAATGGTGCTGTTTCCGTCGATGGCAACAGCAGTTTCAAAATGCCCAAAGACGGAAGCGCTGTCGCAAAATTGACGGCGACGTTCAACAATTGCAGCTTCAGTGGGCACAATGGCGGCGGCAATGGGGAGAACTTGGGCGTCAGGCAGACGAACAAGAGCTACAGCTCAGTCGAAGCGTCTCGTTATTTTGCTAATTCCTCTGTCCTTAATACCTATGCTGTCGCCGGCGTGATGGGCGTCACCAACGCTACGGTCAACCTCAACAGCTGCACGATGAACAACTTCCACAGCACGCGTTCGAGCTCGCCTGACAACACTTTGACGGTTGACGCCCTTAATGTTGCTCGAAGCGCTCGCTGCAACATAAACGGCGGCAAGATTTCTCGCAACGCTGCAAGAGGCAATACGTGCGTGGTGTACGCTGCTGGAACCCTTACCCTCAGCGGGTCGCCGACCATTGCGAGCTACTGGAAGAATAACCATGCAGGAGACGTAACGGCGGGCGACGGATATACCGATGCCGATATCGCTACGGGAACCGCCAAGAGCCTGTATGTCCCGAAGAAAAAGAGTGTCGATGTCAACGTCCCGGCGCTGAATATCGCGTCTGACTTCTCCGTACGCGGAGGCTTTGGAGACAATGTTTGGATCTCGATTGAGGAGACTGCGGACAGTAATGGCGTAAAGTCGCGTGTCCTTGGCACCTGCGAATCCAACAAAATCGAAGGCGTTGTGCCAGACGGCTCGTCCGAGAACGACGACAACTCCGACAAGTATGAGGTAGTGAACCTTAACGGCGACCTCACCTTCCGCGAGACCATCCACCAGCACAAGTGGAACGTTGAGGCTGACGGTTTGGGCGTTCGCGCTTCGTGCGTGGGCCCGTTCCGCAACAGCGAGTGCGAATATGGCAAGGACGAGAGCGGCGAGCCCAAAAAGTACCTGAGGGCCACGTACAAGCTCTCCATGTCCAAGGCAACGAGCTCTCAGAGCACTGAGCTTGTCTATGACGGTTGCCCGGTCAAGATTGCTTTGAATAAGGACGGCGCGTGGAATCTGGAGCAGATGGGCGTAACGGCCAGCGATGAATTCACGTGGTATCAGTGCAAGTCCCAGGCGGACGCCGAGGCATATAAAAACGGCACTAAGCTCAAGGATGCTCCGGCGGACGCTGGCTACTACTATGTCGTCACGAGCTTTAAGACTGCCTCTGGTCAGACGCTCGAGGGCAAGAAGGCCTTTGAGATTTCGCCGCGTCGCCTGGTTAGGGGTCAATCCTACCAGTTCACCCTTAAAGACGGCGGCAAGGGTGCCGGCAAGTATGCCTATGACGGCAAGGAGCATCAGCCTGTCGTCGAAAGTGCAAAGTTCAAAAACGGTGCCGGTGAGTGGGTCGATCTCGTTGAGGGCAAGGATTACGAGCTCAGCGCTCGAAGTGAATCCGGACTGAAGCAGACCGAGCCAGGGCAATACGAGTGCATTGTTATCGGTAAGGGCAACTTCACGACCGATGGCGGCACCACAAGTGTTCTGACGCTCAAGTGGGAGATCGTTGATGTTTCGCGCTTTGACCTTGAGGTCACTGGCTTTGAGGGTGCCTATGACGGCAAAGAGCACGGCATTACGGTCAACGTTAAGAACGATTCTGTTCCGGCGGATATGAAGATCGAGTACTGCGAAGAGGGTGGCGATTGGACGGCGAAAAAGCCGACCTATCGCAATGCGGCCGAGTACACGACCCGTTACCGTGTGACGGCTTCCGACTACCTGACCGTTACGGGCCAAGCGACCGTGAAGATTTCCAAGGCAGACCAGGAAGCGCCGGCTGGGCTCGTGGGCAATAATTGGACCACGTGCAATAGTAAAGACGGTTCCATCTCGGGCGTGACCAAGGAAATGGAATACCGCCACGAGTTTGGCAAGAAGTACCAGGAGATAACGTCTAACGATAAGCTGACCGGTCTTGCGAAGTCGGGAACGTACTTCGTCCGCTATGCCGAGGATAACAACCACAATGCGTCGCCCGATGCCGAGGTCAAGATCGAGCAGGGTTCCCATGCCGTTGCTGACAATGCAGCTTGGAAGCCGGATGGCGAAGGTAGCCACGTTAAGGTCTGCAAGTATTGCAGGAAGACTCAGGAGCGCCAGCCCTGCAGGTGGAAATATGAGATCGTTACGCCCGCCACGCCTGAGGCCGATGGCGTCCGTCAAAAGGTCTGTAGGGTTTGCGGCTACGAGTGGTATGAGAAAGAGTCTTATACCTACAAGGACACCTATGCGCCCACCATTTATGACCTTTGGGAGGATAACGCCTATTGCGAGAGCGTTTCGTTTGACGTGATCGATGACCGTGACGAGACGGTGACGGTCACTGACAACGGCAAGGAGCTCAAGGCTGGCAAGGACGGTAGGTATACGGTCAAGGCCGCCGAGGGCGATGCTGGCGCCGAGCACGTAATCGTGGCTACGGATGCCGCCGGCAATGCGGAGACCCGCAAAATCAAGATGAACGCTGAACATGCGTATAAATGGACGATCGACAAGCAGCCGACGGTTACCGAGACCGGCTCCAAACATGGTACGTGCTCCGTGTGCGGCCATGAGTCGGGCGCGGTAGAGATTCCGGTCCTGGCTGTTAAGGGCTATTCGGGCAAATATGACGGCAAGGAGCACTCTGTCGACGCCTCGGCGCTGCCCGAAGGTTCCGTCGTTGAATACAAGGCTGCTGACGGCGGCTGGACGAGCGTTGCGCCCAGCATCAAGGACGCCGGCAGTGTGACGGTCGACTATCGCGTCACGATTGATGACGCAGCGGTCGACGGCAAGGTGACGCTTGAGGTCAAGCCGTGCGCGATAACGGTCGCAGCGCAGGACGCCTCTAAGACCTACGGCGATTCTGATCCCGCGCTGGGTTGGGAGATTACCAAGGGCAAGCTTGTCAAGGACGAGAGCCTCCAGGGCATCACCGTCTCTCGCGAGGTCGGCGAGGCCGTGCGCAAGGACGGCTACGCCGTGACGGCAGCGCAGTCCGAAGGCGCCAATCCCAACTACAAGATTACGTTCAAGGATGGCACCTTTACGATCGGCAAGCGCGAGCTCGCCGTAACGTGGGACACCACTACTGAGTTCACCTACGACGGCGAGAAGCGCTGCCCCCAAGCGAAACTCCACAATGTCATCGAAGGTGACGATGTCTCCGCGTACGTCGACGGCGCCAAGGTCAAAGCCGGCACCTACACGGCGAAAATCACCGAACTGACGGGCGACGACGCAGGTAACTACAAGCTTCCCGCCGAAGGCCTGACGTGTGAGTTCTCCATCAAGAAGGCACCCCAGGGTGCGCCGAAGGTCCAGGCCACGGCCGAGACTGTGAGCGGCAAGTCCGACGGTAAGATCACGGGCGTCGATGCGAAGATGGAGTGGCGCGCCAAGGGATCTGGCGAGTATCAGGGCGTGCCCGATGGCGTGACTGAGATTGCGGATTGTGCTGTCGGCACGTACGAGGTGCGCTACCGCGCCGATAGTGACCACGATGCCTCCTCCGCCACCGAGGTTACCGTTAACGCTGGCGGCAAGTTTGTCGTGACGCTGCCTGCCAAACAGGTCGGCTATACGATCACAGCGAACCCGGACGAGCTTGACTGGCACGGATCAACCACCCTCACGGTCAGTATCGAGAGCGGCTACTTTGCTGACAACGACTCTTACGCCGTCAGGGTCAACAATGCCGTTGTGACGCCCGACGCGCGTGGCGAGTTCACTGTTCTGAACGCCGAGAGCGACCTCGTCGTCACGGTCGAGGGCGTGCGCAAACATGAGGCCGTGAACGATGAGTGGCTCTCCGACGACAGCACGCATTGGCATAAGTGCGCCTGTGGAGACAAGATCGACGAGGCCAAGCACGACTTTGAGTGGGTCGTCGTCAAGGCCCCCACGGCAACCGAGAAGGGCTCCAAGCAACAGAAGTGCAAGGTCTGCGGTCACAAGCTGGCCGAGGTCGAGATTCCGGCTGCCGCCATCGTTGGCTACTCCGACGAGTACGACGGCGACTATCACACGGTTGATGCGACGAGTCTGCCCGAGGGCGCGACGGCCCAGTACAGCACCGACGGTAAGAACTGGTCCCCCGAGGCCCCCAAGATCCGCGACGTTGGCACGCTGACCGTTGCCTACCAGGTGACGATTGACGGTGCGACTGCCGAGGGTGAGGTTACGCTCGAGGTCAAGCCGCGCGCGATCACGGTCACCGCCCAGGACGCTTCTAAGACCTACGGCGAGGCCGACCCCGTGTTTACGTGGGCGATCACATCCGGCGAGCTTGTCGAGGGCGAGAGCCTTCGGGGCATTGAGATTAAGCGCGAAGATGACGACAACGTGCGCGACGGCGGCTATGCTCTGCACCTGACGCAGGCCAAGGACGCTAACCCCAACTACAACATCACGTTTGTTGACGGCGTGTTCACCATCAACCAGCGCGTGCTCACTGTGAAGTGGGGTACCAGCGAGTTTGTTTACGATGGCAAGGAGCACTGCCCCGAGGCGACGCTCGGCAACGTTATCGACGACGATGACCTTGGTGCGACCGTCGAGGGCTCTCAGGTCGAGGCCGGCGATTCGTACCAGGCGAACCTCACCGCACTGACGGGCAAGGCCGCTGGCAACTACGCGCTTCCGACTGAGGGCCTGACGTGCGACTTCTCCATCAAGAACGCCGCGCAGGATGCGCCGAAGGTCCAGGCCGAGGCCGAGACCGTGAGTGGCAAGCGCGACGGCAAGATCATGGGCGTCAATGCGACGATGGAGTGGCGCGCCAAGGACGCCGCCGAGTACCAGGCTGTGGGCGAAGGCGTAACCGAGCTCAAGGATCTCGCCGCCGGCGTGTACGAGGTGCGCTACCAGGCCAAGGCCAACCATGATGCCTCGCCTGCCACCGAGGTCACCGTGGCCGCCGGTCGCAAGCTGGTCGTGGCGCTGCCGACTAACCAGCAGGGCTACACGCTCACCGCGACGGCAACCGAGCTCGACTGGCACGGCGCCGCAACGCTCACCATGAGCATCGATAGTGCATACTTTGCGGGCAAGGACTACGCCGTAAAGGTTGACGGTAAGGCCGTTGAGCTCTCCGACGCCGGTACCTTTGAGCTTAAGGACGTCGAGTGCGACGTGAACGTGACGGTCGAGGGCGTGCTTAAGCACGAGCCCGACGGCTCTGGCTGGGCACACGACGCCAAGAACCACTGGCATGTCTGCCGCTGCGGCGAAGCCCTCGACAAGGCCGAGCATACCTTTGAGTGGGTCGTCGATAGGCCGGCGACCACCGAGGCCAAGGGTGAGTGGCACCAGAAGTGCATTGCCTGCGGCGAGAGGGGCAAGACCGAGGCGATTCCGGCGCCCGAGACCATCGACGGCAAGGGCCAGACGATGGTGATTGACGCCGCCAAGGACCTGAGCTTCCGCTCGAGCGCGCCGATCGAGTTCTTCCAGAAGGTGCTGGTCGACGACAAGGAGGTCACCGCCGAGAACTACGTGCTCACCGAGGGCTCCACGATCGTGACGCTCAAGACGAGCTTCCTAAAGACGCTTGGCGTGGGCGAGCACAGGCTGAGCGTGGTTTCGACTACGGGCACGGCCGAGACGACCTTTACCGTTGCCGAGGCTGCCAAGCCCGCTCCTGGTCAGACCACCACGACTACTACGACCACGACTACGACTTCCAAGCCTAAGAAGAAGGATGGCAAGGAGACGCTGCCTGAGTCCGGCGACAGCGCGTACGTCATGGCTGGTGCTGTGCTCGCTGCCGGCATGGCGGCTCTGCTGCTGGCGTGGGCCATGAAACGTCGCGCTTAACCGCGCGCCAGTCCCCAGCGGGCCCGGATCGAGCGATTCGGGCCCGCTTCTATGCCCACTGCCCCTTGGTCCAGGACAAAACGGCTGCTCGAATCTTGGGGCGGGTCCATTTTCAACTATCCTCAGCTTGCCAGTTCGAAAATGGACCCGCCCCAAGATTGAATCTTTATTTCAACTTTACACCTAGGTTTACAGCTGTCTTGTCAGCTGTAAACCTAGGTGTCATACTAAAGCCCCAAGATTCGCCAAAAGAGAGGGGCCTTGATGGCACAGAGCGCGAACATGGATGCATCGGAGCTTGCATGCGATATCGCGGCCGGCCTGGCATCGGCAACGACGGCAACGGAGCGCGCGGCGCTGGTGCCCGCAGAGCTCGTCGAGGCCATTCAGCAACTAAAAACCCAACGTGACGCAGTGATCCTGGCGCACTATTATGTGGCGCCCGAGGTCCAAGCCGTTGCCGATTACGTCGGCGACAGCTTCTACCTGGCAAAGCTCGCCAAGAGCCTGCCGCAGCAGACCATCGTGCTGTGCGGCGTGGAGTTTATGGGCGAGAGCGCCAAGCTGCTCAATCCCACTAAGACCGTGCTGCTGCCCGAACCGGGCGCGGACTGCCCCATGGCGCACATGGTCAAGCGCGAGACGGTCGACGCGGCGCGCGCCGAGTATGGCGACGACCTGGCCGTGGTGTGCTACGTCAACTCGACGGTCGAGATCAAGAGCTGGAGTGACGTGTGCGTTACCAGCTCTAACGCCGTCAAGATCGTCTCCGAGCTGCCGCAGCAGCACATCTTGTTCATTCCCGACCAGAACCTGGGCCGCTTTGTGGCCGAGCAGGTGCCCCAAAAGCACGTCATCCTCAACAACGGCTACTGCCCGCGTCATCACATCATCACCGTCGAGCAGATCGTCGATGCGCAGGAGGCACACCCCGACGCGCTCGTGCTGGCGCACCCCGAGTGCAAGGCCGACGTCCTGGCCGAGGCCGACTACATCGGCTCTACCGCCGGCATCATCAAGTATGCCGAGGAGTCGGACGCCAGCGAGTTCATCATCGTGACGGTCCGCGGCGTGCTCTACGAGCTTGAACGCCGCTGCCAGGGCACTGGCAAGAAGTTCTACTTCCCTGCGGTGCAGCCCACCTGCGTCAACATGGATCTCATCACGCTCGAAAAGCTCGTGCACTGCCTGGAGACGGGCGAGGGCGAGGTGCAGATTGGCGTGTCGGACGAGGCCGCCGATCAGGCCAAGCTCACGCTCGACCGCATGCTCGAGTACGCGGCGCGCTAAGCCAATGTGACATGAGGGACCATCCCTTATGCCACATTACAAGGGAGAGGATTCCTGTGGAAACCAAACAATACCCCGATATGGAGTGTGACGTCGTCATTGCCGGTTGCGGCGTGGCGGGCCTGTATGCGGCTCTCAATCTGCCGACGAGCACGCGCGTAATCATGCTTTCCAAGGGCGCCGTCGATGAGTGCGATTCGATGCTCGCGCAGGGCGGCATTTGTGTGCTGCCCGAAGGCTCGGACTACGATGCCTTCTTTGAGGACACCATGCACGCCG
>ERZ1673737.3132-NODE-3132-length-12961-cov-4.301023_pt1 | contig 12961 bp, 12 predicted proteins | sample MGYA00580211_ERZ1673737 | MGnify/ENA primary metagenome ERZ1673737 (study PRJEB41218, sample SAMN15661789) | gut metagenome | host: Homo sapiens | place: Canada: London | collected 2015-08-20/2019-03-30 | study: EMG produced TPA metagenomics assembly of... | reverse complement strand
ATTAAACAACCTGTCAGATCACAGGAGATCCGTACGCACAGTACTGGTGGAATCAAACGAGTGGATTGATTGATGAACTATATAGAAGATCGCTGTTGAGAGCGTCTCATAGCACATGGTAGTGTTGGCATGTTACGACACGGGTGTTCCAAATTGACCCGGTTTACCATACACAACATTGAGCAAATTGGGTGCGCTGATCAGCCTGTCCATTATGGGAAAGAACCACCCCTCAGACCGTTACACACAGTCTAGCAACTCCGTCCTTCACCTCGTCTCTTTCTTTTTGTCTAATCGTAGCAGACAAATCCACTGGTCCTGTGGCCATTGGGGAGGCCTCTATAGCCCACACGGTCTATTCCCTGAATGAGCATACTTCCAGAGTCGCACGCGACATCGTATGAGTCGCAATGGTGGCCGGTGGTGGCTCTAGCCGAGAAAACGTGGTCGTTATACCTCGAAGGCGCGTAGACGCATTGCCCGTTAGGTGCAATAACGTCTACGCAGTCAACAAAGTCCGATTCGTAGCACATCAACACCGACGCTGCATTAGCAGCGATCAACAGCGATGAGGCAAGGATACTAGTCGTAAACTTCATATTGATTCTAGCATGAGAGTGTCTAAGTCAGCTCATACTAGGTAGGGAATGTTTGGGGATAATTTATAATAGGATTTGCCTTACTGGGATTTATCTTTGCACAGATAATCGAACTTGGTTCACAGATACACAAGGTATGTCTGGTTATGTTGGTTGCAATTTGTTCTTCTTAGACAGGGGAAGAAGGAACTTATATAGACTTTCGGGTACCCGTAGGCTCTCTCAATGTTACAACATTAATCCATTATACGAGAAACTGCATGGTGGACCCTAGACATTTTTTGAGAGCGTCACATCTTTACTGATTGAGGCATCGCTGATTGAGGTAAAAAATCGGCAATACTCGCCTGTCTTGTAACGCGGGGGCCTTCAACAAGGAGAACGTGTTATTCCATTTTCCCATACTACCGTGCATTTGACAGAGTCCAAGTGGCAAATTTAAGTGGCAATATGTATAGGGAAATTCGAATTCGATCCTATATATTTCACCTTCTGGAATGGACATGGACGGCATGCCTCTGAAGCGCGTCTCTAGATTCAGGAATTATTTACGATGTTGCGGCATTGTTCCTGATCTGTGCATATCTCATATCACGACCGCAGTATTGAGGTCTGATAGGAGGATCTCTGCGTTTAGTTTCGCGTGGTTTCGCCGATTTTGGTTTCGGGACGACGAAGTCCTAAGTACGGGAGGCAAGGCTGATTGGTAGCCTGGCCCGCAATGGTCCCATATCACGACCGCAGTATTGAGGTGTGATATAGGAGGAGTTCTGCATTTGGCTTCGCGTGGTTTCGCCGATTTTGGTTTCGGGGCGACTGACGCATCGTAGCGACTAGGTATGGGAGGCAAGGCTGATTGGTAGCCTGGCCCGCAATCGACGATCAGCTACCAGGATCTCTCCCCTGTTAGAGTGCATGCAAGCCCTCCGCCCCGTTTCTTGGCGTGCGAGCGCCTGTCCCCATTTCCAGGGCCGCAGGATCTTGTAAAAGTTCTTTATAACTTATAATTAGCTGAAGCGGCGATAACTAGCAGGAATGCACTAAACTAAAATAGGCACGCTAAATCGCATCACATGCCTGGCTTTTGTCTATTCTTTCTTTCTTGTACCTCCTCACGGTTTCTTGAAAGAGTGCTCTCCGTGTGTCCTTAGCTCTGCTCTGCCTAATTCTTCCTTGTGCCGCCTTCACAGTTTCTTAAAGAGTGTTAGTCCAGCCAAATCAAAGCGCCAACCCCGCCAGCCCCGCCTACTGCATGGAAAGCATAGCTCAGTCCCTTTACAATCTACCGATTTCGAGCCCACGATATTATCATCCCACTAACCTATTACCATCATGTCCGGCCTCGAGGCTGTCGGGATAGCCGCTAGTATTATACAGGTCGCCGACCTAGGCACTAAACTATCCGTTCAACTCTTCTCCTTCTATCACCGCGTCAAAAATGCCAACGACACCGTTCAACTTTTATCAAACGAGGTCGCACTCGTCAGTGCGATCTTGCGTGAACTAGGTGACAATCTGAAAGAAGAGGAGTCCTTGAAGCTATGCTCGGATGAGGCATTTCGCACTCTACGCCTTGTCCTAAATCAGTGTTGGGATGTACTAGGACAGATCCAGAAAGTCGTTGATACTAATGACGGGTCGGATAAAAGTCGATTCCAGCTGGTCACTGGACGGTTTCGGATCGTTTTGCTTGAGCCGAAACTGGATCAGCTAAAGGTTAATCTGGAAAGGCTAAAGTCTACTATGTTACTTTTGCTAAATGTCTTTTTGTACGCGGGCCAGATTCGCAGGTATACATGTCTCTCTGTTTGTCGTGTCCATGATAAGTTACTCACCATATTGATCAGCAATAATGTTCCAACATTGGTCCAAGAGCAGCGTGAATTGACACAAAGTCTGTTGACCGACCGAAGCATCGACCATCAAAAGCCACAGCAGTCAGATAAAGCTCCGAGATCTCCTCGGGGGTTCTCAACAGGAACTACACCCAACAAATCATCCTATACCACGACTGGTGGAAACTTCCATCAAAAGGATAGTGCCAATACCCACCAAAGACAACCTTCACAGGGTTCAACGAAATATGCAAATAGCAGAGGAGCTCAGACTAGAGCTCGTAGAGCTAGGCAGGGCCGTGGGTCCACTGAGCTGAAGGACTACAATATCCTCATACAGAACATGCTCGATGAGGTCGAATCGTGCCGAAACACGCTCGAGGAGAATAGACACGCACGAATCAAAAATGGCGTCTTAAACATCCACTCTGGAGAAATAATGCGCTTCCGAATCGAACACGGACCCTCGATCCAGATTGACCACTCGCTTTTTGCGTACGTATGCTTCATATCCTTTCTCTTGGCCGTTTACTGGTTTCCACTGACCTTTATAGTGAGCAAAAACCCAACACGTCCCGCAAGCCAAAAACTTCCAGCTCTCCTTCTTCCCTCGCAGATTCAAACCACCCATCACAATCGACAAGATTGTCTGGAGACTACTATATCAACTCGGACGAATCGGACTTCTCAGAAACAGACGAATCCGTCCACAGCCGGAAAGACCACACCTCCTTTCGCCGTCGCTATATCTCTCGCCACCGTCACACAGAAATACAAGGAGTGACATTGTCTCCACCGCAGCAGTCCGTGCTCCAGCACTCTGAGCGCATGCACCGCTCGATTTCAGAGGGTGGACGACGTCCCCACCAGCAAAGGCCAGCGGTGATGATCGTCAACGAGCAGCGGGGGCCTAAAAGCGAGAACAAGAAAAGCAATAAGCCACAAAACGTCCAGCAGAAGGTGTATAGTGACTTGGATGAGGATATTTTGCCCTCGCCATGGCGGCGTGTGGACGGCGTTGTCTCTCGTGAAGATTCTCCCCATGGCCGTGACTACGGGCTCGTCATGAGCCAGCGTCCCCTCGAGCGCGATGATAAGGACCGGGTTCTGGAATTCTTCAAGAACCAGCAAGAGATCGAGCGTCTACAGCGGGAACTTGAGAGGGCCCGTGGGAAGAGTAGTCTACGGCCCTTATCCCATGCTCGTGAGTCTCGTCTGCTGTGTGACGAGGAAGATGGGGATGGAGATGATTCCAGTGATCGCCTGCGGGCTGAACGTAAGGCCTGGTCTGAGAGGGAGAGGGAGAAAGCGTTGCGCCGGTGGCGATTGAAAAAATCCGAGGAGAATGGAGATACTAGCCCGGAGGAATCGGAGGCGAAGGTGAGAGATGAGAAGGCAGACATTGAGATCAGGCAGAAGCAAGAGGCAAGATCGGAGTGGGAGAGAGAAAGGGAAAGATTGAGGATGCAGGCTGTTATGCAGGGAAAGCCGACGGTGAATGATGAGAATGAGAAGGAGACGTTTTCGGAGGGTTTCTCGCTGCCAAGCAATCTAGAAGACCTGCTGGCGTTGTGGACTACCCTGAACAGACAGGAGATTCTGCGCGGTCGACTACTCGCATTTTAGTTTGATCTGGGTTATAGGGATTTTTATAGATTCGAGATTCAGGCTGCTAAAGCTATCCTTGGGACTGTGACTGTTATCAGTGTCAAAAACATACTATTGGAACAGCCTCAGCTCCGCTTTTCCCCACATGACTGACTCCTCGACTCCGTCTCCATCTCCAACTCACCTATCTCAATCCAGTTCACCTCCCACCGTTCTAGCACCTTTCAGCCATGACTGGACGACACGCTTCCGGACTCGATCGCCGTTGGGTCTCGCACATGTATGCGCAAAAATAGCCCAGTCCTCCAGTCCCACCGCAGCCTGGGCCATTTCGGTAGCGTTTCGAAAGCGATTCATGAACTCTTCGCCTGCTCTCTCTGGCCCATTCTGAGGACCTTGCGGTAGTCCATTCTCTTCTAACGCAATAGGGTCAACATGATAGCCGTGCGTAAAGAAGAATGGCGATAGCCCTGTTGATGCCGCATTATGATTGTTAATCGCCATCGCCACGATAGGTAGCAGATCGTTTTAGTCGTCCTGCGCATAGCTTAGGAAAGCTCGTAGGGTTCGCTCGACCTCCTGGTTCGCGCGCTCCGGAGCTCCGTCAGACTAAGGGTAGAACGCGGTGGTTAAATCGCCGCTGAATCTTTAGCCTTTCGCACACGATTCTCTAGAATGCGCTCACGAACTGCGGTCCTCTATCGCTGGTTATAGCTAACGGGAGTCCTTGATGCATATAGAAATGCTTCAAGAACACGTCCGCTACTATATTAGCAGTAGTGAGGCCTATTCTAATGAGAATCACACTCTTGGTTAACCGGTCCGTGATAACTAAGCAATTCGTAGCACCCGTATCCTTCGCAGGGGGCAGACCCGTAATGAAATCCATCGATATTTCGGCTTAGATTGGTCTCTCTATATCGTGCTCCGTCCACACACGCTACAGTTCTTTAGGAACTTCCGTACCTCCTTGCGGCACCCGGCTAGAAGAACCGCCGAGATAGTATCGAATAGGTAGCGTCTCGGCCTAGATAGCCCGTGATGTGTAAATCGTGAACGTGCCAGATAATCCTAGTCCGCAATGGCTCGCTCTAGGGGATCCACACACGATTGCTGAGGTACAGGAGCCCTCTCTCGTCTAAAGAGCACTCGGAAAGGCTGGTTTTCATATCCAAATCTCTGTTTACCTTCCGAAGTCCCTCCTTCAAAGCTCGCGAGATCTCCTGATAGGTCCTATCCGACTTCCTTGCTTCTATCTATAGGCGCTATAACTAGTCGTCATCAAACATGCTCATTAGTCGCTCGAAGTCCAACGTGTCTTCAGGTAGAGGTTCATCTACCTGTTACGGTCAAGAGAAAGATCCTGGATCAAACTGTACCATTCAACGAAGGTACCAAGACTGAGAGAAAGGAGAGAGAGAAGAAGAAGAAGATCTATCTGGTGAGGGAAGCTCTTTATATCCCTCTTTCCCAATCCGGAAGTTTCCATCAAACAGACTGATCGTCAAATCGGTAATCTCCTCTCGGCAATTTCCTCCCCTTCATCACCCACATCGTCACACTACCCGGAGTCTCCCAGGCGTCATCTTAACCCTCTCGAATAGGGACCGAAACCGGTGCGAAACACGCTCGTCTGACTAGTCCTTCGGCATATCTTGCTGTCTGCGCGATAGCGCATCCGGACGTGACTAACTCGAATAAAGTTCTTATCGAGTAGTTCAGTCAACGTTTTCCTTAAGACTAATAGCTCCTCGCGATTTATTCTATACAATAGACTATAGGGCGGTGGCACTTCGTCGCCGTTTCGGTCGCATTTTAAGGGTATCTTGTGGCCGATTCCTGGCCGGTGCCTAGGAAGAGCATCTACCTACTATTCGCTAAATACATCTAACCATGTGACACATTGTATGTGCACATGGCCTTCGTAAACATGGTGGATTGTTGGAGGTTTGGCGAATTAGGAAGGTTTGATATGTTTGGTTGGACGGACGATTGGGAATCAAAACCCACGTTAGGATTGTTGTCTTTTCTTCTTTCTTCTCTTCTCTCCAGATTTGGAATTGTCGTTCTCTTCTCAGCCCTGCTTTCTCTCGTAGATCGTAGGAATGTGGCCGGATGTGACATAACCATGGCTAGTAGTGCTTTAGCAATTTCGTTTTTGGATCGAGGTGCTTCTTTAGCTAAAGCGCCTTGTTAATATCCGCTATTGTCACCTTGCCGATCCATAGCCGGCTATCCTTCGAAGCGCCCATAATTAGGTCACGAATCCCTATCGCTTCCGTCCTTGCAACTCTCAATTTCTTCACCCTATGCGCGCATATTATCTCATCGCGCCGGTTCCAACATCTAGTCTTCTTGCCGGTCTTCGTGAAAACATCTATATACCCTCTTGCTACTAAGCTAGTTGCTCTCACGTCCTTTATCTATGGTCGACTAAGAATCATCTCATCTAACTAGTTGGGAATAATGTACGCAAAAACACGACGCTATTGGTGACCGTAGATATCGAGATTAATGTAGGTAGCGTAGGTGATTCGACCCTGATTCTCTACTACTCCGTCTAACTGTAGAGATCTAGGAAGTTTAACGCGCGGAAGATCACAAGACTTAGCTAGCTTTTCATTAACTAAAGCATAACAACTATATCCATCGTCAACGAGACTCTTAGCGAATTAGAGGCCATTTATCTACGCATCGACGTAGAATAACGGTCCTTTGTGTTACAAGTCAGAAGAAAAGACGAATCGATTCGGTACTATCAACGAGAGTATCAAAGCTAGAGAGAGAAAGAAAGAAGGATTGGAATCATGGGGGATTTCTGTTGATATATTTCCCCATGATTGCCATGTTTGCTTGTTCACCAAACATCCTCCATCTCCTCATCGCTAAGTCCACAATCATACCTCTGTCAGCCGTCACACTTTGTTCTGGTTCAAGTCTTTGACTCCCTTCTGCTCCTGCTCGCGACTTAGAAGAGGAGCTACTCTTTTTCCGACTCCGACTCCGTGACCTCCGGGGTGGATTCCTCCGATTCAGTACATAAATACACTCACTCAACCTTCTCAACTCGGGTGCTTTTCGGTGCTGAATCTCTAGTCTTTCGAGAACGCTCCTTAGTAGCGGCAGTATTAACCCTTCTCGACTGCTCCTCGGGACGGCGTTGTCACATACGGCGACAATCCTACGATTTACGAGAGAAAGCAGGGCTGAGAAGAGAACGACAATTCCAAATCTAGAGAGAAGAGAAGAAAGAAGAAAAGACAACAATCCTGACGTGGGTTTTGATCACCAATCGTCCGTCCAACTAACCATATCAAACCTTCCTAATTAGCCAAACCTCCAACAATCCACCATGTCTACAAGGCCGTGTGCACATACGATGTGTCACATATCCCCCCTGCCAAATTCGGACATGTCCTCATGGCCGCGATACTGCTGCATCGTCGTCCTGAAGTTCTAGTGGTTCCTCATCATTCGCTTCCGCATCTAGCTAGCTCTGAAGATTCACCGGCAGTCCAGGTTTCGCTGGATAATCGTCATGAAATCGCTTCAACGCACTCGCGGAGTGTTTGAAGTTGCCTGCATTGTACTATTCAGGGTCCTTATCGTAACTAATCCATTTGACCTTGTATTAAAGCTTCGATCGGCGGTATATTCGCGAATCTAAAATCTAGTTAACCTTATACTCCTCCGCTGGCGAAATCTAGTCGTCCGGTTTAGGTGCCGGTTAACCCGGTAATGGATTTGACGATGTTGCCCTTCTTAACTTCTCAGGCTTGTAAGGCTAGCCGGAACGCATGACTAACCTTTTCAACGATTCTAAAAGGTCCTTCCGACTTTAGCCGTAGCTTTCCTAAGGGTCCCTCGGCAATCTAGCGGTTATTTCGCGTGGTCACTATCACCAGATCTCCAACATCGAAATTTGGTTCTATCCTATAGCGATTCGCCTAGGTTCTCTGTCGCTCTTGTGCTTAGGCCATGTTCTGTCGTGCAAACTCATAAATCGCAGCGATCTTCTCAGCCCACTGCCTTGCTTACTATGCGTTTAGCTACCAGGGGTCGTGTCCATCACCACTAGTTCTCCAATCCAGTGTTGTTCTTAGCTTATACCCACGTTCGACGTAGAACGGTGAATATCCTGTTGGTTCGTGCACTAAGATGGCCTATGCGAAATTATGCATCGGAAGCAAGGATGACTATTAATTCGCGAATTCTCGGCAAACGCGCGTAGCCGCTAGATGATATACTGGATCGTATTCCTCTGATTGACCGTCAGTCTGCGGGTGGTAAGGCGTCGAGAGCTTACGTCTGATTCTAAGCAATTTACACAAGGCATCCCAGAACTCTGCGATAAACTAAGGACCTCGGTCTAACACGATCGAATCGGGTAGGCCTACCCAGCGGTATGCGTGTTGTAGCCACTTCTTCGCTAGATCTCCTGCCGTGACAGTCTTCTAGCAAGGGATACTAATTACCCTCTTTGTCAGCCGGCACACAATAACCAGGATGTTATCGTATCCATAACGATCTCTCGGTAATGACGTGAAATTCATCGATATATGCTACCAGGGTCGCTCTAGGATCGGCAAGGGGTTCAAGAATCCTGGTGTCTTCGTACGCCATGCTTTCGTGCGCTTGCAGGTCATACAATTATCCCCAAAGTCCTTGATATCTTGTCGCATTCTTGGCCACCAGTACCTCGCACGTAGGAAGTCGTACAGTTTCTTCTCGCCAGGACGAGCTAAAGACGGCTAATTATAAGCCTCCTAAATGACCTAGGTACGGAGCTAAATCCACGTCGGGAACTACTAGCAACCCCTCTTGCGTAAGCACTCCTCTTTCCATTGAGAATGTCGTTGATTAGGGATCCTTAGCTTTCACTTCCACGCGCCAGTCCTCCAGTTCTTTAGTATCACGGTTCGCGATTAACAGTCCCATATCCCCCACACTCACCCTAAGATCAAATCCGACGCCATTTTAGGGCTCAGGGCGCATTGAGAATTGACTGCGTACTATAATGGGCTTAAGTACGGCTGAGCGGACGGGAAGCCCTGTTCTCCACACCCTGTGGTCGTATGTACTTGTTCTTACATTGAAGGGGATTATATGGGGCATAATTTGTCAATAAAAAACAAATGTTCCAATCTTTGAGAGCAATATCTGAGGTTAATGGTTGCTAGATATGTGATAAGCAAGGGAGGTAGCATCCTTAACACTTTGCATTCACTTGAATATCAACTTTGGAATATCATACGGAGGGGCACAGGTTCAGGTATACATATATTCAACGCTTAGGAGTATGAAACAGCGGGACTGGACAGAACAAGATCAAGAACAAGACGAGAGAAAAAGAGCACTCAGCCCGAGTGCAAAAACAAGACGTAACTTCGTAGTACCAGCCACACCAGACAAAAGACAAGAAAAGAAAACCAACGTTTAATTAGCAGCCCTCAAAGCCCTCAATCTCGCCCCAAGCCCATCCTCCGCCTCAGGATCAACCCCCTGCCTCTCGGGGACCTTCACCTCCTCCTTAGGAACCTGACTCTCCTCAAGATTCCGCCTCATATCAACGCCGGCATCATCAGCAAGCTGCTCCATAAGCCGATCAACCTCCGTCTCCCCCTCAGCTCCATACTCCTGCATACTAACACCCTGCGCAACATCCTCAATAGCAGAACTAGCAATCTTGAAATCCTCACTGCGCGCCAGGAAATTATTCGCATGCCCGACCAGCTGTTCAAGATTAACACTGCGCGACGCAGCGTCCAGACCGCGCGATGCAAGCGCCAACGTGCGTGATGTGTCGCGCGTGCTTTGAGCGGCTTTTAGTTCGTTGATTATTACGTCTGCGCGGGCCGCTTCGGATTTTAGTGTTACTTGACGGCGTTTTTCGCGGATTGCCGATGCGGCGTGGATTCGGGCGATTTGGAATTCGTGGTTTTTCATTGCTTTGTCTGCTTTTGCTTTTTCGGATTTGTAGGTTGATTCGGCGCGGATGGCTTCTTTTTTTAAGCGGTTTGAGTGGAGCTATTTTGGTGTTAGTATTGGTTTGAGGTTTTTGAGGTTGTTTCCGGTGTTTTGGGGTGGTTGTGTATGTTCGTTGTTGGGTGGAGGGAGTGCGGGGAGTTGGAGTGGGATGGGAGTGCCCAGGTGGGACGGAGGTTGCTTACCTTGACATTTGTGCGGGCTTCGAAGATGGGGTCTTTGCGAACCATGATGGCGGTTGGATTGGATGTATGAGGGAGAGAGAGAGAGAAAGATGGAGTCGGAGATATGAAAGAGGGTTGGCGATGGCGCGTGGCAAACGTCACTGACCGCATTCAGTGGATTTTTAGCGTCGGTTTATTTTGGTCGCAGACCAGTCTACATCGGTCGAACTGCCGGTTTACTCGATTGGAATCTAGAGTCCATTCAGTCAAGAATACGTCGTTTATAGGTTAGGCAGCAGGTTGCTTCGGCTATCACGGCTATACCTGGCCATCACCAGATCAGTCTACAAAACTAAGTAAAAAAGTAGGCAAAGTGAGCCAGTCAAATTTGCTAAAAACTAGTATACAGCCAAAAACCCTCAGCGTTTGCTCAGCAGAGATAATCTGCGAGAACTCCTGGAACTCCGTGAAACTCGATGCTTTCCATTAATACGTCGCCGACCGGATTTCAAAGTACTACCCTGTTGCGACAGACTGAGACTATCGATTGCCCAGGCCATGGTCAACAACAACTCCCAACTCGGTCGAGCCTCCGGGGCGCCAGCCGACCAGGTCGGGGAGAAATGCTCACTAACCGCTAGCTGCAATGCTCTGCCCGTCGCATCGCGAAGTGGACGCGCCAAGGCTGGGCTGCAAGCAAGTAGTCTGGTGAGCAGTCTCATCCGAAACACCGGACGACTGGACGCCTTCGAGGACGACAGACTCGGGGTCGAAATCAACCATAGAATCAAAGGGAAATGCTGATAGATCTCCGCCGTCGAGAACATCAAAGGCAAACCCGTCTTCAGGGAAAGAAGAATTTGGCTCAGCGGGTGAATCATCGTTGAACAGGCGGCGGAAGTCATCGTCAGAAAGAGGAGCTGCAACGTCATTTGCAGTTGAAGGTTCTTCGGAAAGGTCGAAGAGAGGGAGGGCGCTTCCAGCTCCTTCGAGACCTCCGACGGACACTGCAGGTCACACAACACCGCTGCAGGATGTTGTGTCGCATCGGAGGCTTCAGCCAGAGTGGAAGGTTTGAGGGTGGGGGAGTAGTCGGTCACGGAGGGGGTGGGGAATGGGATTCGTTCCATGGGGAGTTCGTCGCCTTCCTGCTTGAAGAGGGTAGGCGTGAGGGTGGGAGATTCGATGGCGGGAGAGCTGGCTTTGGGAGTGGCGCTGCGAGATCCGCGGACCTCAGCGGAGAGTTGAGCCACCTGTTGACTGAGGCGGTTGTTCTCGGTCTCCATCTGTGATAGCCGCTGAATGAGGAACTGGTTTTGTTGTTCCATGCGGATCTTCTCAGTCTCGAGCTTCTCCATCTCCAGTCTCTTGCGTTCGCGCGATGTTTGAGCGGCCGCGCGGTTCCGGAGGACCCGTTCTATCCGACGCTGCTCTTTCTCATCATCTGTCTTAGCGCGTTTGCTAGTTCTGTTAGTGATGATTCGCAAGTGGGCGAATGGAGGGCACACATACCGAGGAGGTAGATTTGTCTTTGGGGTTGGGAGTTCTTGTCCCCAAGACTTTCTCTTCTTTGCTGGCTTCTTCTCGTCCTCTTCCTCCTTGATGTCATCCTCTGGCTCTGGCGAGTCCAGTGATGTATCTGCGGGGGAGATTGTGTACATTTCGGGATCAGGAGATGTTGGCAAAGTGTCCAACGGGTTGATAGTGTCGGCCATGATATTGGATACCGGTGCCGGATGCGAGGTTGTGTTCTGATGAAGACACCTGAGGGGGGAAGATGAGAATAACCTAGTCAAGGCCACGCTGTCATCACGGCACCGGAGATCCAGACTCCGGGGAAATTGAGTCAGAGGTGAGTCAGCAAGAAGAGAGAGAATGGAAAGGACAACTGTCTGTTTGCAGAAGGTGGAAGAGTGGCAGAGTGGCAGACTTAAGTAGAGGCCAGCGTGGTCTGAAGGGGGGGAACAAAGGGGACTGTAGGTACAAGGTGGCGCATACATTACACTATGATAGGGGAAGTACCCATTCGGTGTAAATTACGCATCATTTCCCCCCTGCGCCCCTGCATTCCATGGTTCCGGCTGAATTCCAGCCAATCAAATTGCGTCGCCTGAAACATTCGCCTTCTCCTTACTACATGGCATACGTACCCGTACGACCATACTCAGCCCCTGTTACTATCTATAGAGGCCCAGGGCCCCCAATATACGAGAACCCCCAAGGTGTTGGTCCTAATGGCCCCGATGTAGTAGCCCCCATATGCAATTACATTGGGGTCCAATACTCTGTACAATTGTAAAATCAATGACTCGGCAAATAAACACATCCAATCGACTCATCAAACCCCCCCCCTACAATAGTAACTTTATACATCAACGTCCCACAGAACAAAATGCAACGATACCCCCGATATCACATCAGCCCCCTCTAACTTACATGTGCAGCACACTACGGACTCCGTCCTCCGTACCCGCAGTCTGACAGTCTCGAACAGCCCCCAAGTGGATCCAATCCAGCTGAAGCGAGGCGATCACGGAGAATGTCCCATGCCAAAACCAATCAGTAGCCTGAGCACGCCAATCTAATTCTCCGCCCCTGAGTTGGAATGTCCATTGTTCATTGCAAATTGCAACGGTACTGTACACGGACTATGCAGGGGCTGATCGGATTGGTGGAAATGGGGGCGCCCTATATCTCGGGGATTACATCGAATTGTCTGGAACGTTGCGGAAGGTGTGGAGGGGAAGGGGAAGGGGATGAAACGGCCTGG
>ERZ1673737.3131-NODE-3131-length-12963-cov-4.301518_pt1 | contig 12963 bp, 12 predicted proteins | sample MGYA00580211_ERZ1673737 | MGnify/ENA primary metagenome ERZ1673737 (study PRJEB41218, sample SAMN15661789) | gut metagenome | host: Homo sapiens | place: Canada: London | collected 2015-08-20/2019-03-30 | study: EMG produced TPA metagenomics assembly of... | reverse complement strand
CAGCACGGCGGCGACGCTTTCGTGGAGTGGTAATCTGAATCTGAGGAATGAGTATGACCCCGAGGATGGGGAGACGCCGTTGCAGTTTGTTTATGAGGCTGCTGAGTGTCGGCTCTTTTATACTTTGGAGAACTATTTGGGGAGGGAGACGGTTTGGCAGGCTGCGGCTAAGGCTATGTTTGGGGATGGACGGTGTGTGGAGGGCTCGACTAAGGGGAAGGGGAGTTTGGATTCTTGATTTGGTTTTGAATATAGGTCTTTTGGGGATATTAGCGATAGACATACATAGAGGTAGTCTACTTGCCTGTGTAAATGAGCAAGCACTACAAGGCGTTCCAGGTTACTTTTCTATACATAAGAACTTGACTTTGATGTCTAGTCTCCAAGGGAGTAACAGTATGTATGTATGTGGGTAATATTTTTCAATTCTCGTGGCCCATTTCATGAATCTATCATAAAAGAACAAAGAAAAGCAAGTCGAGGTGAACAGAGCAACTGCGCCGCATGCAACGCATTGCAAAGAAACAAGCACACAGGTTCATCATGTGTCTTGCAACTATTTTGAGTCTCTGTATCTGATCCTAGGTATTTGCAAAAACGATAATGGAATTGAGGATCCACCAAAAAAACCATAATCGCCGATAGACAGAACCCGAGATTCCTCTGTTCGATGGCTTCAAGCCCTGAAAAATTGTCACAGTAGCGCCAGTATGGGGATTCCCTTGCCTCATGTAGAGCCGGGGTTGAGAGCAGCGTCGAAGGCTGAGAAGGTTGTGATGCTCTTGATTTCCGTTCAAGCGAACGTACAGAGATGATCGTAAACCGAAGGGTCTCGCGTGGCAAGTAGGCAGAGATGATCGGGATAAGATAGCCACGACACTAGACCAACAGCGGCGAGTATGAGGGGATGGCGTTGGCGAACATGGAGAACACCGAGAGACGTTTCCGGGGCATTCTTGTAGGGCAGAGCATCGAACTCTGGGGATGGCAAGGGGTGACCTTAGAGGTCGTCGACATCGATCTCCTGGTCGTCCTCGCTCTCGCGGTCCTCGTCGAACTCGACGTTGTCCTCGATACCCTCGGCGCCGTAAGTATCGGTCTCGTTGATCTTGGCGTGCTCGGGCAACTCGCCGTAGGCCTTGAGAGAACGGGCCTCGTCGGCGGTGTACTTCATGATAACATCACCCTTCTCGTCCTGGTAGTCACGGAGCGAGAGGAGGATAATGTCACCCTGGTTGATCCAGACCTTCTTGCGGAGCTTGCCACGAATGTGGGCAAGACGGCTCTCGCCGTCGAAGCACACGGCCTGGAGACGACCGTTGCCAAGCATCTTCACAACCTGAGCATACTCTTGGCCTTCTTCCTTGAAGACGAGCTCACGCTTCTCGTTGTCGTTCTCGTTCTTTCCGCGACGACGGTTCTTACCACCCTGTAGTCAGTTGTTAGCATGTGTCTTTTGTCATATTATTTCAACGATGAAATTTACCCCAGGACCACATCACCAGCGCGTCAGGGGGTCAGCCTGAAGCGGTAGGTGAGAGTGGCGGGGGAGGAAATTATCAAAGAAAGAGGGGCTGAATTTTGTGATCTTACTTTTCCCTTGTTCTTGGGCATGGTGGTTGTGTGCGACCTTCACCTGGGTCGAATCTCACTTGTTGTGTTTTTTCCTGCAGATCAATCAAGATCTAAAGAGGCCTGATCGAGGATGACCAGAGAAGCGAGGATGAAGAAAGAAAGAAGAGTGGGGGGCGTTGTGCCCGAGTCAAATCTTGCGCGTTACGTAATCAGGCACCTTGCGTCAATGTGGAAATTGCGGCCTGAATTCTGAGGTTGTTTGTCCGACCGCCTGGCAAAAAAAAAGAAGGCGAGTTGAGTATCTTCAGATCTTGAGGTCTTGATATTTTGTGTTATTTGGAGGCCTTGTGATACTGTGGGATTGCAGTTGGTATTTACTTACATCACGTCTGACTTGGTTGCCTGGGCTCGGGTCATTCCGAGACTTGCGATCCTACCTCCATTGGGCTGCTACCTCAGGCGCTGATATCGATATTCATGGTATCTCGATGATACTTCTGTTGCCCGAAGTCCAACGTCTCGATCCATACAACGGCCAGAGTGCCTGTCGCTCTTTCATGTAGCTCGCTGCTGATCCGATATGATACCAATGCGCTGCGAATCTCCGAATCTCTCTCCGAGCCAACATATCCTTGCGATTACCGATACTCCTCTCTCACAATGTCTTTATTCAAGGCGGTAACGCCTACCAACAGCATAATAATGCGGTGGGCTCCCAAAAACAACATGCCTCCCGTCGCAAGCCGCTACCTAAACGCACCCTCTCATCCAATCCGACCCAAGATTGTCCATCTCTGCGGGCACCGAGATCGCAATACATTATGGTGGCGGGTTTCCGTGACACAGCTCCAGCAGCACAAGCGTGTGGTCCGTTCCTGGTGCGCACGTCGAGTGCGTGTTGCTATTGAGCAAGCTCTCAAGCAGCATGGATTGGACAAGTCAGGGAAACCGCTCGTCTCGGAGTCCCCTCTGCGCAAGACCAATGTGACGGGGACTCTAGATATCCTCGTTCAGTTGCCATGCGTGACTCAGAAAATGGATTCGCTTCAGGAAGATGCGAACAATCTAATATCTTCTTTTCTGGAACATGAAGCAGCAAACAAGGTCAATGAGCCACAGCCAAAGTCCACTTTTAAAGCTAAACCCTGGCCATCGTGGACAAGACCATAGGGTTGTGGGCAATATGTATATTACTCTTTCATATTCTTGTATCATACTATCACTGTACATTATTTGGGAGGCATCGGTCATGGCGTTTGGAAATTGGCTATCTGACAGAATGACAGTCAGAATATCTTTACTCACTACTATGTATATTAACCAAGAATATCCTTTTGAATTAAATACAACATGGTTGGCTTGGAAGTGAAGTAAATATAGAACGCATCTTAGCTCCCGTTGACACTCGCTAAATGCCGATCTGGCGGAATCAACAACTCCAACTCTCTACAACCACCACCATTCATCTGAGCTCTCACATTCTTCTACACAATGTTGGTCTCCTTGACAGTCGGCAAGGTAGACGCTGGCGTCGCAGTCCTCCTGACTCAAGACAACCGCCTCGTAAGCCACAACCCCTGGGTCGCATGCTCCCAAACAGCCAAAACTGCGACACGACAAGCCACGCCCAACCCCAAAAGAAACATAGCTAATCAACCTTCGTGCAGATCGAATTCCCCTCCGTCCTCCTCCCTAACAACATCGCTTCCGGCAGCATTGTCGACATCACCGTTTCGCGCAACCACGCCGCAGAAGCAGCTAGTGCAACAGCCTTCCAATCCCTCCAGAAACGAATCCTCAATACCTACGGCGTGAAAGCTCCATCGCCCCCGATCCTACGTCTGCGAAATGCCACGCAGACTTCCCTCGTCCTCGAATGGGACCCTATCGACTTGGCTACCGCATCCCTGAAATCCCTCTCCCTCTATCGCAATGGCTCAAAGGCCGGCTCCATACCCCGTCCCCTGGAGACTCGCAGTACGAAAATCTCCGGTCTAGCCATTCACTCCGAATACACTTTCCATCTGGTCCTCCGGACGACTGCTGGTACTTACCAGTCCGAGAAGCTGACGTGTCGCACGCACAAGATGACCGATCTGTCTGGTATCACTGTCACAACTGGCGTACTGGATCCGGCGCAGAAGGAGGCTCTGGGGTCTGCGCTTGATCGGATTGGTGGTAAGATGATTGACTCTGTTCGCATTGATACTACGCACTTTGTTTGCACGGAGGGCCGGGGCCCGCTTTGGGAGAAGGCTGTTGAGATGAATATTCCTGTTGTCACGCCTGAGTGGGTGGACGCTTGCGAGTCCGAGGGTACGATTGTTGGTGTGCGTGGTTACTATCTCAATGCTGATCCTAAGACTCGGCAACTTGGTGTCATTCATGGCTCTTCGCATCAGCGTACTACTTCTACCATGTCCACTGCGACTACGGCCAACCAGGGCAGGCCCAGTACTGGTAGACCTAGTACTCAGCCTGTGAGAAGCCCTGTGCAGGAACAGGTGCCAGAGGAGCCTCCTTTGACTCCGTTCCCTGGGGGTGAGATGAGTGGTCAACCGCAGGCGCAAACAGAGGAAGTTGGATCGGCGGATGAAGATGACGCCCCGCCTCCCCCGCCCCCGCCAAAAGATGAGGGAGAGGATACAAATGAGAGGGTTCAGAATGGAGACACAGAACCCGTGTCTGTGCCAGAGATGAAGATCGATGGGCCTGAACCTGAAGTCGAGGCGGAGGAGAGCAACGGAGAATCAGACAAGGGTGCCACTCTGCCACAGAACAGACCCGAAGATGATTCCGAGGCTGCAAGTTCTGGCACTGCAAAAAGCAAAGGGAAGGAGGGCGAGGGTGACTTCAACGAAGTCCCTCTCTGATGATTCTCCTTTCCGCTTGTTCCTTGCTCCGTCAACCCCTTGACTCCTCTACCCTTGCCCTATATCTGTTCTCTTGTCGAGCGGCGTCTACGAACTTTTTCAGTACAGTTTTACATTGTTGTGTTTGGCGACGCGCCTCTATACCTAGGTAGACAAGGTCTCTTACGAATGTGCCCCGACTGATCTTTCCTTTTTTATTGTTCAGTTTGCCGTTGTATGTACAGTAGATAGTTTTCCTAATGCAGCCTTAGCTCATTGATCTAATAGCCTTTTAGCTCATTCCGTTTAGATCTAATATAGGATAGGATGAATAGACGTAATACCGAAACTGGCAATGATTCTCTAAATGTAAATTCTATCATGAAATGTCGTAAAAATCAGAACATGGCCCGCCAGATGCAAAGTCTGAAAAGTAACTTGACTTTTGAGAGATATTCGATATCCTCTCAGGACATGCAACCGAAATGAAAATCAAAATTCGTCCAGCTCGGACCCGTTTCAAATGATTTAGTTCTCGGTGCGGATGACATCGTCAATTGCCCGTGCGACGTATGCGACGTTCTTCTCGCTCACTATATTCTATGTCAGCTCGTATTCTGGATGTATGGATTCAGAGTTACTTACAGCCGCTGATGGAGGCTCGGCCGGACTTGAGTAGATAGATGTGGTACTTGTCCTTCAGGGCGTAGACCTGCTTGGGGGAGAGGCCGGTGTAGGAGAACATGCCGTTCTATGGGATTATTAGTATAAATTACAGCTGTAAGATAGTCTTGTTGGCAACTTACCTGCTGGATAATGTGCTCCCAGGTGCCGGGGGTCTGCAGGCGGACCAGCTCATTGTAAAGAGCCTGGCGCATAGCCTTAATGCGGGAGCTCATGACCTGCAAGTCCTGGTGCCAGTCGGCAGTGAGCTCGTCGCTGGTGAGGACCTTCTTGACGATGCTGCAGCCAACACGAGGTCCCATGGAGAACTCGCCACGGATCAAATGGCAGAGGTTGTTCACCACGATGTCGCGGATGGAGGTCGAGCTGCGGTTGGTGACGTAGTGGAACGCACCGACACGCTGGCCGTACAGACCGAAGTTCTTGGAGAAACTCTGTGCAACGCACATCTCCATGTCGGGCTTGTGGTTGAAGAAGTAGCGGACGGCCCAGGCGTCCTCCTCGACGGAGCCTGAGGCGAAGCCCTGGTAGGCCGAGTCGAAGAAGGGGAAGAGGTTCTTGCGCTCGCAGAGGTCGGCAATGGCCATCCACTGCTCCTTGTTGGGATCCAGGCCGGTGGGATTGTGCGCGCAGGCGTGCAGCAGCACGGCGTCGCCCTCTTGCGCATCGTTCTCGAGGGTCGACATCATGCCCTCGAAGTCGAAGGACCGGGTTGCGGCATGGTAGTAAGGGTAGGTCTTGCGGGGCACACCGGCCAGCTCCCAGATGGTCTGGTGGTTGGCCCAGGAGGGGTTCGACAGCCAGACGCTGCGAGGTTTCATGTGGTGGGCGAGGAATATGGCTCCCAGGTGGTTGGCACCGGTGCCGGCGACAGTCTGTACGGATCCAATGCGTGCCTTGGCCTCTTCTTCGGTCTGTTTACCCTCGAATCCGAACATCAGGTCCCGTGCGATTCCGAGGAATGGCACGTCACCCTCGATAGCTGTGTACTCGTGGCGGAAGAGGTCGTTGTCTACTACCAGCTGCTTCTCGGCCTTTTGCACGACAGGCAGGGGCCATGGCTTGCCATCGTCGGTCCGGTAGACACCCACACCCAGGCTAACCTTGTGCGGGAAGGTGTCGACGGCGTAGGCACCGTTCAAAGCAAAGATCTCGTCTGGTGGGACCGGGGCCACATTGAGGCGGGTGTTAACGTTGGCCATGGTTATGTATGTGCGATTGACTGAGTATTCAATTGATCTGAGCAAGTTGTGTGGAACGAGTGTCGATCAAATAACACGATCGATGATCGCTGAGTCAACCCGATATCGCCATTCTTTTTTTTTTTTGCCCCGCGGGAAGTCCCGCTTAGTAGCGGTTCGTGAAGAGCAAAGCATCATACACTCCTTGCTTGGAGATAGATAGCCGTGGATATCCTTGAGCAGAGTCGAGTAGATCGCAACTTTGGATCCTAGCTTTGCTGCTAACCTTGGAAACTTTACCCTAGCGGTCAGCTGGACGTGGCGTCTGCTGACTTCCCTTTGAGTAAACAGCCCTTCTTTGATGAGTGAATACGTAAATATGGATCTAGTTGCATTAATATTGGTCCTAGAGGCTTTGCATTTGACTTTCAATAGTTGGTGGGGAGTTGCAGTTGGGAGATGCAGTGGCGGACCGTAGACTCTGTAATGCATGAATATATACATTGGCATGACATATATGTGCAAGCACTTCAGATTACTTCCACCACCAATCATGTTTTTTATGAACTAAGTTATATCTCGATTCACATCCTTATTACCGTCATAATTATGTAATTTATTATAGTTGGATGTCTCTTAAAATGTTGTTATCGGTATACTGTTGTGCCGAAATCCCCTCAACACTAGGTGCAGGGATACTAATGCTGACATTTCATGCATGAGATCGACCTATGACTGTTACATCTAGGCACAATGTGCTTTTGACAACTCGTACCCCGCCCGAGACGTTGATTTTCCCCGAAAACAAGCATCGTTCACCTTCCAGCCACATACACAGCCCTGTCATATCGTAACAAACCCGATTTGCAATGACCTCCAAGCCTGCAGCCACTGGTGATCCAGAATTACACGCATTCCAAGTTTCAATGATAACCCAACCCCTTCACAACAGTATCCCACCAGAGCTACTCCCTCGATATGACCCAGTCTACGTAGAGTACTACAACAAGTACAATGCCGGGCGACTCCATACGCACGAGGTCCCGATAGAAGAGTTCCGCAAGAACCCAGGCCGGTACACCATTTCCTATGGACGTGCTCGGGGTCCGGACATCTTCCGCATCACTGAACGGAAGTGCCCGGTCGATGGCGGGGAGATTACCATTCGGATCTTTGAGCCAGAACTCGAGCTGGACGAGCAGGGCAATCCGAAGAAGAGAGCGGCTTATATCAACTTCCATGGAGGTGGTTGGGTGTTTGGTGGACTATACTACGATCATGACTTTTGCAAGCGAGTCGTCCACGGCCTTGAGGGGGACTTGGTTGCTTTTGATGTTGACTATCGACTGGCACCTGAGCATAAATATCCGATTCCTGTGAATGATTGCTGGTCTGCTTTCAATTGGGTATAGCCCCAGAACCGTCGCGAACAGTGAACAGAACTAACGAGATCCAGGTCCGTTCCAAAGCAACAGAGTTCAATCTTGACCTGGATCGATTCGCGGTGGGCGGCGTGTCAGCAGGAGGCCATCTTTCGGCCGTCATCAGTCATCTCTGTCGCGATCAAAACATTCCTCTGCGATTGCAGATCTTGACTGTACCAGCGACGGACTTGCACCGTGTCTTCACGCCTGAAGGGGAATTTGACCGAGATAACTGTCCCTACGAGTCATACCGGGAGATGGAGTTTGCACCAGCACTACCTGCAGCGCGTATGGCATACTTCCACCGACAGTTCCTGGGAGTGCCTCGACCAGCTGAGTCTGATGAAGTGAGTCCGTCCTCCATAATTGCCAATTGTATGCTAATCCTTCTAGGACTGGAAAATATCGCCGATCCTCGCTCCCAACTTTCAGAACTTGGCTCCTGCGTTGGTGTCTACCGCGGAGCTGGATCCTCTGCGCGACGAAGGAGAAGCGTATGCGGCTAAACTTCGAGCTGCTGGGGTATACGTGGAGGTAGATCGAATCCCGGGTGCACCACACCTGGTGGCTGCCATGGACGGCATTCTGGAAGGAGGTCGACGCTACAACGCGAAAGTGGTTGAGACGATGAAGCGACAACTCAAGGGATGAGTGTTCAACCAGTAATTACCATACCGTAGTTAGCGAATAATACCACTTCAACTGCCGAGAATTCGTGTTATTTTGTGTTTTGCCGATACCGGGAAGTTTCGGTTGGGGGAAGCCGGCGACTCGTCGTTTTAATCCTCACTTTTGCTTCTTAAGGACACTCGAGTCTCTGGTCCCTACTTCTCAAGCTCAGCGCGAGCCATTGATCCTATTTTTGACTTGTTTAGCATAATGAATCCCTCTACCTCCCGAGCCGCGGTGCGCTCTATGGCCACCCTAACACATGCGACCAGAGCCACCCCCGCAGCCCGCAACCTTCTGTCAATCGCTCGTCCGGCTCCTCGGTCTTTGAGCTCCAATACCCCTCAATTCGCTTTTCCTCGCCTTCAGACCCTCAACAAGCGTGCCTTTGGAACCACCGCCAGAATGGTATGCGTCGAGAGAGCTCCGTGGAACACAGACACAGACAACTGATGGCTTCTAGTCCGTTGACGCCCGTACCGAGAGCGATGCCTTTGGTGAAATCCAGGTGAGTGACCATGACGTATCAATGGGGTTGGGGTTACAATAGCTAACGAGGCTCTGAATAGGTCCCTGGTGACAAGTACTGGGGCGCGCAGACCCAGCGGTAAGCCCGTCGAATCGATACCACAGAGAACAGAGAGAACAGGATCGCTGATGGATACAGCTCCCTGGGCAACTTCGACATCAACCAGCCTCAGGACCGTATGCCCGCCCCCGTGATCAAGGCTTTCGGTATCCTTAAGGGTGCTGCCGCCGAAGTCAACATGAAGTACGGCCTTGGTATGTAATGCTCTGGCGCAAATTTCGATATCAGATTATTGACTCGTCTTAAGACCCTAAGATCGGCGAGGCCATCAAGCAGGCCGCCGCTGAGGTCGCCGAGGGTAAGCTGCTGGACCACTTCCCTCTGGTTGTCTGGCAGACCGGCTCCGGCACCCAGTCCAACATGAACTCCAACGAGGTCATCTCCAACCGTGCCATTGAGATCCTCGGTGGCACCATGGGCTCCAAGAAGCCCGTCCACCCCAATGACCACGTCAACATGTCCGCCTCTTCCAACGACTCCTTCCCCACCGTCATGCACATTGCTGCCGTTGTCGAGCTGGAGCAGACCCTCCTGCCTTCGCTCAAGGGTCTTCGTGATGCCCTCCAGGCCAAGGTCGAGAAGTTCGAGCACCTGATCAAGATTGGTCGTACTCACCTGCAGGACGCCACTCCCCTCACCCTCGGCCAGGAATTCTCCGGCTATGTCGCCCAGCTCGACCGCAACATCGAGCGTGTCCAGGCCTCTCTCCCCCACCTGCGCTTCCTCGCTCAGGGTGGTACCGCCGTCGGCACTGGTCTGAACACCTTCAAGGGCTTCGACGAGGCAGTCGCCGCCGAGATCAGCAAGCTGACCGGCACCGAGTTCAAGACCGCCCCCAACAAGTTCGAGGTTCTCGCCGCCCACGACTCCATCGTCGAGGCCTCCGGCTCCCTCAACACCCTCGCCTGCTCCCTGTTCAAGATCGCCCAGGATGTGCGGTACCTCGGTTCCGGTCCCCGCTGCGGTCTCGGCGAGTTGATCCTCCCCGAGAACGAGCCCGGTAGCTCCATCATGCCCGGCAAGGTCAACCCCACCCAGTGCGAGTCCCTCACCATGGTCTGCGCCCAGGTTATGGGTAACCACGTCGCTGCCACCGTCGGCGGCATGAACGGCCAGTTCGAGCTGAACGTCTTCAAGCCCGTGATGATCGCCAACCTGCTCCACAGCGTGCGCATTCTCTCCGACGGCATGAACAGCTTCCGTTCCCACCTGGTTGAGGGTCTCGAGGCCAACGAGTCCCGCATTAACTCCCTTCTCCACGAGAGGTATGTACTTTCCCCCTTGCTTTTGGTGGCAAATTCTAACGCTTTGACAGTCTGATGCTTGTGACCTGCCTGAACCCCGTCATTGGCTACGACATGGCCTCCAAGGTGGCCAAGAACGCCCACAAGAAGGGCACCACTCTCAAGGAGAGTGCTATGGAGCTCAAGGCTCTCAGCTCCGAGGAGTTCGACAAGTACGTTCGCCCTGAGCTGATGCTTGCTCCTAAGGAGTTGAAGTAAATGAACAGCACTGCTGTTCCTGTGCCATTATAGACTAGGATATGTAAGAATTTCATGTTTGATCTGAACATATCGAGTGGACCATGTATATGTACTTGTAAGTTAAAACGGTAAGTTAAGTTAAAGCCTGGATATTTAGGCGAGTTATAAATAGTATTTTCGAAAGGCAGAACGAGCCGAGTGTAAACCAGTCAATTGCCATCTAAAATCGACAATTAACAGACAATAAGACGGAGATGGCGAAATAAGAAAAATTCCAACATGCAGACTAGTGAAGTGTATGGAAGTGAAGATTCCACTGGAGTATTAATAGAACCCCTGGGGCAGTGTTTCACATTGTACCTGGAACCCTTCAAGTATCTCCCAAGGTTAAACTTATTTCTCCTTCCTCTTTTCACTCGTTTCAACCCTCTTCAATTCAATCTCAACTACCTCATTATCACCTAATAAACACACTCACCCTATCCCCTCCCAACCTCCAAGATTACCGTTGACCAACACAACACCACCACTAAAATGACCACCCCCATCGCAACTCTCCACGAAACCAAAACCATGAACCCAACAATCACCCAAATCGAACCCAACAGTCCCCCATCCGACGGCCCTCTCTTCCCCTCAACGCTCATCTCTCCAGAAGTAATCTCCGTCCTCCCAGAAAACTACACCATCCGCCCCCTTCGCCGCTCAGACTACAGCCGCGGCTACCTGGACGTGCTGCGCGTCCTGACTACCGTCGGCGACATCAGCGAGGAAGCCTGGAACAAGCGCTATGACTGGATCACCTCGCGCAATGATGAGTACTACATGCTTGTTGTCTGTGATGGTGCGGACCGGATTGTCGGTACCGGCAGTTTGATTGTTGAGCGGAAGTTTATTCATGAGCTTGGTATGGTCGGGCATATTGAGGATATTGCTGTTGAAAAGGGGCAGCAGGGGATGAAGCTTGGTTTGAGGATTATTCAGGCGTTGGATTTTGTTGCTGCTAATGTTGGTTGTTACAAGGTATGTCTTTCTTTTCTTTTTACGCTCTATTGTGTTCCTGCTAATCGCTTTGCAGAGTATTCTTGACTGCTCCGAGGCCAACGAGGGTTTCTACGTTAAGTGTGGTTTCAAGCGCGCTGGTTTGGAAATGGCCCACTATTACTGAGCGATTGTGCAATCTTGAATTGTGACTTTTTCGACCCGGTTTACTCTGGGCTTTGATCTGGCGTTTGGGGCATTCGGTTCGATTTGCCCGGCTGGGCTTGTTGCAGGGCGCATTATACATGATAAACTTGCGTTAAAATCATGCTTTGGTTGCATGCCCTAGACATGGGACTATATCTGATCCTGCAATTCGACTTGCATGTTGACCTGTCGTTGACTGAACGAGCACTATACGATTTCGCATCGCTCGCTTTGTTCGAACCTCCTGCGTAGGAGTATGGCGAGCGGGGGAAGACTCGATAGCGCTTGATCTGATGCCTTGGTCATGACGGTGCGTCTGTTACTGCGAGTGTCCCTCTTTCAAACTGTAAAACCATGTATTTTTGTACGAAAGGCTTTCAGTTGGAGATGCATGGAGGAGACGAGACTTGGATGGTCTAGTTATAGATTGCATGAAGAGACTCTATAAACTACTCGTGTTTAATATACTACTTGTGCGAGATGATTTCGTATAGATGTACTCGTACTGCAACTTAACAGAGAAAACATAATATTCAAGTACGGCGCGAAAGCCGAAATTTGAACTACATGGCAATTCTGGAACACATCCATACTGGACATGACCCAGAAGCAGGAAACGATTCATTGCCGAAGAGACGCAGAGTTCATTTGATACTCGCATGGGGATTCATATTTTTGTTCCTTTGTTCCCATTTTCTGCATTGCATTGTATTGCATAAAACTGTTTCCAGAAACAAGGTATCTCACAGACAGTACTCCAGCTCCGGTGCCCGCAAGTTCCATCATATCGCAACCGTCAGCTCAGCGCTGCTCCATTCCGAACACCTCCATTCCCAACCATTTCTATTTCGAAATTTAGCGGGACTTGGCGGCGACCTTGGGGGCAGAGCCCTTGGCACCCTGCTTGCTCTGGATGCGCTGGGCACCACCCTTGGAGGCGGCGGCCTTGGCCTTCTCGGCCTTCTTGGCGCTGGCGGAAGCGGCCTTCTTCTCCTTGGCCTCCTTGATGGCCTGCTTGCGAGCGGCCTCACGGGCCTCGGGGCGCTGGGAGCGGCGCTCCTTGATCACGTCGAGGGAAGCACCAACGATGGCACGCTGGTTCTTGACAACACGGCGGGTACGCTTCTTGGCAACCTCCTATATAGTGTAGACAGGTCAGTAATCTGTCGCATCCATCATTCCGTTCCAATCATGATTGTGTGGCGACATGGTGATTCCTCCTCTTGCTCCGTCTCAGCCGAGCCGACCGTATTCCACCACATCCACACAATCCAACAATCCAAAATCCAAAATCCAAAGGGAGGGACGACCGACCTC
>ERZ1673737.3128-NODE-3128-length-12971-cov-4.383788_pt1 | contig 12971 bp, 10 predicted proteins | sample MGYA00580211_ERZ1673737 | MGnify/ENA primary metagenome ERZ1673737 (study PRJEB41218, sample SAMN15661789) | gut metagenome | host: Homo sapiens | place: Canada: London | collected 2015-08-20/2019-03-30 | study: EMG produced TPA metagenomics assembly of... | reverse complement strand
ATACTGACCATATCTCTGGTGCATCTGGTCGATCTCATTTTCAAACAACCCAGGACCCCAGGCTGAAAAGTAGATCTCGTATAGCCCAGTCGCAGCAGCGAGCCGAGGACCAGGGAATCGACTGAGTGAATGGAAATGTAGACGATAAATAATCATGACGAGGTTATAGGCCACGGCACTGCCGAACAAGAAACAGGCGAGCATGGTGTATGTGAAATCGAGTACGGAAACGGAATACTTTGGAGACTATGGGTATAGCTTCACTTTTCACTACCTTAATATAAAGAAAAGGATCTTAAGATAAATCTAGCCTCTCAACCCTGCCCAGCCCCACGAACAAGCCCCAATTGGCCATCTACGTGCACGTTGCACCGCAGAAACTAACTCCCCATATCTAGCATCGTCGATCCCACAGAAACACTCGGTATTCGTCGTCCTCATGTCCCATTTCCCCGGATAGACAGAGACCTGACCATCTAAGCGTCTCACGATGTCCTGCCAGTGATCGGAAATAGACACGAGTCTATCTGGAGAGTCAGTATGATTGGCGAGCTGGCACACCATACCGCCTCTCTTGACGAACCCGAATACACCGACTGTGAGATCTAATGTTGATCTAGTGTTGTCAGTGGGGTTGAGGGCTCAGTCCTGATTTGGCGACGCTGGGAGGTGGGGGCTGATCGCAGATTCTGACCGCCAGTTAGGTGTGTCATATCCCTGTTCGCTGGTGATCTGTCGATTTTGCTTAGAGGTCCATCGAAGCGAGGGAATGGCGGTAGGCGTCATCTTGCATGCCACTCGGCTCTGTCCGTCCCTTGCGAAGGTTTGTATTGGGCTCACACGAAGTTGATACCCTAGGATGTCCCAGAATGAGTACCCCACCTTTCAGATTACAGTAAATGTATGATTTAATGTTCAATAGAGTTGGAGCTGAACATGACATTGGGTTACACGATCTGCGAGATAGAGTATGGGGAAGTCGATATTGGTTCGGCACACGTAGATATGACATATGAATCTCAGGATCGTCGAGGCTCTACTATGGGTAACGTGGTCTATTCGCAATCTATAACCAATACGAACGTTGTTGTTGTTATCGTTGTAGTGTTTAACGTTCGGGTATGGTATATGGACGTGCTAAGCTAAGGAGTTACATGCATTATGCGCTAAGTACATGGATTTGCTCCCTTAGAAAGCAACTCGGTAGAAGAAATGACGCTGTGACCAAGGCGCTCCCGTCTATCCCCGACATATAGGATGAAGTGCTCATATAATGTGGGCAGGTGTAGCCTGTTGGCTGCGTGCGCTTGGCGAGAGTGCTTGCGTCCACCAGGGAATACGAACATTGTAGTAATATGAAGCGATCATTTTTACTACGGGATTAGTATAAGATCCAACTGTACAACGCAGGTATGACGTGTTCTAATCAGCCTTACAATCGTGTTTACATTCTACGTCAACTCGTACTACTAACAACGATTTTGCGTTGAGGTCTCTTATCACAGGTCGTCATGCGTCCAATCAGCACGACGCCTTCATCATTATATTACACGAGATCCAAGGTCCCTAAGGTCATCAAGTCACACATGGGAAAAAGAAACGAGAAGGAGGGGCGAAATGGAAATATGGAAATGATGGACGCTCATGATCTGTGTCGCAGGATCTAGCATGGGAACAGCTCTGGTTTCACTATATTATTCTTCGGGTCAAGATCTCTTTGAATTTCCGGCTGTTCTCAAGGGTTGTATCATAGTCTTGGGGCTCAACCATCCCATCCATGGGGAGCACAGCTTGATCTCGGAACAATGTCAACAACTGACCAACACCATTTATATGCAGGTTTCGAATGTGGGTATTAAAGACGTAATAGAAATTGGATATATGAAATCGATTCGTTGCATTCGTGAATAGAAAAGGGAATTCTTGTCTTAGAGTATAGCATAACACAATAGTCTATTTCAGATCTGATATCTTTCTAATAAATATGAATGAGATAGACACACGGCTCGAATACAGAAATTTATATACAAGTACATCAGATTCTCATGAAACATCCAATCAACTTTTCTTCTCAGCCGCCGGCACATCTGCTCCGGTGATATCTTGTGCTGTGTTCTGTCCACTTAAAAAGCTCACACCACCAGGGCCAGAAAATTGTTTTCGTCCTGTAGTAAGCCAGGTTATGAGGCTAATGACGCCAACGACGCCAACAGCAGCACTGGTATAGTTCATGGATTGTTGATCGACAGGATTTGTGCTCGGGAAGTTGAAGGTGATAGCTGCAAATAGAAGGAACAAGAGTCCGATAATGTTGAGAGCGATGGAGACTGGTACGGAAAAAGAGTAGGGGCCGTCAAGCTTCGTTACATGACCGGAGAAGTATCCAGCCAGGCGACTGATAAGTGCCATTGCGTATGATAGATCTGATGACGGCAGATTAGTGGCGGTGCCGAAAGAAAGGAAGAAAGTAACTTACAAAAGCCTTCCGTTGAGATAGCAATGACAGTCTGGAATCCAGTGGTTGTGCCAAACTCAATAGCACCAAGCGCAAGCTGCACAGCAAGAGTAAGGAGCACAGCGTTCACAGGAACGTGGGTCTTGCTTTCGACCTTGCTGAAGAATTTAGAAAAGGGTAGGCCACTGTCTCTGGCGAAGGCATACGCAGCACGCGATCCTTCAGCAAGAATGTTGTTTCCAGCTACAATCACAATGACCGAGATCAAGCTTGACAAGATAACAGTGGCAGCCTTGTTCCCAGTGGAATCATAGATGATCTGAATAACGGGTACACCAGTGCTCGTGCCAGCCGTTGACTCGATATCACCGATGCAGAAGCAAAGAGAGACAAGGAAAATAAATCCAGTGACTGCACCAAGGACCACGGCGAGAACTATAGCCTTGGGTGCCTCTTTGGAGGCAGATTTCATTTCTTCTGTCATGTGTGACGGGGCATCATAGCAGCACATGCCGAAGCAAGCCTGTAAAACACCAATAATGGCGGCCATGCCAGTTTCGAAACCAGTGCCGTTCTGGAAGTCTTGGAATACGAAGGATGCGGGCTGCTTGTGGTCGTTTGTGGCAAGAATCGTGGCTGTAACGATAACGAACGATGCGACGTTCCAAATCAAGATTGCTTTCGAGATTCGGTGGAGTAAATGTGAGCCCCAAAGGTTGACAGCCGCTGAAAGGAATGCGACAAGGTAGGCGACTAAAACGGTTTGCCATCTTTGAATTTCGAATTCGGGGAATATAAGGTTGGCCATTCCGAGAACGAAATTGGAGGCAATGGAGTTATTGGTGGCACCCATGGCCAACAGACCTATACCGATATTAGTAAATGCCTGGGAGCAACAGCATCGGAATGAGTACCAATCAACATGAACCATCCAGTCACATAGGAAAGACCTCGAGCTATACTTGGAGGAGCCAGAGCCGCAACCCATGAGTATTGACCACCGGCCACTGGATACATCGAGCACATCTCTGCCATAGGAATTGCGACGGCCAATGTCAACAAGCTGACACCGATAAAACTGAAGATCATAACAGGAGGACCGCCGGAGGTCACGCCGACGATAAAAACACCACTCAGTGCAGTCCATCTTGAATGTTGTCAATACAAACCAGAAGCGATAAAGCAAAACGTTTCGATACTCACGATGTTACCACACTGAAACTAAAGCCAATCATACTAATCAGACCAAAAGATCTCTTGAGCTCTGCAATAATACATTAGCGGCCTATTGGGTAATTTTCAACGAGTAGTATCCTGGTTAGACTGACCTTGCTCATATCCCAAATTCTCCAGGCGCGCATCTTCATTAGGCGTGCCTTGAAACACCTTCGGGTCATCTTCTATAGTCGACATGGTTGCAGCAAGAGCAGTGATCCAGTTCAGGCAAATGCTGCCCAGCAAGGGGTAGGCGATACATCTTATACCCATCGGTAACATCCGCTTTCCCCATACTTTGTCACCCCGGAGTGGCCAAACCAGCTAACAGCATGATAGATAGATATTCTGTTAGGGTTTCCCTATTGAGAAGGTCCGCGCGATGGCTGTGGGGCCGGCCTTACGAACCGGGACTGACAATTAAAGAGTCGGCTTTGTTGCAGGCGAACCTATATGGTCTGCAGATAAGACAGTCACTTCTACACTATTAGGCAATTCGAGGAGAATTGCTTTGTGTCATATGAACTGGTATCGCCTTTTTATCTATAGATTTATAATGTTCATTAATATCACTTCGTGTCGGCCCGGTGGAAGCCTTCTAACGCCGGTGCTTGGACCTTGACGCTATGTTCTTGCCGAAATTTTCTTTTCTCTACGACATACTCTGTGGTTGGTGAGGACTTTCTGAGCTGGTTTGAGGTTTATAATGCAATTGTAGGTGGTTTAGAAGATAGCATTCAAGACGCGTTTCAAACCCAGTCCTTGAAGTTGCCTACACTATACGAAGCTGACTTTTCTCCAACTGTGACACACAACATAATAACCTTATTTCCCACTTTCTCCTCTGGGCATAGCTTGGTATGCTTGCTCTCCGGAGCCCCGTTCAGACCCAGATATTGACAAGTGTCACACGCACCCTTAGGGCGTGTTGACACGACCCGAACAACTTCCAACAGATAGTGTAGGGATATAGTGGGGCCCGAAAAGGTGTATTCATGTTTAAATAGAATTCTGTAAATAGTCGAAGGATTGCACTACTGACATATATGCTCCCTATATCGTAGGATACAAGGCGTCGAGAATGTGTATACAGTGCCACTGGTGAAGTATTGAGCAGTACACTGTTGCATGTATATTTTGCGCCCTACTTTGGCCTCTCTTTTTTCACCTCTTTTTGTCCATTTTCATTTGATTTAAAATGGTAGGTTAATCACGTAGATCTCCTCGCGACGAACGAGAAGATGAACAGAGTCAATGGCCAGCTCGACATCATGAATGGAGCAGCCAAGCACAGGAACTTCGGGCTTTTGCACTGTACCCCGGACTGTGATGAAAGAGCCCACGCGGAGGTGCTCGACCCACTGGATCATGGCGATGGATGAGATCCCCGGGCGCTCATGCAGAACACCCTGGAAAGTACCCAACTGCTGACGGAACACTAGGAACACCAGTTTGGCACTCATCCGACGCACCACATGCAATCGGGCCGTGAAGAAGACCTGCTGCCCCACCATGGCAGGTGTGATCTCATCGATCCGAGTGCGTAGTTCTCGTGGACGCACGGAGGACTGCATCAAAGGTAGCTCGGCATAGCGTGCCTTCATATCAGCAGTCTCTTCAGCTGCAGCTTTATACAGAGGTGAGGTTATGAAATGACATATGGCCTATAACTGTATGAAGGAGTGAGAAAATATCGTGATAAACTGGACACCAAGATAAATATCAGACATCTCAATTCTGAGACAGTAGGAGTAGTCTCGATGTCAATGGTGGAAGGAAATAGACTTTTGCTGGTAACATGTAGATCCTCGCTGGTGTGTGGGTGTCTCTTATTTCGTAATTCGAGTACATGGACCAAGAGGCGTGTATCCTTACTCAAAGCGACAGTTGTGCATTTGATTGTATTTTGATTGCAAATGTGATGACAGGAACGCTGTAAGGTTATAGTAGAGGCTGAAAAGGTACATTCTGCGAAAAAGCACTATTCGTATAACCGCAAGGAGGATGAGCACTTTAGTCAATATAATAGACAAGCCTTGAAAGTAAATAGTTCCAAAGCTAAGATATAACTTCATACAACCCGAAATAAAATGACAATTCTCGCAGGAATCAACCAAAGCAACCCGCCGAAGCACTCTATCAGCCGTAGAGGCAACATTTCATAATCTATTGACAAGATGTTCATAAAAAAGAAAAACAATGAAGAAAAGGAGACATGATTCAGCCCAGGCACCGGGCCCGTCAAAAGCGAAAAAGATAGATACAATGCGAGCCGAACGCCAAGCAGATCGTGTGACGCTGATAGTGACAGATGGTAAGGGAATAAGAGATGAGTTATTCCGGAACAAGAAACAAGTAAAAAGGTATAGAGCAACAAGAAATCAGAAATCGCTAACATGCACTTCGGAGATCACATACTGAGCAAGCTCATTTGTCGACGCATGGGGTTGGGCGACAATGCATCTCCATCTTCGCTGGGACCGATACCGCTATCTGTACCGTTGATGCCGGCGTCTGTGTCGATATCCCATTGTTCGTCTTCGTTGGGGTCTCCGTTGAGGTCGGCGCCGTCGCCATCCCAGCCTTTTTGGATTGCACCACGGGTGTTCCAGCGCAGAGCGCGTTGGACGCTTGTGAACCATTCGTTGTTGTTAGATACGACAGTTGGGAAGGGGTACTGGCTTGCTTCGACGGTGACACAGTCACCTTGTCGGAGTTCGACGCGACCCTTGCCGTCGAAGGAGCAGTAGGCGGTGGACCGGGAGGTGTTGGGGACTGCGATGCGGAGAAGGTGGGAGTCTGAGAGCACCATTGGGCGGAAGGAGAGGGTGTGGGGACAGATTGGTGTCAGGAGAATGCCGGGGATAGAAGGATGCATAAGAGAGCCGCCGGCTGAGAGGGAGTATGCTGTTGAGCCGGTCGGGGTGGAGAAGATACAGCCGTCTGCTTGGACGACGGTCAGAAGCTCGTCGTCGGCATATAGCTCTAGATTCGAGACGTAGGGGGATGGGCCGCGGTCGATGACGAGCTCGTTCAGAACTTCAAACTGCTCGCCTTCCTCGACCGCACCTGCCTCTGCGCCTTTACTCCGGTCCTTCCGGAAGACGGTGCATGTGAATCGCATGCGTAGGTTGACGCGCATGCCCACATCACCCATGACACCATTCAGTTGTGATTTGTAATTGGAGAATTCGAAGTTTGTGAGGAAGCCGAGGCTGCCCAATGAGAAGCAGAGCACAGGCGGCACAACGCGCTGGAAGAGCCATGAAGTGAAGAGAACAGTGCCATCACCACCTAGAGTCAAGACCAAGTCAAATTTATCCGGCGATGTCCAGCAAAGATCTTGTGTCCAGAAATGCAGCATCTGCGCAAACATCGGGTCTTTTTGCAAGAGCCCCGGTGCGTCGAAGCGCTTGGAATTCCGCAATTTCGCATCAACATAGACGTTGACTCCTTGTTTGTTCCCATATCTTGGTGTTGAAAGCAGCCACTCGGCAACTTCCCGAGTCAAATGCACTAGGCTGTTATCCCGAGGCTTGGTGACAATCATGACATTTCGCACGGCGCGTTTGATCGGCCGGCGTTGGAGCTGCTTGGAAACCTCGCGTACTCCAGTTGCTGTCTGAACTAGCCGTGAGTGGGACAGCCACTCATCATCGGCGATTTCCTCTAGCACCTTCTTTATATTGACAGCGTCGTCGAAACGCTGGTGGAAATAACATGGCGACTGCAATACTAGTCGTGCAGTTGCCGGTGATCTATCGAGATATCCGCTTAATTGTAGGTTGGAAAGTGCTGTAGAGAGGTTTTGGGAGGCATTGCTGCCCCGGCGCTGCCGGTCGTCAGAAGGCGGGGAAGCCTGGGTGGGCTTATTGAGCAAATTCGACCACGAACTCGCCGACATAGTGTTGTGATTATTGGTGACGATCGAGGATCGCGAGGCCAGGGCTTTCAAAATGGTCTGTCGCGGGATGCAATCCGTCGAGAGCGCTTTCTGGGACCGAGGCCGAGAAATGGACTTTTGGAGGGGCCGTAGCGTCAGAGGCAGCGACAAGCCTTCTTCTTGAATCGGCTCAGTCTGGGGGGAGAGAGTGCTGGCGTGAGGGGAGTCGCGAATCTCGGTGTGGGTTTGGGAGGGTTCTATATGGAGGGCATAGTCGCGGAGCAGTGCCGCACCAACTGGGGAGCACGAGGAGTGAGATGAATTGTCAGACCGAGGGTTATCGCGGCTCGCCATAAGAAAGATCAAAAGTAATCAAGGGTGACTCGGATGTAACGGGGATTGCGGATCCGACGTCTCGAGATCTGTCGTGGGTCAGAGATGGGGGTTCTAGCGTCTTCCACTCTATGTCTGTAAGATGACAAGGATGCGCCCGGATAAATTGCAGATGGGGTTAAAAGGGAGGGAAATGCGAAGAAGTTATTGGAGCAAGATAAAAGTTCCCCAGACAAAGAAATTCGTGGATGACAATTAATCATTTTCCCGCAATAGTCGAACTTATGCAGTATGCAGTCATGGCGCTCAGATGCTGACGTTTACAATTGTCTCTCTAACTACGTCAATCCCGATGTTGGATATTGGTTTCGTTATTCTGCTCATTTTACACGTATGCTAGAGCCTCGATAATCCCCGTAAATCGCTCACCTGCGATCTAGCATTCCTATTTCCCTTCACCGCTCCATTCCCCCACCATAACGACGTAATCGAGTGGTCACCAAGAGGCTAACCATAGCCATTTCGGACTACAAGGATCCGGGAGCGAAACAAGCCTCTGCAGGGCTATCGCTTGTGGCAGACAAAGCGTGTTGTACATGCAGCGACAGTCAGGTGATGGTGCCTCGATCGGGTGTCATACTCAGGCACCTAGTGGGTGGCACTGTCGCACCCTAGTTGAGCGGGAAATGTAGTGAAATCCTAGGAAAAAAGGTGTGTGGGAAGAAAGGGACCAGGTGTGACAGCAGCTCAGGGACAAGGGTGTTGCAACCTTCGGCCCATATCACTTGTAACTCTCCGTGTATTGCTGTGCTCAGATCGAGTCAAGTTTGTAGGCGTAGTCACTGTAGATCTGGTCCTCCACTGCCTCCCGGATGAAACCATTCAGGCTGCCGTCCTTTCCTTCGCTCATGCTCACATCGCCGTCGGAGCTGTCAGAGGCACCCTGACAGATGGAGACAGCGTGTTGGCGGGCCAGCTCCCAAGTGTCAAAGTCGAATCGGCCTTCGCTTTCGTTGAGGAGAAGGTGGCTCTTGGAGGAGATCGCAAAGACGTGGAGGGACACGGCGGCTTTGGCGGCGGTCGGGGAGGGGTCACGCACAATGTCACCAGACTTTGTTACACCGAGAAGAGTCGCGGCAAAGGTCATCGACAGAGGAACCGAGGCGGACATCATGGCGAGCAAGCCAGCGTGCAAAAGAGCTGGGAGAATGGTAAGGTACTGGATAGGTTAGTTTGATGGGCCAGTGCAGCGAGAAGAGAATGAAAATACTCACTGAGTCACCGCGTTCAATGTTTTCGCCTCCAACGATGGCCAGAGTGAGGACAACACCACGACGAGGGAATCCTTTCTCGCGGCCCAGAACCACCTTGCCCAACACGGAGCGCAGGATTCCTTCGACATATCTCTCTCCGACACCAGCAGTGGTAGTACCAGGTTTGACAAACACCTCCACGGTTGCTTCCTCGGGCTTCAATGCGTCACGGCGTCCTGGGAGCTCGACCGGAGCATTGACGGCACCCAGGATATTATAACCCGTAGCGGGGCATTTGTATGACGCCGAACCATCGGCACGATTTAATTGCGAGAGAGATGCTGTTGGACCGACCATCTTGAAACGGGAATGGCGAAGTGAGAAGCTGTTGTTCTGTTCTGCTGTTCGCCTGGAAGAGTTGAAGCTTCCCGCAATTTTTTATCACTGGCCCGTTTTGATTGGCTGTGGGAGGTAGTACTGGGTACTTTGTTGATGGAGGGGCCACCACATACTTCGCAGTATCTTCTACTTATAACCAAGTGCTATGATCTACTTTGTATTCTGTCTATTTCTTTTCTCAGTGTATCTTCTACCTTCTTACTTACTACTCTACTAGTATATCAGTCTAAGCCAAAGTTAATTCGGTTATAAGCCTAAACGCCGCCTTCGATTCCTATAGGTCGCCCCCGACAAATGGACGTGTCAGTCCTAAGATGCCGAGCTCTTGGAATGCCCAGGCCGGGCTGTTTTAGTCCAAAGCCACGCCTTCCAACAACAGACGTGTTGTTCGTTCCAGTTCGATCCCCTTGATCTAACACTATTGAATTTCAAAGTAATGCCGGAATCCGAGAAGCCGTCGCCGTCGCCAGCGCCCCGATCTAGGAATAGAACGCCACGACTGCCGAGAAACCAATGAATCTGTGGCTGAACCCCGGACTAGTCAACCATCCAATCCCACTACAGTACACCCATCCCCCAAGATCCGAGTGGACTACAAACCAGGATCGTGAGTAGCTATCGCCAAGGGTCCCAAGAGCCAAGAGCTTACCTGTATGGGTTGCCCCAATGACATCGCTGCCTCATGAGATGATTACACCCCCTCACTGGGGTATCCCACCTCCTGATTCAAAAGGAAAGCAGGCCATGTGCCGATGTTTGGCACTAATTCCCTACAAAAGCCACGTCCAAAAGCCACTTCTAGGTTCTACCTACCTTCTTCTCATTTTTGGTTCTTCCCTTTGAAGACAGTCCTTTCCTCTGCCCTGGGTAGTCATCAGGGTGACAAGCAACCTTAGATTCAAACCATCTATCTCATTGCCCCTTCTCCCTCTTCCCTTATCTTCTATTGAATGGGCGTGACCGTAGAGTCTACTCTCGATGTCGAGGAATCGACGGAGCCTCCTATATGTGGTTATACGGAACCCAGCTCCAAACCCAATGTCGCCAGCACCCTAGATATTAGGCCCTGTGCTATCGATGAGAAATCTATATCGCATAAAAGTGACCATCCCGCGCCAGTCGATCTAACCCCTACTAGAGAGGGTTCCGATCAGAGTGCCCACCTCATAAATCCATCTGAGCTCGCTACTCTCCTCAAGACTGACCTTCGGTATGTTGGCCCGGCATTTACAAACACAAGCATTGTTAACAAGTGAAATAGAAATGGTATCTCTGATTCAGAAGCGGCATGCCGCCTCGAGCGCGATGGTCCGAATACCGTGCGTGAAATGGAGAGTGTCTCCGTCTGGGGGATACTGCTAAGACAGGTGTCCAACAGTCTGACTCTAGTTTGTGCCTCAATACTGCATATCACCATCAAAGGCAATGGATGCTGACATAGATCAAGGTCCTCTTAATCACCATGGCCCTCTCCTTTGGAATCGACGATTACATAGAGGGCGGTGTTATCACTGCAGTGATTCTCCTAAACATCATCGTAGGGTAAGAACCCGGTGTTTCGTTTATCATATGTTACCTAAACTAACAACCACTCTCACAGCTTCATCCAAGACTACAGAGCCGAAAAGACAATCCTCTCACTACATCGTCTCTCCGCTCCAATATGTAAAGTCATCCGAGACGGTCGAATCGCCTCTGTCAGAGCCGAATCTCTCGTCCTGGGAGATGTCGTGCAATTAGCCGTTGGCGACATCGTCCCCGCCGATCTCCGACTATTCGACGGCATGAATGCTTCAATGGACGAGGCACTTCTCACCGGTGAATCACTTCCAATTCTCAAAACTCCCCAACTCACTCTCGCCTCGCGTGATATCCCCATTGGTGATCGGACCAATATGGCCTATTCGGGCTGTAGTACCACACAGGGCCGAGCAATGGGAATTGTCACGGCGATCGGCATGAACACTGAAGTTGGAAAGATTGCCCAGTTGCTACAGACAAAATCTGATCTTGGTGATTCGGGTCCTTTTGGACGTGTGTGGAAACGGGTCAAGTTGTTCATTATGAATATCTTGGGGTTGGTTGGTACACCGCTGCAAGTGAAGCTGAGCAAGTTTGCACTTCTACTCTTCGTACTGGCAATTCTGTTGGCCATCATTGTTTTCTCGGTCAACAAGTGGGATGTCCAGGGCGAGGTTCTCATATACGGCATTTGTGTTGCTGTAGCGGTCATTCCAGAGTCGTTGATTGCCGTTCTTACCATCACCATTGCTGTGGGTACAAAGGCCATGGCAAGAGGGAATGTCATCGTGCGCAAACTTCAATGTCTTGAGGCAGTCGGCGGTGTCACAAACATCTGCTCTGACAAGACCGGAACCTTGACGCAGGGCAAGATGATTGCCCGCTCGGCTTGGATTCCTGGTGCTGGGACTTTGACCGTGAGCCAGACGTCCGATCCATTTGATCCGACTAGTGGAGTTGTCCAGTTGGATGAAATTGATTGGAATTCAGCTCGGCCTATTGAGGATCATCCCGCTTTGCATACCTTCCTGCGAGCGATCTCTCTGTGTAATCTTTCTACTGTTCATCATGATAACAAAGTATGGAGTGCAGTGGGTGAGCCCACGGAGATTGCGCTTCATGTCCTGGCTTTGCGCTTCGATTTTGGGAAGAGCTCTGTTATGAAGAGGCGTCAGCTTCAACTGCATACAGAATACCCATTCGATTCGGCTATCAAGAAGATGACCGTTGTCTACCATAATCCCCAAGCTAGGGCAATGGAGATATACACCAAGGGAGCACCAGAAACTATCATCCCTCATCTACGTATCGATGAAAGCGAGAGACAAACCATTCGAGATACAGCCGATCGGATGGCAGGTGAAGGTCTGCGTGTCCTGTGCATCGCGTATAAAACTGTTCTCGGAGGGGACATGTCTGAAGTTTCTCCCCGAAATGCAGCCGAGTCAAACCTCCGCTTTGGCGGCCTAGTTGGACTCTACGATCCCCCTAGAGTCGAAACAGCTGCAGCAGTGCGCCGATGCCAAATGGCAGGAATCACTGTACACATGCTCACAGGAGACCACATCAAAACAGCAACGGCCATCGCCTCAGAAGTCGGAATCCTTGACCGCGTAACAGCTGTCGTAAAGGCGGGCAGACTGGTAATGGCAGCCGACGAGTTCGATAAACTGAGTGACGATGAAATCGACGCTATCGAAGAGCTGCCTCTTGTCATTGCCCGGTGTAGCCCTGCTACAAAGGTTCGCATGGTAGACGCCATGCATCGGCGTGAGGCATTCTGTGTCATGACTGGCGATGGTGTCAATGACTCCCCTGCACTCAAACGAGCAGATGTTGGTATTGCTATGGGGAAGAATGGAAGTGACGTTGCCAAGGAAGCGGCTGATATGGTCTTGACGGATGATAATTT
>ERZ1673737.3127-NODE-3127-length-12971-cov-8.997522_pt1 | contig 12971 bp, 10 predicted proteins | sample MGYA00580211_ERZ1673737 | MGnify/ENA primary metagenome ERZ1673737 (study PRJEB41218, sample SAMN15661789) | gut metagenome | host: Homo sapiens | place: Canada: London | collected 2015-08-20/2019-03-30 | study: EMG produced TPA metagenomics assembly of... | reverse complement strand
TTCTTTTCCGTATCGCCAATTTATATGCTTATCCCCACTAAATTTCTACTGACCCTGAAAAGCGGCGGCAGACAAGCCAACTCGTAGGAGAGTGTGCGTCGCGGACTCTCGCTATATTGAGAAACTCAGACATAGAAGCTGGTACGGAGGACGCTTTCAGGGGCTATGTAGCGTGTTTGCGTCAAATGTATCTGTACGGTGCTGCTGTTCAGCTTAATCGGTTGGGATACCATATGACCTTAATGGGATAAAAAAATCCGCAGAATTAATTCTGCGGATTTTTTTATGTTTCAATTACGATTATTTGATGATATCGTATTTTTTGAATACTTTCTGAATGCATTCAAGAGCTCTGTCGACTTGTTCGATTGTGTGTGTCGCCATAAGGCTGAAACGAATCAAAGTGTCTTGCGACGGAACGGCCGGTGATACAACAGGGTTTACAAATATGCCATCTTCAAGAAGGTCGCGAGTTACTGCAAATGTCTTGTCGTTGTCGCGGATGAAGAGAGGAATGATAGGAGTAGAAGTGTGACCAATCTCACAACCGATGTTTCTGAATCCATCCAATGCATAGTTTGTAACCTTCCACAAGTGTTCGATTCTTTCAGGCTCGCTCTCCATAATATCGAGGGCTGCGTTTACAGCAGCTGTAGACGCTGGTGTGATGCTGGCGCTGAAGATGTAAGATCGCGAGTTGTGGCGGAGGTAGTTTGCAGTCACAGAGTCTGTCGCGATGAAGCCTCCAAGAGCGGCAAACGATTTGCTGAAAGTGCCCATAATCAAATCGACGTCTTTTGTCACACCGAAGTGGTCGCATGTGCCACGTCCTTGATTGCCAAACACGCCGATGCCATGTGCTTCGTCGACATAAACGGCGGCATTGTATTTCTTTGCAAGTTCGCAAATCTTAGGCAGGTTTGCCACGTCGCCTTCCATAGAGAATACGCCGTCGGTAATAATTAATTTAACTTTGTCGGGATCGCACATTTGGAGCTTTTTCTCGAGGCTTTCCATGTCGTTGTGCTTATATTTAATCTTTTTCGACATAGAAAGGCGGCATCCTTCAATGATTGAGGCATGGTCGAGTTCATCCCAAAGGATGTAGTCTTCACGACCAGTCAGACATGAAGCAACACCAAGATTAACCTGAAAACCGGTAGAGTAAATAATGGCTTCGTCTTTTCCGACGAATTTAGCCAATCTATCTTCCAAGGCAATGTGGATGTCGAGGGTGCCATTAAGGAAACGAGAACCAGCGCATCCGGTTCCATATTTTTTTGTGGCGGCAACAGCGGCTTCAATTACTTTAGGATGGTTTGTAAGACCAAGGTAGCTATTGGAGCCAAACATTAATACTTTTTTGCCGTTTATTAAGACTTCAGTGTCCTGCTCGCTTTCGATTTTGCGGAAGTATGGGTAAACACCTGCCGCTTTGGCTTTTTGGGGAGCGTCATATTTTGCCAATTTCGCCTGTAATAACTTCATAGTTTATGGGGTTAATTTTATGATTTAGTATAAACTATCTATATGCTCTTTTACATACAGGCTGCAAATTTAGCGAATTTTTTCTGAAACATCTGAAATTCGAGCAAAAAAAATGCACAATGGCTCTTTTTTGCGCATTTTTCAAGCGATTTGCATTATCTTTGCATTATCTTTGTATAATATAGGCTGCATCTTGGCATAACATAGTCAAGCAAGCTTGAATGTTCTGCGCTCGATTTGCACTATCTTTGTAAAAACAAAAATAAAAAATATGAGAAAACTACGGATATTAGTATCGTTTGCGTTTGTGATGATTGGTGTGCTGACTTTGTCGGCGCAGATGTTGAATCCATTGACGTGGAATGTGAGGCTGGAATCGAATGGCGGTTCTGATGCCGAATTGGTCGTGGAGGCAAAGATAGAACGTGGCTGGCATCTGTATGATATTAAATTGCCAAAAGATGGGCCTGTGCCTACGTCTATTGTTTGGGATAAAGATCGCCTTAGAAATGTTGAAATTGTCGGTGATTTGACTCCGAGTCGGAAGGCAGAGGAAAATGTTGATATGTTTTTTCATTTGATTCTGGGCACGTGGGAGAATTCGGTGACTTTCCATCAGAAAGTTAGGCTGGCCAACCCTAATGATTATAATATTGAGGGCGCGATTGTTGGGCAGGTCTGCAACGATGAAACGTGCCAACGTAAGAAACAAGAATTCAAATTCTTTAAAGAGTCGGCAGCCGTCGCTTTGCAGGACACTGTGCCTGTGACGGTGGCGGGGAATGTTGTTGCATCCGAGAAGTCGGGTGGATTGAAGATGTCTTCGAATTGGAATCCCGTTGTTGCGGCAGGTGCCCAGTCGGAAGAAAGCCAGTCAATGCTTTTTATTTTTCTGGGTGGATTGCTTGGCGGTCTGCTGGCTTTGCTGACACCGTGTGTGTGGCCGATGATTCCACTTACGGTCAGTTTCTTCCTCAAGCGCTCGTCAAATCGGAAAAAGGCGGTTGCCCAGGCTCTGGTTTACGGATTGTCGATTATTGTCATATATTTACTTTTGGGGCTCGTGATAACCGTTGCTTTCGGGCCAGGAACGCTCAATGAAATGGCGACAAGTGCATGGTTCAATGTGCTGTTCTTTATTTTGCTTGTGATATTTGCAATTTCATTTTTCGGCGTTTTTGAAATAACAATGCCGAGCGGGCTTACGAATGCCGTTAACAGCAAGGCTGGAAAGACGACGGGACTTATAAGCGTGTTCCTGATGGCATTTACTTTGGCGCTCGTTTCGTTTTCATGCACTGGTCCTATAATAGGCACACTGCTTGTCGAGGCAGTCACGCATGGAAGCGTCGTCGGCCCGGCTGTAGGTATGCTCGGATTTGCAATTGCATTGGCAGTGCCGTTTTCTGTGTTCGCAATATTTCCATCGTGGTTGAAAGGCTTGCCGAAGTCGGGCGGATGGTTGAATACGATGAAGGTGATTCTTGGTTTTGTGGAGTTGGCATTGTCGTTGAAGTTCCTGTCTGTAGCAGATTTGGCATATGGTTGGCACATCTTGGATAGAGAGGTGTTCATAGCGTTGTGGGTAGCAATATTTGTGTGTCTTGGATTGTATCTGCTCCGAATCATCCGATTCTTCGGCGATTCCGACAAAACGCATATTGGTGCGCTGCGCTTGATGGCGGCGGTCGTTTCGCTTGCCTTCGCCGCATATCTGCTTCCGGGTCTTTGGGGCGCACCGCTGCGAAGCGTCAGTGCGTTCACTCCACCCTTGTCTACGCAGGATTTCAATCTTTATGAAGCCGGGAAGTTTGTTAAATACGATGACTTTGATGAAGGAATGGAGGCTGCGAAGAAAATGGAGAAACCGGTGTTCCTTGATTTTTCTGGATACGGATGTGTCAATTGCCGGAAGATGGAAGCCGCTGTCTTTGAGAATGCTAAGGTGAAGGACTTGATAGAACGTGAGTTTGTAATGATAACACTGATGACCGATGACAAGCAGGAACTTCCGAGCATGATAGAGCAGAAAATAAATGGAAAAGACGTTAAACTTCGAACATACGGCGATCTGTGGAGCTTCCTGCAGCAATATAAATTCGGGGCAAATTCCCAACCGTATTATGTCGTGTTGGACAATGAGGGAGGATTGCTCTCCGGACCATATTACTACGATGAGGACGTGTCTAAATTCGTGAAATTTTTGAAGGCTGGTGTGACTAAATATAACGTAAAAAATGAAGAAAGATAAGAACGAGATATTGAAGGCTTTTGGCGACCTGCTGGACGTGGTGGAAGAATTGCGTCAAAAGTGTCCGTGGGATAGAAAACAAACCAACGAGAGTCTGCGATGCAATACGATAGAAGAAGTCTATGAGTTGAGCGCGGCTTTGATGGCCGATGATGCCGACAACATCCGTAAAGAACTGGGAGATGTGCTGTTGCACGTGCTGTTTTACTCAATCATAGGAAAGGAGAAGAACCAGTTTGACATAGCGGATGTGTGTGATTCGCTGAGAGAGAAACTGATTTATCGGCATCCACATATCTATGAAAATGTCCAGGCTGATTCTGCCAATGCTGTGATTCAGAATTGGGAGCAGTTGAAGTTAAAAGAAAAGGGAGGCAACAAGCGTGTGCTTGATGGCGTTCCGTCTGATTTGCCATCGCTCATAAAGGCTGAAAGGATTCAGGAGAAGGCAGCCAATTATGGATTTGACTGGGCGGACAGAAAAGATGTCTGGGCAAAAGTCAAAGAGGAAGTTCTCGAATTTGCAACAGAGCTGGAGTCAGGAACCGATGATCGCCGTACGGAAGAATTCGGCGATGTGCTGTTCAGTCTGGTCAATGCGGCACGTCTGTATAAAATCAACGTGGACAATGCTTTGGAACAAACAAACAGAAAGTTTACAAGACGTTTTAATTATATTGAAGACACCGCAAAAGAGCAAGGTGTGAACATGAAGGATATGACTATCGAGCAGATGGACAATCTGTGGAATGAGGCAAAAGAACAAGAAAAAGCAAAAGAATGATTGTCTGCATAACAGAGAAACCCAGCGTGGCAAAGGACATTGCGGCGATACTTGGCGCCACAGTGCGCCGTGATGGCTATTTTGAAGGCAACGGCTACAAAATAACGTGGACGTTTGGTCATCTTTGCTCGCTAAAGGAGCCTAACGACTATACAGAAAGATGGAAGTCGTGGAGTCTGGGGGCCTTGCCAATGCTGCCTCCGCGATTCGGAATCAAGTTGATTGCCGACCATGGCATTGAGAAGCAGTTCAAGGTTATAGAAACGCTGTTTGGAGAAGCCGATGAAATCGTGAACTGTGGCGATGCCGGTCAAGAGGGCGAGCTTATACAACGTTGGGTGATGCAAAAAGCCAATTGTAAGAAAGATGTAAAGAGATTGTGGATTTCATCGCTTACGGATGAGAGTATCCGTGAGGGATTTGGCCATTTGAGACCACAGTCGGATTTCGACAGACTGTATATGGCGGGCTTGTCGCGTGCTATCGGCGACTGGATATTGGGAATGAATGCGACACGGTTGTTTACGTTGAAATATTCGCAAGGCAGAAATGTACTGTCGATAGGTCGTGTGCAAACACCGACATTGGCTTTGGTTGTGGCAAGGCAAAAAGAAATAGACAATTTTGTCCCAGAAGATTATTGGGAACTTAAAACGACGTATCGCAACGTTGTTTTTCAGTCAACAAAAGGGCGCTTCAGTACAGAATTATCCGCGCAGGAAGTCGCTGATGGAATCAGTGAAAACCTGTTTGTAATAAAGTCGTGTGTCACGAAGCGTGGCAGAGAGTCTGCTCCAAGGTTGTTCGACCTTACATCCTTACAAGTGGAATGCGATAAGAAATATGGATACTCGGCTGACCAGACATTGAAGCTTATACAATCATTGTATGAGAAAAAGTTTACCACATACCCACGTGTGGATACAACATATCTGAGTGAGGACATATATCCGAAAGTGCCGGAGGTGCTTAGGGCAATGCGTCCGTATGCCAATCTGGCAGAGCCTTTATTGTCCAAGACTCTTCCGAAAACAAAGAAGGTGTTTGACAACTCTAAAGTCACCGACCACCATGCCATTATTCCGACCAATGTGCCACCGGCGCCAACTATGACAGTTGATGAGAAGCGGGTTTACGATATGGTAGCCCGTAGATTTCTTGCCGTGTTCTATCCAGATTGCGAGTTCGATCAAACGTCTGTTGTCGGAGAAGCCGGTGGAGTTGAGTTCAAAGCCAATGGAAAGCAGATTGTGTCGGATGGATGGCGGGCAGTCTATGGTAAGGCCGACAGCAACATGAACAAGGATGATGAAGCCCAAGACGATGGCATATTGCCGGCTTTTGAGATAGACGAGAGCGGACCCCACAGTCCGTCGGTTGTCAAGAAGACCACACAGCCACCTAAATTCTACACCGAGGGAACATTGCTGAGGGCGATGGAAACGGCTGGTAAATTGGTGGAAGACGAGGAGTTGCGCGATGCGATGAAGGAGAATGGCATAGGGCGCCCTTCCACAAGGGCGTCGATAATAGAAACTTTGTTCAAGCGTAAATACATAAAGAAAGAACGTAAAAGTGTGAAGGCAACAGAAGCTGGCATCGCTTTGATTGACACAATAAAGGTGGATTTGCTAAAATCGGCAAAGCTGACTGGAATCTGGGAAAACAGGTTGCGCAAAATAGAGAAAGGAGAGTATGAGGCGTCGGAATTTATCGCCGAATTAAAGCAACAGATTTCGCAGATTGTATATGATGTGCTTAGCGACAACAGCGGATATAAGATAGAAGTGGCGGATGTCTCGAAAAAACAAAAAGAAGAAAAGCCAAAGCGCAAACCGGCGATACGCAAGTTCGAGCAAATTGTATGCCCGAAGTGTGAAAATGGACATGTGATAAAAGGACGTACGGCCTTCGGCTGTAGCGAATTCAGAAAAGGTTGCGATTTCAGGGTTGGCTTTGATGAGCTTAAGTCGGGCGAAGGCACGACCCCGTCGGCACTCAACAAGTATATTGAAAAAAAGTATAAAAAAGATGGCAAAATATAATGGCGCGGAACTGTTTCCAATTGTGAATGAAAAAGGAGATGTTATAGGTTCGGCCTCTCGAAAAGAATGTCATTCGGGAACGAAAAAGTTGCATCCTGTTGTCCATCTGCATGTCTTTGACTCGGAAGGACGTTTGTTTCTTCAAAAACGGTCGGAAAATAAGGATATACAGCCAGGCAAATGGGATACGTCCGTCGGTGGGCATATTGATTATGGAGAGACTGTTGGAGAAGCGCTGCAGAGGGAAACGTTTGAAGAACTTGGCTTTTGTGCAGACAACCCGGAGCTATTGTATAAATATGTCTTTGAAAGCGATGTGGAACGGGAATTGGTGCATACATTCCGATGCGTAGCGGAGCATAGTGACATTAAATTTGCCCCAGACGAAATAGAAGATGGACGATTCTTTCGTTTTGAGGAAATAGAAAGCCTTATTGCGAAAAGTCTGACAACTCCTAATTTTGTCATGGAGTTTAATATGTTGAAACAGCAAGCGTTTTTGAAAACAAAAGAATGATGTCGCTTGTTCTTTTTTCAAATAAAAGATTGTGATGGAAAAAGGAATGATATTTCAGTATGTGATAATCGGCGTTGTCTTTGTATGCATCGTCGTTTATGTTGTGTGGAAAGTCAAGAATGGCGGCAAGACCGGAGGCTGCTCATGTTGCGATATTAAAGACTGCAAGTTGAAGCAGACGAAAAAGAAAGAAGATTGTTGTAAATGTTGTGAAAACGACTGACTTTTTTTTGCTGAAATTTTCGTCATTCAAACTTTAATTATAATTTTGTGGAATTATTAAAACAACTATCTTAACAATCATATTATGAGTAAACCATATGTTGTAGGTATCGATGTCGGTGGAACAAACACCGTGTTCGGTATAGTGGACGCGCGAGGCAATGTTCTTGCAAGTGGATCGATAAAAACAGCCAAGCATGCAGCCATAGAAGATTATATTGACGAGTTGCATACAGAGTTGTCTAAATTAATAGAAGCCAACGATGCGGTTGACAAAATCGCAGGTATAGGAATCGGTGCTCCTAATGCCAATTATTTCACCGGCGTTATTGCCGATGGTGTGAATTTGCCGTGGCCAACTCCAATTCCATTGGCAGATTTGGTGTCAAATAAATTCGGTATCCCTGTTGCTATAACAAACGATGCAAATGCCGCTGCTATCGGCGAGATGACTTATGGCGTGGCTCGCGGTATGAAGGATTTCATCATGATTACATTGGGTACGGGAGTTGGTAGCGGTATTGTTGTCAATGGCCAGATGGTTTATGGTCACGACGGTTTTGCCGGTGAACTTGGCCACGTTATCATGAAGCGCAACAACGGACGTATTTGCGGATGCGGAAGAACAGGTTGCTTGGAAACTTATGCGTCTGCTACAGGCGTGGCACGTACTGCGCGTGAATTCTTGGAAGCAAGAGCAAACGAACCATCGACACTCCGCTCGATGGATGTAGACTCAATCACATCAAAAGATGTCTATGATGCAGCCGTGGCCGGCGACAAATTGGCAAAGGATGTCTTTGACTTTACAGGAAACATTCTTGGTGAGGCTTTGGCAGACTTCATAACATTCTCAAGCCCGGAGGCTATTGTGCTTTTTGGAGGCCTTGCCAAATCTGGAGATTTGCTGATGCGTCCGCTTAAAGAATCAATGGACCGCAACACGATGACGGTGTTCAAAGGTAAGGTTAAGTTGCTTCTTTCCGAATTGAAAGAAAGCGACGCAGCAGTGCTTGGAGCAAGTGCTTTGGGTTGGGAGGCAAAAGCTGCCGCAGACATTAAAAAATAATAGGAATGCAAATGACACAAAAAGCGGACTCTTGATGGTATAGAGCCCGCTTTTTGTGCTTTTTTGTCCGTGAAAAGGTTTGTGCTGTCTGCTAAAATTTATAACTTTGCGACAGATAAAAACCCATGCCTGAATGTGTGGGTTTCATCGTTGATGAATATAAATCATAAACAATATTTCTACTATGGGATATAAAATCATCGTCCTGGCCAAGCAAGTGCCAGACACTCGAAATGTAGGAAAAGATGCGATGAAGGAAGACGGAACAATCAATCGTGCGGCGTTGCCTGCGATTTTCAATCCGGAAGACCTTAATGCATTGGAACAAGCCCTGCAAATTAAAGAACAAAATCCAGACACAACAATTACGATTTTGACAATGGGACCTCCTCGTGCTGCTGAAATTATCAGAGAGGCCATTTTCAGAGGAGCTGACACAGGAATCGTATTGACCGACCGTGCATTTGCCGGTGCGGATACACTCGCCACTTCGTATGCTCTTTCTGCTGCAATACGTAAGGTGGGAGAGTTTGATTTGATTATTGCCGGACGTCAGGCTATTGACGGCGATACAGCACAGGTGGCACCTCAGGTGGCGGAAAAACTGCACTTGCCACAGGTTACTTATGCTGAAAAGATAGAAAAAGTGGCTGATGGAAAGGCTGTGATTACGCGCCGCATAGAGTCAGGCGTCGAGACAGTGGAGGCTCCGCTGCCATTGGTCGTTACCGTAAATGGCTCTGCAGACGATTGCCGTCCAAGAAATGCCCGTCGCATACAGAAATATAAATATGCAGTAACACCGAGCGAAAAGGCAACAATGTCAGAGACGTTGTCGGCATTGGTCGACGCTCGTCCTTATCTTCAACTCAAGGAGTGGAGTGCAGACTTTGTTGATGCGGATCCAGAACAAATTGGCCTGAAAGGCTCACCTACAAAGGTGAAAGGAATTGTGAATGTCGTATTCCAGGCAAAAGAAAGCAAGAAAATGGATGGCAAAGATCAAGGTGCGATAGAGGATCTTGTGAAAGAATTGATAGCTAATCATACTATTGGGTAGTATCAAAAAACATTTATCATTATGAAAGATAACAATAATCTTATAGTATATTGCGAGTTTGAGGACGGCAATATCTCTGACGTTAGCCTTGAATTGTTGACAAAAGGACGTTCTTTGGCGACCCAATTAGGTGTTAAGCTTGAGGCTGTGGTTCTTGGCGACAAACTTGAAGGGGTTGAGAAACAAATTTTCCCATATGGCGTTGACCGTGTATATAAATTTGAAGACAAAAAGTTGTACCCTTACACATCGTTGCCACATGCCTCGGCATTGATCAACTTGTTTAAGGAAATAAAACCACAAGTTTGTCTGATGGGAGCATCGTCGATAGGTCGCGATCTCGGTCCGCGCGTGTCGTCATGTCTGCATAGCGGTTTGACTGCCGACTGTACATCGCTTGAAATCGGCAATCATACAGATCCGAAGACAAAAACTGAATATAAGAATTTGCTTTATCAGATTCGCCCGGCTTTTGGCGGCAATATTGTTGCCACAATTGTCAACCCGGAATGCCGCCCACAAATGGCTACCGTGCGTGAGGGCGTTATGAAAAAAGAAATCTTTGACGCAAATTATCAAGGAGAAGTTGTAAATCTGAATCCGGCAGATTATATCCCGGCTTCAGACTATGTGGTTTCAATCATCGACCGCCATATAGCAAAGTCGAAAATCAACATCAAGAACTCGCCAATTATTGTGGCTGGTGGCTATGGTGTTGGCAGCAAGGAGAATTTCAACCTTCTCCATCAGTTGGCAGAGACTCTGGGCGGAGAAGTTGGCGCTTCGCGTGCAGCTGTCGACGCTGGTTTTACAGAGCATGAGCGTCAGATTGGCCAAACCGGTGTGACCGTTCATCCGAAACTGTATATCGCATGTGGTATTTCTGGACAAATCCAGCACATCGCAGGTATGCAGGACAGTTCTATTATTATCTCAATCAACAATGATCCGGACGCTCCGATCAATGCGATTGCAGACTATGTGATTACAGGCGATTTGGAAGAGGTGATTCCAGCCTTGATTAAGTATTACAAAAAAAACTCTAAGTAACTATGTCTAATTTCTATAATGATAATCCTGATTTGAAGCATCACCTGAGTCATCCTTTGATGCGCAAAATCGTGGAAATGAAAGAGCGTAACTTCTCGGACGCTGAAAAATTTGACTATGCACCTCTTGACTATGAGGATGCAATGGACTCATACGAAAAAGTGCTTGAGATAGCGGGTGAGATTTCAGGAGAGATTGTTGCTCAAAATGCAGAAGACGTAGATCATGAAGGACCTCATGTGGTTGACGGTCACGTTGTTTATGCGAAGGGCACTCAGAAAAATCTTGACGCATTGGTGAAAGCCGGTCTTATGGGCATTTCCCTGCCTCGCCGATACAATGGCTTGAATTTCTCGTTGGTGCCATATATTATGGCTGCCGATATGGTGAGCCGTGCAGACGCAGGCTTTGTGAATATCTGGGGACTTCAGGACTGTGCAGAGACCATTTATGAGTTTGCAGACGAAGACCAGCGTCAGCGTTTCTTGCCGAGAGTATGCGCCGGAGAAACAATGGCAATGGATTTGACTGAACCAGATGCAGGTAGCGATTTGCAGGCTGTAATGCTTAAGGCCACATACAATGAGGCTGACGGCACATGGCGCTTGAACGGCGTGAAGCGTTTCATCACGAATGGTGATGGACATATTGCATTGGTGCTTGCCCGTTCGGAAGAGGGAAGCCATGACGGAAGAGGTCTGTCAATGTTTATATATGACCGCAACGACGGCGGTGTGACAGTGCGCCGTATCGAGAACAAAATGGGTATCAAAGGCTCTCCGACATGTGAATTGGTGTTTAAGAATGCCAAAGCAGAACTTTGTGGAGCACGTCGCATGGGCTTGATAAAATATGTGATGGCTTTGATGAATGGCGCCCGCTTGGGTATCGCCGCTCAGTCGGTTGGTGTCAGCGAGGCTGCATATCGTGAAGCATTGTCGTATGCCAACGACCGTAAGCAATTCGGCAAACCTATCATTGAATTCCCTGCTGTGTTTGAGATGATTTCATTGATGAAGGCAAAATTGGACGCATCAAGAAGCCTTTTGTATGAAACAACACGTTTCGTTGATGTATACAAAATCTACGAAGACATAGCACGCGAACGCAGCCTGACACCGGAAGAGCGTCAGGAAATGAAGAAATATCAGCGTTTGGCAGATGCGTTCACTCCGATGGCGAAGGGTATGGGAAGCGAATTCTGCAACCAGAATGCATATGATGCTGTCCAGGTACATGGTGGTTCCGGCTTTATGAAAGATTATGCTTGCGAGCGAATATATCGTGACGCCCGTATTACTTCAATTTATGAGGGAACGACGCAGTTGCAAGTTGTCGCAGCAATCCGCCACGTCACCACAGGAACATATCTCAATCAAATCAACGCTTATGCAGCAGAAGAGTATGCTCCTGAAACATCTGAATTGAAAGAACGTCTCGTGAAGATGACAGCACTCTATGAAGAGGCTCTGAAGACAGTTGTTGACAACAAAAACACCGAGTATACAGATTTCCACGCTCGTCGTCTTGTAGAGATGGCTGGACATATCATTATGGGATACCTTCTGCTTGGTGACACAACACGAAATGAAAAATTCTTGAAGTCTGCCAATGTTTATGTGAACTTTGGAGAGGCAGAGGTTGAGAAGCATCATAAATTTATAATGTCATTCAAACCAGATGGCTTGGAAAACTATAGATAGCCAATCATAAAACACAAAATAAAAGCGTCGTCATTGTTTGCAATGATGACGCTTTTATTTTAATTGTAAGTTGAACTTTATCTTTACTCTATTTCAAAACCTTCGCTGTCGAATTCATCTTCATTGAATTCATCAGAACCATAAAAATCAGCATCGTAGTCGTCAGTGTTTTTTGCGGCAGTGGCTGCTGCTTTGTCTATTTCGGCATCAAAGGCGTCGATGTCTACGCTCTGCTTCGGAGCGTGCCCGATTTTACGGGTGCAGATTGGCTCGTCGATGTCTTTTGAGAAAATGCATTCTTTCAGCTCCATGAAGAACGCACGGTTTGTCAGATAGTCAAATACAAACATCAGTCTGTCGCCCTCGTCATCAATGAGTTCGGATATTTTGGTCTCATCCATAAGCCAAATGTCTTCATCGCTGTCTGCGCCCATGTCGGTTAGAGTCACTTCCTTTTCTTTGTTCCATTCTTCATCGCAGATGATGAACGAATCCATTTGGTCTTTTGTATATCCAGCTGCGTCAAGAATCACATTGCGAAGGCTTAAAAATGTGTCGTCGCTATCTATTTGGATTTCTAATTTGAAATCATCCACTTCGTCTGAAATGAGGTTGAATCTGTATATCATAATTGTGTTGTTTTCGTAATGCGAAGATAGTAATAATAGTCAAAAGAGGTGGCATAAAAGGACAAAAAAATGAGCGGCAGATATTTCTGTCGCTCATTCCCTACTCTCAACCGGCAACTGCAAAATTATTAATTTGTCGGAAGAAAACATCCT
>ERZ1673737.3123-NODE-3123-length-12988-cov-4.705095_pt1 | contig 12988 bp, 8 predicted proteins | sample MGYA00580211_ERZ1673737 | MGnify/ENA primary metagenome ERZ1673737 (study PRJEB41218, sample SAMN15661789) | gut metagenome | host: Homo sapiens | place: Canada: London | collected 2015-08-20/2019-03-30 | study: EMG produced TPA metagenomics assembly of... | reverse complement strand
GCACCGTGGCCGCGGGCGAGTTGAAGACTCCTTATGTAGGTGTGGTAAACAATGTTGTGGTAATGTCTAATGTTGGCGTTCCATTCACGATCGAGAATGCTCCGACTCCGGTTTCCAACGAACAATTGGAAGAGGTTGCCAGCTTCACGGTAATCGCTGGCGAGGCTAGCGTTACGGTCTTGAACGCGGCAGGCAAGATGGTTACATTGTCTAACATCTTAGGTCAGACCACCGCTTCCGCTATCGCTTCTTCAGATAACTTCGTGATGCCGGCATCGAAAGGTATCGTGGTAGTTTCCGTTGATGGCGAGACCGCTCAGAAGGTAGTCGTTAAATGATGAATAACTGATAGTGGATATCAGTTTGTATACTAACACCGGGATTCCTACTGTATGGTAGGGGTCCCGGTGCTTTGTTTATAGGTAGGCCATTTGTATGGAGGGATTCTACTCCTCCAGTTTATTCTTTAGATAAGCGATTTTCTTCTCTGATTTCTCTTTCAAGGTGTTCATGCTCTTGATATCGCTTAATACGGTGGCGAGGTTGAAGGTGTTGACGATCGCTTTCTTGTCGGCGTCCGCCATATATATAATGTAAGGCTTGCCTCCCGTGTATTCCACCTTGATCCGCTCTTTCTCGTTATCGTAGATGAACTTGACGGCATCGACGCAGTGCTCCCCCTTGTAGGTCACTACCTCCGTGGTGCTTCCCATATCCTTGAAGCGGTAATTCAGTCCGCCGTCGTACGGGATGGAAGCGGTCTCGGCGAATTGGCCGTCTTTCAGGCTCAGCTTGATTCCCGTATGCTCGATGGGGCGTCCGCCGTAATATACGCTGGCCAGATACATCTCGCCCTCCTCGTTCACGCCGCAACGTACGTAACAACGTTGCACGTTGCGCTCGATCGTCTGCTGTTTCCAGATATAATTGCCGATTTCCTCGTAAACGGAATCCTTCTCGAAAGCGAAGCCTTTCTTCAATCCCTCTACTTCCTCCAGCTTGATAGGGAGTAAGCTGTCGCAGAAAGCGATGTTGCGCTCCGCCTCCTTTACTTCTACTTGGCGCATAAGCGTTAATCCTTGCTTCAGTACCTTTACTTCCTTGGGATAGAGCGCCCGGATACTGTCTATCTCGTTCTTCGCCCCGAAAAACTCGTTATTCTCGTACATGGCCCGGGCCTTGTCCAAACGGGCCTGAGCCGCTTTCTCGTCTCCGTTACAGCCCGTTAAAATGGCGGCAATGAGCGTTATACAGATCGCTAACTTTTTCATATCTTTCTCGTTCAATGTATTTGATACCGCAAAAGTACATGAAATTTGATTATCTTTGCGCTCTTTATTGGATTTGGAATACATAAATATGTATATAAACGAGGAAGAGATAGTAAATCATATATCCGCGAAGCCTTTCCATTTGATATCGGAGGCGGCGGAAGAGCTAGGTGTTGAGGTATATGTAATAGGCGGATATGTGCGGGATATTTTCTTGAACCGCCCATCCAAGGATATAGACGTGGTAGCGGTAGGCAGCGGTATCGAGTTGGCCAAACGAGTGGCCAAGAAGATCGGGCGTGGCGCTTATCTTTCCGTCTTCAAGAATTTCGGGACGGCGCAGGTGAAAGCCGGCGATCTGGAGCTGGAATTCGTGGGGGCAAGGAAAGAATCCTACAGCCATGACAGCCGTAAGCCTGTCGTGGAAGACGGCACCTTGGAGGATGACCAGAACCGCCGCGATTTCACGATCAACGCCTTGGCCCTTTGCCTGAACAAGGAGCGTTACGGAGAATTGGTCGATCCCTTCGGCGGGTTGGAGGATATGGACGAGCTTACGATCCGTACGCCTTTAGACCCGGATGTTACTTTCAGCGATGATCCGCTCCGGATGATGCGCGCGGTTCGTTTCGCCACTCAATTAGGTTTCTTTATCGATCCCGATACCTTCGACGCCATCATCCGCAACCGGGAGCGTATCTCCATCATCTCCAAGGAGCGTATCGTGGACGAGTTGAACAAGATCGTCCTCTCGCCAAAGCCCTCTATCGGTTTCGACTTGCTGGATAAATGCGGACTGTTGCCATTGATTTTCCCCGAGCTTTGCGCCTTGAAAGGCGTGGAGACCAAGGAGGGGATCGGGCATAAGGATAATTTCGCCCATACCTTGATGGTGCTGGATCGTTTGAGCAAGACTTCTGATAATCTATGGCTGCGTTGGAGCGCCCTCTTCCACGATATCGCCAAGCCTGCCACGAAGCGTTTCGACCCTCGCTTGGGATGGACGTTCCATAATCATAATTTTATCGGCGAGCGGATGATCCCCGGTATTTTTAGGAAGATGAAACTCCCGATGAACGAGAAGATGAAGTACGTGCAGAAGATGGTAAGCCTGCATATGCGTCCGATCGCCTTGTCGGACGATGAGGTGACGGATTCGGCGATCCGCCGTCTGCTGTTCGATGCGGGAGATGATATCGACGATTTGATGAAACTGTGCGAGGCCGATATCACGAGCAAGAACCCGGAGAAGGTTCGCCGTTTCTTGAACAATTTCCGAAAGGTGCGTGAGAAGCTGGCCGATATAGAGGAAAAAGACCGTGTCCGTAACTTCCAGCCTCCGGTATCCGGCGAGGAGATCATGGAGACGTTTGGCTTGGCTCCCTCCAAGCCTGTCGGCGTGCTGAAAGAGGCGATCAAGAACGCCATCCTCGACGGCGTGATCCCGAACGAGTATGAGGCGGCCCGGCAGTTCCTAATACAACGTGCGGAGAAGATGGGGCTGAAGCCGATTCTGTGATCCGGGTATAGTCACAAGGCCCAGCCGTACAGTTGGCCAAGTCCCCTGTACGAAGTACTGCGGTACTTCCTAGAGGGTACTGTAGTACTTCGTACAGAGTACTACGGTACTTCGTGCACAGTACACTATCTAAGAATTTAATCGCTCTACCGTTTTCACGCCGTTTACCGCCTTGATCTTTTTCGTCAGCAAGTTTAATGCGGTCGTATCTCTTACCAATACGGTAAAGTTACCTTGGAATAATCCGTCTACCGAGTTGATGTTTAAGGAGCGAAGCGTGACGTTCGATTCCTTTCCGATCACGGAGGTGATGTTGGTGACGATCGCTATATCGTCCCGTCCGATCACCCGCAACGTAACCGTATAGCCATTGTCTCCCTTGCCGCTCCATTTCGCGCGGATGATCCGGTACCCGAAGCGGCTGAACATCTCTTGGGCGTTCGGGCAATCCATGCGGTGTATCTTGATACCTTGCGTGGAGACGAAACCGAAAACCTCGTCGCCATAAATCGGGTTGCAGCATTTGGCGAGTTTATATTCGATACCCGTCAGGTTCTTGTCGATCACCAAGACATCCTTGTTCGTCGATATCTCCTCCACCGGAGTCGTGGTCACGAATTCCTCCGCGCTACGCACCTCGGTGCGCTCGTTCGTCTCCGTCTCCTTGCGGAAAGCCTCCAGATATTCGTCGATTACTTGGTTGGGATCGAGGCGTTCCTCGGCGATCTCGATGTAGAAGTCCGTGACGGTCTTGAATCCTTTCTTCTTGATATAGCGCATCATGGTTGGCTCGTCCATGTCGATCTTCCGGTTCTTGAAGCGGCGCTGCAACATCTCCTTGGCGAATTCCACGGCCTTCACGGTCTCCTCCTTCAAGGCCTGCTTGATCTTTACACGGGCCTTGGAGGTGACGACGAAGTTCAGCCAATCCCGCTTCGGGCTTTGGGCGGGTGACGTGATGACGGATACGCTATCGCCGTTGTTCAAGGTGTATTTGATCGGAACGTTCTTCCCGTTCACTTTCGCCGACACGCATTTGCTTCCCAGCTTCGTGTGGATGGCAAAGGCGAAATCGAGGACTGTCGCTCCCTTGGCCAGCTTGATAAGCTCGCCGGTAGGGGTGAAGACGTAGATCTCATCCTTATATAGATCCATCTTGAAATCCTGCATCAAGTCGAGCGGATTGTTCTCCTTGGCCTCCAAGGCGGCACGTACGGTATTCAAGAACTCGTCCAGCCCGCTCTCCGCCTTCACGCCCTTGTATTTCCAATGCGCCGCCAGACCTCGCTCGGCGATCTCATCCATCCGCTTCGTACGGATCTGCACCTCCACCCATTTATTTTGCGGGCCCATCACCGTGATGTGCAAGCTCTCGTAACCGTTGGTCTTCGGGATGGAGATCCAGTCCTTCATACGCTTCGGGTTGGGCTGGTACATATCGGTGACGATGGAGTAGACTTGCCAGCATTCCGAGCGTTCCTTCTCCAGCGGCGTATCCAATACGATCCGGATAGCGAAAAGATCGTAGATACCCTCGAATTCCACCTGCTGCTTTTTCAGCTTGTTATTAATGGAATGTATGGATTTGGTACGCCCCTTGATATCGAACTTGAATCCTGCCGCTGCCAGCTTCCGCTTGATCGGGGCGATGAACTCGGCGATATAAGCGTCGCGGGAGCGTTTCGTCTCATTCAGTTTCCGTTTGATGAAGTCATACTGTTTCCTGTCCGTATATTTCAAGGAAAGGTCTTCCAGCTCGCTCTTGATCGTATATAAACCCAATCGGTGGGCGAGGGGAGCGTACAAATAAGAGGCCTCGGTAGCCAGCCGGATACGATCATCCTCTTGCATCTGTTTTCCCATACGCATGAGGCAGAGGCGGTCGGCGATCATAAGCAAGATCACACGTACGTCCTCGGCAAACGAGAAAAGCAAATGATGGAAATTCTCCGAGTTGACGGCGGTGTTCCGGGCATACAGGTCGGAGGTCTTCAAGAGGCGACGGATGATCAAGGTCACGTCCGCCCCGAATTTCTGCTCCACTTCCTCTATCGTGATCGCCTTCTTCAATACCGGGCGGTATAATAGGAGGGCGATGACCGAGGTACGTTTCAAGCCAATCTCCAAGGTGGCGATCAAGGCCGTGTCAATATTTCGCAATAAACCGTTGATACCATTCTTATCCCTGCCGTAGCAATCGAGGGCGACAACCCGCTTCATCAGCTCCTTCATCTTCCGGATATCTTCCCTCTCGAGGAAAGAGTAAAGGTTTCGTAACAGGAGCCTGTATTTGGAGAAGAACAGCTTCTTTTCCTCAGACGTAAAGAATCCAATTGTATCCATAGTTATATCATTTTTATTGCCCGGTTGAGGACAAACCGCAAAACATGCTGTAAAAATACTTTTTTCTATGGAATTTCAACACGTATCTTGCGGTTATTTTATACATTTGCGATACACATAGCGCATAAGTGCTTGTGGTGTTACTGATGAGATTATTCACATTAAATACTATACTATGTTAAACGCAAACGATTTAGAACAGCTGAAAGCCAAAGGAATCAGCGAAAAACAGATTGAAGAGCAACTCGCTTGCTTCGTAAAAGGTTTCCCTTTCCTTGAGATAGCGGCCTCCGCTTCGGTAGAAAAAGGTATTATGGTAATATCTAAAGAGGAACAGGCTTCTTATATGGATGCTTGGAACGCTTATCTGGCTAAAAACAAGAAAATCGTAAAATTCGTACCTGCCTCCGGCGCTGCTAGCCGTATGTTTAAGAATCTGTACGAGTTCCTTTCTGGGGATTATAAGGAACCGATGAACGCTTTCGAGAAGAAATTCTTTAGCGAGATCGAGAAATTCGCTTTCTATAAGGCTTTGGACAAGAAGTGCGTGGAGAATACAGGGAAAGATATTCCTGCGTTGGTAGCCTTGGGCGAGTACAAGGAGGTGGTATCCAATTTATTGGAGCCGAAAGGCTTGAATTACGGGCAGCTGCCGAAAGGCTTGTTGCTTTTCCATAAATATGCCGATACGGTTCGTACGGCGATGGAAGAACATTTGGCCGAAGGTGCCATGTACGCCAAGAATAACGCCGGAGAGGTGAATATCCATTTCACGGTATCTCCGGAGCATCAGGCTTTATTCGAGCAATTGGTTGCCGATAAATCTGGCGAGTACGAGGAGAAGTTCTCTGTGAAATACGATGTCTCTTTCAGTATCCAGAAACCGAGTACTGATACGGTAGCGGCCGCTATGGATAACACGCCGTTCTGCGATAAGAATGATAAGTTATTGTTCCGCCCGGGTGGACACGGTGCCTTGATCGAGAATTTGAACGATGTGGATGCCGACGTGGTATTTATCAAGAATATAGATAACGTGGTTCCGGATAGCTTCAAATGCTCTACGGTTATCTACAAGAAGGTGATCGCCGGTGTCTTGGTAACATTGCAGGAGAAAGCCTTCAGATATCTGGAACAGATCGAGACCGGCAAATATACCCATGCCGAGGTAGAGGAGATGATTCATTTCTTGCAAGACGACCTATGTATCAAGAACCCGGATACGAAATTACTGGAAGACGCCGAGTTAATCCTGTATATCAAGAGCAAACTGCTTCGCCCGTTGCGTGTATGCGGTATGGTGAAGAATGTGGGCGAGCCGGGTGGCGGTCCGTTCCTGGCGGTGAATCCGGACGGTACGGTTTCCTTGCAGGTGCTTGAAAGCTCCCAGATCGATATGAGCGATCCGGCTAAGAAGGCGATGTTTGAGAAGGGTACTCACTTTAATCCCGTGGATTTGGTTTGCGCCGTTAAGAATCACAAGGGAGAGAAATACAACTTGCCGGATTACGTGGATAAGAATACGGGCTTCATCTCTTATAAGAGCAAGGATGGCCGCGAATTGAAAGCGCTGGAATTGCCGGGCTTGTGGAACGGTGCCATGAGCGACTGGAACACGGTATTCGTAGAAGTTCCTATCGAGACATTCAACCCCGTGAAGACGGTGAACGACCTGTTACGCCCCGAACATCAATAAATACCCAGTTGTAGAGACGGGGCGTGCCCCGTCCCTACAACTAGATCCTTATATTTTCGGTAATTCCCACGGTGCCCTGTATTCCTTGCACAATAGTTTATCCGCCTCCGTATCATGGAAACTCTTTCCATCCCACGATAATTTCTTACCCGTGCGATAGGCTATATTCCCTAATTGGGAGAACTTGGCGATATGCGCCCCGATCTCTACGCTGGCATTGCAATTCCGGTTCCGGCTCTTGATACATTCCAAATGATTCTTCGCATGCAAATTCAAGCCACCCTCTCCGTATGACTTCTTCAAGGGAACAGCCTCCATGCGGGCCTGTCCGTTTACCTTTTCCGGAATAACCTCCCAGCCGCCACGATCGATCACCAAGGTACCGTTCTCGCCAACGAATCCTAGGCCATGATTCCGTCCGTAGGCCCCGTCGTCAATGCCGATCGCATGATCCCACATAACGGTGAAGTCCTTGAATGTATAAATGGTTTGCAATAAGTCCGGGGTCTCGCAAGCGTCATCCGGATAACCAAATTTACCTCCGGAAGCCATGATAGACTCCGGTGCGGTGACGTTCATGCCATACAATGCGTAATCCAGTAAATGTACGCCCCAGTCCGTCATCAAACCTCCCGCATAATCCCAGAACCAACGGAATGTGAAATGAAAACGGTTCCGATTGAACGGACGTTTCGGGGCCGGCCCCAGCCACATATCATAGTCCACTCCGGCGGGCACCGCCTCGTCCGGCTTGACGGGGATAGAGGGGCACCAACCTTGATAAGAGAATACACGTACGGTGCGTATCTTACCCAGCTGTCCGCTATGTACGAATTGCATGGCGTCCTGCCAATGCGGATCGCTACGTTGCCATTGGCCTACCTGCACGACCCGGTTGTATTTCTGCGCCGCCCGTACCATGATGTTACATTCCTCGATACTATTTCCCAGCGGTTTCTCACAATACACATCCTTCCCGGCTTGGCAAGCGGATACCATTTGCAGGCAGTGCCAATGATCGGGAGTACCTACGATTACGAGATCGATATCCTTATTGTCTATCAATTTACGCCAGTCTTTATATAAATGCTTTACTTTCTTCCCGGTGATCTTCTCGGTCTCTGCCGCCCGATTATTCAATACGTTCTCGTCAATATCCGACAAGGCGATACACTCTACTTCCGGATTACGAAGGAACGCTTTCAGGTCTTCGAATCCCATGCCGTTACATCCGATAAGCCCGACGCCTATCTTATCGTTTGCGCCCACACCAGCGCTCCCGGCTTTAATGAAAAAAGGACTGATGGTAAGTCCGGCACCGAGCAAAGCGGTCTGCCGGAGAAAATCTCTTCGAGTTGTCATGGTATTACTATTGATTTAAAGTATTTGCAATATTAAGCGAAATCCTTTACAATCGCAAATGATAATAGCTTTTTAACTACTTACTTAGTCGATGAAGTATATATCCTATGGCACTTGAAGTATATATCCTGTGGTACTTGAAGTATATCTGTCCGGTAAGGTTGGTATTGTAAGGATATGTACCATTGCGTCTTTGTAAAAAAAGTTATTAAAAGATATAGGGATGCGATATTGGAGAATATAGTTTAACTTTGTGCATTATGTTCACCCTAAAAGGGCGATGTGTTGTATATAATATAATGTATAGAGTATGACTTTGCGAAATTTGCTTTTCTGTTTTTTTATGGTGATGATCTCTGTTTCATGTATCCGGGAGGAGGCGCCCAATGCGGAAGCGGATATCTTGTCGTGTACGGTGGATGGCGATATATTGAAAGCCGAGCCGGAGATCGACAACGAATCCGTGACACTGACCGTGAAAAGTGACGCCGATATTACAAACCTAGCCCCGGTATTCACCTTGACTCCCGGCGCTACTATCACTCCGGCTAGTGGTTCCGCTTTTGATTTTACGACGCCGAGAACCTATACGGTAACTTCCGAGGATGGTCACTGGACAAAGACTTATACGGTGCGTTGTATCGTCTCCGGCGTAAGCACGGAATATCATTTCGAGCATATAACGATGGAGCCGAAGAATGGACGTTACCAGATATTCTATGACTTTACATCGAATGGAGATTCCGTGACTTGGGCGAGCGGGAATGCCGGATTTGCCTTGACCAATAATAAATTGGAGCCTTTAGACTTCCCAACCATGCAAGACGATAACGGATATGTCGGTAAATGCGCTAAGTTGGTGACCCGCAGCACGGGTAGTTTCGGTAGCGGATTCGGTATGCCTATCGCCGCCGGAAACCTTTTCATCGGTACGTTTGATTTGCTGAACGCTATTCCGGACGCAAGGAAAGGCACGAGATTGGGACGTCCTTTCGATCATGTGCCGACTTACTTGAGTGGTTATTATAAATATAAAGCGGGAGAGTCGTATAAAGTGAATGGCGAGGAGGTAAAAGGTAAGAAAGACCAATGTGATATCTACGCCATCTTCTATGAGACGGATGAGAATGTGAAATATTTGGATGGTTTCAACGGGTTGACAAGCCCGAACCTGATATCCGTTGCCCGGATCAGCGATCAGAAAGAGACGGATGAGTGGACGCGTTTCTATATCCCGTTCGTGGCTAAGCCCGGTAAGGTGATCGATAAGGATAAGCTGGCGAAAGGTGGTTATCAGTTATCCATAGTCTTCTCTTCGAGTTTGAAAGGTGATGTCTTCGAGGGAGCGGAAGGTAGCACGCTTTGGATCGATGAGGTTGAGATAATCCAGTCCGGTGAGAACTAAAAAAACAGAGGATATGAAAAGATATATAGTATTAATAGGTATACTGTGCTTGTCGGGTGTCGTTACGTTGAAGGCGCAGCAGGAAAGAAACCAAGGAATAGTCTGGTCTTCCCTAAGGGGATTGGAATATACGGTAAAGGCCGGTATCAATATCGGCGGAACCGCTCCGGTGCCATTGCCTCGTGAGATTCGTGCGATAGATAGTTATAGCCCTACGCTTTGTGTCTCCATAGAGGGCGATATCAAGAAATGGTTCGGCGAGAGCAAGGAATGGGGTATGATGATCGGTCTCCGTCTGGAGAATAAAGGTATGGAGACAAAAGCGACGGTTAAGAATTACAGCATGGAGATCATTGGCTCCGGTGGCGAGAAGCTGAAAGGAAACTGGACCGGCGGCGTGCAGACGAAAGTGGAGAACTCTTATTTCTCGATACCGGTCGTGGCTCTTTACCAATTGAATAACCGGGTGAGTTTCTCGGCGGGACCATTTGTCTCGTTCGCTACAAACCGGAACTTCTCCGGCTACGTATACGACGGATATCTGCGTGAGATCAATCCTACCGGTACGAAGGTGGAGTTTTCTGGTGACAACCGTGCTTCCTATGATTTCTCGGATAACTTAAGAAAGTTTCAGTGGGGAGCGCAGATCGGTACAGAATGGAAGGCGTTTAAGCACCTTATCGTATACGCTGACTTGACATGGGGATTGAACGATATCTTCCAAAAGGATTTCGATACGATTACCTTCGGGATGTATCCGATCTATCTGAACGTAGGCTTCGGATATGCGTTTTAGGAATTGATATGAATCAAAATAAGGCTATCCCGGACAAGGATAGCCTTTTTTATTAAAAGATTATTATGGAAATAAATTATTTTTTATAACTTTGGGGCGATAATTCTCAGACCAAGTTACATTTTATCTTATATTATTAACAAAATTACCATGAAAGAAAACACTAAGAAGGGCGTAAGCCGTAGAGAGTTTTTGGGTCTTTCCGCACTAGGATTGGCTAGTTTAACAATTCTTCCCAGTTGGGCCATGAATGGCGTTCGTATCGCTCCGAGCGATCGAGTCGTTTTAGGTTTTATCGGCCTAGGTCAGCAAGCATTATCAGACTTTAAAGGATTTGCCGCATGTCCGGGCGTACAGGTTGCCGCATGTTGTGACGTGGACACGATGAAAACAGAGCGTTTCAGAAGACGTGTCGCTGAATGGCAAGCTTCAAAGGGAATGAACCAACGTTGTGATCAATATGAGTTTTACGAGGATTTGCTGGAGCGTAAGGATATCGACGCTATCGAGGTCGCTACCCCGGACCATTGGCATGCTTTGGCTACCATCCATTCTTGTCAATCCGGAAAAGACGTATATTGCCAGAAACCGTTGGCTTATACGATCTCCGAAGGCTTGGCTATGGTGAAGGCTGTACGTAATAACAAACGTGTGCTTCAAGTAGGTAGCCAGCAACGTTCCAGCAAAGAGTTCCAAGCTGCGATCGATATGGTTCAGAATGGAGCCATCGGTCATATAGAGAAAATATATGCACGTGTAGGTGAGCCTCCTACGCCGCTGAGCTTGCCGGAAATGCCGGTTCCCGCTAATTTGAACTTCAATCAGTGGATGGGTCCGTTGAACGATCCGAAGATCCATTATCATCCCGATTTATGTCCTCCTATTTCTCTGGATCCGGAAGAGAACGAGAAACTATGGGGTGCATGGCGTTGGTATCAAGAGACCGGTAATGGCTATACTGCTGACTGGGGTGCTCATATGTTTGATATCGCCCAAGCTGCTATCGGTATGGATGGTTCTGGTCCGGTTGAGTTTACGCCCAAGGGATACAATGGCACACAATATTCAACTATGCGCTATGCGAATGGTATCGTAATGACTGAACAACCTTATTTGGAGGATAATCCGGATGCGCAGGGTATTAAGTTTGTCGGAGATAACGGTTGGATCGAGGTAGCTCGTGGCTACATCAACTGCTCTGATCAGTCTAAGATCCCCTCCGACCTGAAGAACTTGATCGAGAAGCGCCCGAGAATGATGACTCCGGAAGAGCGTAAGAAGATGTATGAGGAATATATGAAGAAGCTGAAAGACAGTAAAAAGAAGGGTAACGATGCTGGCAATTATGAGACTAGCGCTCCGCATATGCAGAACTTCATCGACTGCGTTCGTTCACGTGAGAACCCGATCGCTCCGGTTGAGGTAGGTTGCAGTACGAATACGCTTTGCTGTTTACAGAATATTGCCCGTGAGCTAGGCCGTCCGGTTAAATGGAACCCGGCTACATTAAGCTTCGGTAATGATAAGGAGGCGGCTTCCCACCGTTTGTACTGGTATCAATATCGCAACCCGTATTCATTGCCTTATTTCTGTAAATAAGCCTATTTAAATAGAATGATGTTATGAGTAACAGACGGGATTTCTTAAAAAATATCTCTCTCTTTACCGCTGGTGGATTGCTGGCTGGTAAAGCCGGTTCCGTAAATGCGGCGAACGCTGCGTTGGGAGTTGTGGATGAGGTCCATGCCAGCAAAGAGATTGGCTTGCAGATCTATTCTTTATCCCAAGAATTATATAAAGGTGACGTGGCCGCTAATCTTCGGAAGGTGAAGGATATGGGATACTCCAAGCTGGAGTTGGCGGGTTATGGTAAAGGCGCTATCGGAGGTGTTCCTATGATGGACTTCAAGAAAATGGCGGAAGACGCTGGTTTGAAGATCATTAGCTCGCACGTGAATCCGGTAGACACATCTATTTCTGACCCTTTTAAGGCTATGATTTTCAAATACTCGAAGGAGGTTACCCCAAAGATCATGGAGTATTGGAAAGCTACGGCTGCCGATCATGCGAAACTAGGCTGTAAATATTTGATCCAGCCGATGATGCCGACGATTACTACGCACGATGAGGCTAAACTTGTTTGCGATATTTTCAATCAGGCCTCGGATGTTATCAAGGCAGAGGGCATCGCCACTGGTTTTGGCTATCATAATCATAATATGGAGTTCAATCGTGTCGCAACGAAAGAGCAACAGGAGAAAGTGAAGGGAAATCCTTTCGCTGCCTTCATGAAAGTCGGAGACCAGATTTATGACTTGATGCTGAAAGATACGGACCCGAGCAAGGTTTACTTCGAGATGGATGTTTATTGGACTGTCATGGGACAAAACGATCCTGTCGAGTATATGCAGAAACATCCGGATCGTATCAAGGTATTACATATCAAGGATCGTGCCGTATTCGGCCAAAGTGGTATGATGAACTTTGAGATGATATTCAAGCAAATGTATGCGAACGGAATCAAAGACTATTTCGTAGAGTTGGAGCAGATGCCGGACGGACGTACTCAATTTGCGGGTGTGAAGGATTGTGACGA
>ERZ1673737.3122-NODE-3122-length-12988-cov-11.818372_pt1 | contig 12988 bp, 9 predicted proteins | sample MGYA00580211_ERZ1673737 | MGnify/ENA primary metagenome ERZ1673737 (study PRJEB41218, sample SAMN15661789) | gut metagenome | host: Homo sapiens | place: Canada: London | collected 2015-08-20/2019-03-30 | study: EMG produced TPA metagenomics assembly of... | reverse complement strand
CACTGACTAAGATCCTTCGTGAGAAGGGAACCATGAACGGAATGATCACAGTTGACGAGAACTATGATCTGGATACAATCATCCCCAGATTAAAAGCATACACAACAGGTAAAGTGGTAGAGAAAGTATCCTGCCACGAGAAAGAAGTGCTTAAAGGGAACGGACCGAAGGTTGCCCTTCTTGATCTGGGCGCAAAGAGAAATATCGCACGCTCACTGAATGAAAGAGGATGCCAGGTTACTATTTACCCGGCTCTGACACCGGCAGAAGAGATCCTTGGAGACAATCCGGACGGCATCATGCTCAGCAACGGCCCTGGAGATCCGAAGGAATGTACTTCTATTATTAAAGAGATCAAAAAACTCTACGACTCTGATGTACCGATCTTTGCCATCTGCCTTGGACATCAGCTGATGGCTCTTGCAACAGGCGGAGATACCCATAAGATGAAATACGGCCACAGAGGCGGCAACCACCCGGTTAAAGACCTGGAGACAGGAAGAGTTTATATTTCTTCTCAGAACCATGGCTACGTTGTAGACGCAGAAGGCCTTGAGGAGAAAAATATCGCACATCCTGCATTTGTAAACGTCAACGACGGAACAAACGAGGGTATGGCATATAATGGAAAGAACATCTTTACTGTACAGTTCCATCCGGAAGCATGCCCGGGACCACAGGATTCCAGTTACCTGTTTGACAGATTCATGAAGATGATGGGAGGAGAGAAATAATGCCAAGGAATAAGGACATAAAAAAAGTACTTGTAATCGGCTCAGGCCCGATCATAATCGGCCAGGCAGCAGAGTTTGACTATGCAGGAACCCAGGCATGCCGCTCCCTGAAGGAAGAGGGCATGGAGGTTGTACTTTTAAACTCCAATCCTGCTACCATCATGACAGATAAAGACATTGCAGACAGAGTTTACATTGAGCCTCTGACTGTTGAGGTCGTAGAGCAGCTGATCCTCAAAGAGAAACCGGACAGCGTACTTCCTACACTGGGCGGCCAGGCAGGACTGAACCTTGCCATGGAGCTTGAGGAGAAGGGCTTCCTGAAAGAGCATAATGTACGCCTTATCGGTACTACAGCAGCAACGATCCGTAAAGCTGAGGACCGTCAGGAATTCAAGGACACCATGGAAAAGATCGGCGAGCCGGTTGCAGCATCCAAGGTCGTTACAACTGTAGAAGACGGTGTTGAGTTTACCCAGACTATCGGATATCCGGTTGTTCTCCGTCCTGCATACACACTTGGCGGAAGTGGCGGCGGTATCGCACACAATGAGCTGGAGCTTCGTGAGATCCTTGAGAATGGTCTCCGTCTTTCCCGTGTAGGTGAGGTTCTTGTAGAAAGATGTATCGCCGGATGGAAAGAAATCGAGTATGAGGTAATGCGAGACAGTGCAGGAAACTGCATCACAGTCTGCAACATGGAGAACATTGACCCTGTTGGTGTCCACACCGGTGACTCCATCGTAGTTGCTCCTTCCCAGACACTTGGAGATAAAGAGTATCAGATGCTTCGTACATCTGCTCTTAATATCATCACAGAGCTTGGCATCACAGGTGGATGTAACGTACAGTACGCTCTTCATCCGGAGAGCTTTGAGTACTGTGTAATCGAGGTTAACCCTCGTGTAAGCCGTTCTTCTGCACTTGCAAGTAAGGCTACCGGTTATCCGATCGCCAAGGTTGCAGCCAAGATCGCACTGGGTTACACATTGGATGAGATCCCGAACGCCATCACAGGCAAAACATATGCAAGCTTCGAGCCGATGCTGGATTACTGTGTTGTTAAGATCCCGCGTCTGCCATTTGATAAATTCATCACAGCAAAACGTACACTGACTACACAGATGAAGGCTACCGGTGAGGTTATGAGTATCTGCCATAACTTTGAGGGTGCTTTAATGAAGGCTATCCGTTCCCTGGAGCAGCATGTAGACAGTCTGATGTCCTATGATTTCTCACATCTTTCTGATGAAGAACTGATGGACGAGCTGAACATTGTGGATGACCGCCGTATCTGGAAGATCGCAGAAGCCCTGAGACGAAATGTTTCCCAGGAGAAGCTTCATGATATCACAAAGATCGACATCTGGTTCATCGATAAGCTGGCTATCCTTGTTGAGATGGAGCAGGCTCTGAAAACTCAGAAGCTGGACAAAGACCTTCTTCTGGAAGCAAAACGTCTGGAGTTCCCGGACTACATCATCGCAGACCTGACAGGAAAGACAGAAGCTGAGATCAAAGACCTGCGTAAAGAGTACGGCATCCGTGCAGCATACAAGATGGTTGATACCTGTGCAGCAGAGTTTGCGGCAGCGACACCATATTACTATTCTGTATACGGCGATGAGCAGACAGAGAATGAAGCTGTAGAAACAAAAGATAAGAAAAAGATCCTGGTACTTGGTTCCGGCCCGATCCGTATCGGTCAGGGTATCGAGTTCGACTTCTGCTCTGTACACTGTACATGGGCATTTGCAGAAGAAGGATATGAGACTATCATCATCAACAACAACCCGGAGACAGTAAGTACAGACTTTGATATTGCAGATAAGCTGTATTTCGAGCCACTGACACCGGAAGATGTTGAGAATGTTGTAAATATCGAGAAGCCGGACGGAGCGGTTGTTCAGTTCGGCGGACAGACAGCCATCAAGCTTACAGAGGCACTGATCAAGATGGGCGTTAAGATCCTTGGAACATCTGCTGAGAACGTAGATGCAGCAGAGGACAGAGAGCTCTTTGATGCCATTCTTGAGAAATGCCAGATCCCGAGACCGAAGGGACATACCGTATTCACAGCAGAAGAGGCGAAAAAAGCAGCCAATGAGCTGGGTTATCCGGTACTTGTCCGCCCGTCCTATGTACTTGGAGGACAGGGAATGCGTATCGCTGTCAGCGATGAGGACGTGGAAGAGTACATCGGAATCATCAACCAGATCGCACAGGAGCATCCGATCCTTGTTGATAAGTACCTGATGGGTAAAGAAATCGAGGTCGATGCAGTATGCGACGGTGAGGACATCCTGATCCCTGGAATCATGGAGCACATCGAGCGTGCAGGTATCCACTCCGGAGACAGTATTTCTGTATATCCGGCACAGACCATCAGCCAGAAAGCAAAAGATACCATCGCCGAATACACACGTCGTCTTGCACAGGCACTTCATGTAATCGGTATGATCAATATCCAGTTCATCGTTGTAGGCGAGGATGTATATGTCATCGAGGTTAACCCGCGTTCCAGCCGTACAGTACCGTACATCAGCAAGGTAACAGGAATCCCGATCGTTCCGCTTGCAACAAGAGTGATCCTTGGCCGCAAGATCAAAGAGCTGGGCTACACACCGGGACTTCAGAAAGAAGCAGAGTACTTTGCAATCAAGATGCCTGTATTCTCTTTCGAGAAGATCAGAGGCGCAGATATCAGCCTCGGACCTGAGATGAAATCCACAGGTGAGTGTCTTGGTATCGCAAAGACCTTCAACGAGGCTCTTTACAAGGCATTTATCGGAGCAGGAATCCGTCTTCCGAAGCATAAACAGATGATCATTACTGTTAAGGATGAAGATAAAGAAGATATTATCCCGATCGCAAGAAGATTCGAGGCTCAGGGATATCGTATCTTTGCAACAAGAGGTACAGCACATGTCCTTACTGAGAATGGAATCAAGGTAACACGTACTAACAAACTGGAGCAGCCGTCTCCGAACCTTATGGATCTGATCCTTGGTCACAAGATCGATGTTGTTATCGATACACCGCCGCAGGGTGTTGAGCATCAGAAGGATGGTTTCGTGATCCGTCGAAATGCGATTGAGACAGGTGTCAATGTACTGACAAGTCTTGATACTGCAGAGGCACTTGTTACCAGTCTTGAGAATACAGACCTGAATCATTTGACTCTGGTAGATATTGCGACCATCGATAATCGGTAATTAATGCAAAATATAAAAACTGTGTAAATTTTGCGAAATAAAAGATTCGAAAGTTTACGAATCACCAAATATGTAATATACTGATAAGGACGGGGCCGCCGTTTATACATCGGCTCGGTCCTTATCTTATTATGAACGTAAATTATGAAAAGAATACGTTCATTGCATGTAGCAGAGAGAAATGAGAAGCTTCATTTCATCACGTAAGAAAGAAACGTGCTGCAGAGAAAGGAGTTTGTATGAGCTTTATAGAGTTGCTGAAGGTTATAATTCTTGGTATTGTGGAGGGAATCACAGAGTGGCTTCCCATCAGCAGTACCGGACACATGATCCTGGTAGATGAATTTATCAAGCTGAATGTGTCAGAGGCATTTATGGAATTTTTCCTGGTTGTTATTCAGCTGGGTGCTATCCTGGCTGTTGTTGTCTTGTACTGGAGCAAGCTGTGGCCTTTTTACATAAGGCCGATTCCCAAGCGGACCAGAATAGCACTTCGCAAACAGCCGGCAGTATCCAGAGTAGTACTTACCTTTGTTGAGAAATACTGCGACAAGGAAAAATGGATCCTGTGGTTTAAGATTTTAGTGGCATGTCTGCCGACTATTATCATTGCATTGCCATTTAATGATATTATTGAGAAGAAATTTTATAACTACGTTGTAGTTGCCATTGCATTGATCGTTTATGGTGTGCTCTTTATTGTTATTGAGAATTACAATAAACGCCGCAGACCAACCTGCACAAGACTTGATGATCTTTCCTTTAAGACAGCGTTAATCATCGGATGTTTCCAGGTACTTTCCGTGATCCCGGGAACTTCCCGTTCCGGATCTACTATCATCGGAGGTATTCTTGCAGGAACATCACGTACTGTGGCAGCTGAGTTCACATTTTTCCTGGCAATTCCTGTTATGTTCGGAGCCAGTCTTCTGAAGCTTGTGAAATTCGGTTTTGCATTCACATCCACGGAGTTTATAATTCTTATTGTAGGAGTTGTGGTATCTTTTGTGGTATCCATCCTTGCAATTAAATTCCTGATGGGGTATATTAAGAAACATGATTTCAAGGTATTCGGATGGTACAGGATCATTCTCGGTATCCTGGTACTTGGATACTTTATTGGAAAAACACTGCTTGCATAAAGTAATATTCAGGAGGTAATTATTATGAAATATAAAAAGATCATGATCGCACTGACCGCTGCTGCAGCACTGACAGCAGCCGGATGCGGCAAGTCCGCATCAACAGACACCGAGGTAACACCGACACCGGTTCCGACAGCAGTTCCTACTGCAGCACCGGCTACAACAAGTCCGCTGCCGACTTCAACACCGGCACCGAAGCTGATCGGCGTGAAGACAAGCACAGCGAAATTTGTATATATTACCAACAGCACGAAAGGTGAGATCCGTGAGATCTATCTCCGTGCAGCCGGTGGAGAGGAATGGGGAAAAAATCTCGTTCCTGCAGAATCAACCATCAAGGATGCAGAGCAGGTACAGATGTATTATACACCGGATTCTGCAACAAATGCAGTCTATGATATGAAGATCGTAGATGGAGACGGAAATGCTTACGAGATTTATACTGTAGAGCTTGGAGACATGGAGAAGGCGAAAATCCTGATCGACAGCGGAGAAGCATATCTTACATACACAAGTCTCAGCGATAAATCAGAGAAGAGCACACTGGGAAATATCCAGACAGATAACAGTGAGACAGACAGCACAGATACTTCAAGCGTAACAGACACATCCACAGATACAGACAGCACATCTGACAATACAGACTATGATAACAGTGATGGTGGAAGTTATGACGACAACAGTGATGACGGAAGCTATGATAATAGTGAAGACAATAGCGACGACAGCAGTGACAGCAGCGATGACGGAAATTATGATAACAGCGGAAGCGACAGCAGTGATGACGGCAATTATGTAGATGACAGCAACAGCGGAAGCGGCGATGATGTGATTGATGACAGCGGTGATGGCGGTGACGGAGACATTATCTGGGACGATAACGGAGACTGGTCAGAAGAATAAGAATAACAGGATCATCTGATACGGAGATCTGCACACAGGAGGAAAGCCTGCCGGGATTCCGGCAGGCAGTAATAAAATGGGGAAAGAAAAAAGGAAGATCAGAATTGCTGCTATTGCATATATGTTTATGTTTGCGGCAATTTTTTGTATTGTTTCAGCGGGAAATATGGTGGAGACTAAAGCAGCGTCCACACAGAAAAAAATCGAATTCCGGGATAAAAGCGGAAGTTATCTCTGCAAGTCCGGTGAGAACTGGTATCTGAGAGATTCAAAGAAGAAAAAACTTACAGGATTACAGTATCTTGCAGTCAACCCCACAGATTTTCTGCATGCCGGTATTTACATATTCGATCAGAACGGCAGGCTGATACGGAAACGTGCAGTTTATCATTTCAGGAAAACTACGGTACAGGGAGTGACATTTGACGGATATTATGTTTCTGACTCAAACGGACGTTTTTCGCCGGGAGAGAAGGGCTTTGTAAAGATCGCAGAGCAGAAGCTGGATGGAAAAATTTTCGGAGGCGTTTACTATGCAGGAGAACGGGGAAAACTCAACTGCCGGGCAGCAGGAATCCGCTATGTAAAAGCCAGAAAGCTTGACGGCCGCACGTTAAAAAGCGGCTACTATTATTTCAGCGGTTATGGAAGAATATGTTTTTACACACATTTCCATAAGATGAACATCACTGTAAACGGAAAGAAATACAACGGTAATTATTATTTTGGCGGTGGAAATGGCCGGCTGACGCAAAAAGCCGGGTGGATTACTTACAGAAGTCGGAAATATTATGTGGATAAAACCGGAAAAATGGAAGTCAGCTGCTGGAAAGACGGATATTATCTGAAATCCAACGGAACCATAGCCAAAAACATGAAAACACCCGATGGAAAATATGTAGACTATCAGGGAAAGAAAAGCACAAAATCAGAATATGCGCTCAGTGATTTTAAAGCTCAGCTTAAGAATTACACATCTGGTTACGGCGGAAACTGGTCAGTCTATGTAAAAGATTTAAAGACAGGAAATGTGATCAATCTTAATGACCAGGCTATGTATCCGGCCAGTACCATCAAGGCTTTTGTAATGGCCTCAACCTACGATCAGATTAAGAGCGGAAAGCTAAAGAAGACATCTAATATAAACAGTTTGCTGTGGAATATGATCACAGTCAGTGATAATGAATGTTATAACGAGCTGGTAAGAAGGCAAGGTGGCGGCAGTTTTGTAAAAGGTGCTGCGACAGTCAATAAGTATCTGAAAAAGAATGGATACACAAATACAGGATGTCATTGTACTCTTCATCCGTCAAGTTCCTATATCACAAGTGACGGAAAGAGAAACCAGGCGTCTGCCAAAGACTGCGGAAAACTTCTGGAAAATATCTATCGTGGAACCTGTGTATCAAAACAGTATTCTAAAGAAATGCTGAATCTGCTCAAGAACCAGCAGGTCAGATATAAGATCCCGGCCGGCCTTCCAGCAGGTATAGTATGTGCCAACAAGACCGGTGAGACAAGCTCCGTACAGCACGATATTGCCATTATTTATGGAAAAAAGACGACTTATGTGCTGTGTGTATTTTCAAGCGGAGCATCCGAAGGCCATCTTCAGTATGGAATCCGGAGGATATCTTCCATGGTATATAACTATCTGAATTGAAAATAAATTTATACAAAAGAAGCTGCATGATCAGAAACATGCAGCTTCTCCTGTATGCGAAGTATCATATCCCGTCTGGAGAGACAGAGCCTGTCGGAAAGATTCGGAGGATAAGGCGTTGACTACAGCCTGGAAACCAGGACTGCTGAAGCTGGAAGATGCCATCACAAGATACATGGTTTCTGTTCCAAGAGGAAGAAATTCCAGGTCTGTGAAAGTTCTGGCAGTATAAGCTTCGCCCAGAGCGATATCTGCCTGTCCGCCTGCAACAGCGGCAGCAGTGGAGCTGTCAGAAACCAGCTCATTGCGGTATCCGGATATGTTTTCCGGAGAAATCCCAAGCTTATTTAGCTGGCGGTCCAGATAAACTCTGCGGCTGCTTCCCTTTTCACGGTTGGCAAAAATAATATCTGCCCGCTGCAGATCAGGAAATCCCTGAATATTCCGGGGGTTTTCTTTTTTTATATAAAAACCGATCTCATAGCTGTAGAAATGAAGAACAGTGAGCGGAATTCCGGGAACAAGGCTCTGGATATCTTCAAAAGAAGCCGCTGCACAGGCAATGTGGACCTTTTCAAAATAGAGGGAGTAAAGTCCGTTGTAGGTGTTCAGATGAGACTGAAGTACAGGAAGGCTTCCGGGCTGTGCAGGCAGCTGGTTTAAAAGCAGATCCAGCGCAGGAGAAGACTGCCCGCTGATGATCAGTCCGCTGGAATGGAGCAGGTAATCTCTTTTCAGAAGAGAACTTTCCGGCTGATAGTCATGGATCTGTGAAATACTGGACTGCACTGTACTGTCCAGATACGCTTTCAGTTGTTCTTCACTGACACGCAGCTGTTTGCCGATTTTTGAAGAGGAAAGTTCTCCACGTTTGATCAGCTCGTAGACAGTAGTTTTTTTGATCTTTAATTTATCTGCGACTTCCTGTGCTGTATAAAATTTATTCATCGATTCCCACCATAACGCTTGTGGCCTTGATCACAGCATAGGCATCAGAGCCAACTTTCAGTCCCAGTTCCTCCACAGCTGCGCAGGAGATGGTTGCAGTGATGATGTTTCCACCTCCGATATCAATAGAGACGATGGAGTTTACAGCTCCCTTGTTGATGTTGATAACTTTTCCTTTTAACTGATTACGTGCACTGAGTTTCATAAATATCTTCTCCTTGTTCTTTATTTTGATCGTTGGGGGTAAAGCTTTTTTTCATGATAGCATGGGCGGTGGAAAACAGCAATGCCTTATGGCTTGACAAGAAATTTTTATTTCGGTAAAATTAGACGAAACCATTCAAAACAGAATGAAACCGAACGAAACAAAACAAGATAGGAAGAAAAAGATGAAGAAAAAAATCTTAGCAGCCATTACAGCAGGAGTTTTAACCACCGGTCTTATGACCGGAACTGTGTTCGCGGCAGACACAGAAGTGCAGGGTGACAAGGAACTGAAAGGTGAGGTTTACGCATTTATCGCAGCCAGCCTCAGCAACTCCATGGAAGAAATCCAGAAGGATTTCAATGAACTTTACCCGAACGTAACCATTTACTACAGCGCAGACAGCTCAGGTACACTGCAGACTCAGATCGAGGAAGGAGCACGTTGTGATCTTTTCTTCTCAGCAGCAGACAAGCAGATGGATGCTCTTACAGAGGAGAAACTGACAAAAGAGGATACAGTAGTTGACCTTCTCGAGAACAAAGTCGTACTTATCAAACCGAAGGACGGAAAGACCAAGGTAACCGGTTTTGAGAATGTGACAGATGCAGAGAATATGGCACTTGCAGGAGAGGATGTTCCGGTTGGACAGTACTCTCGTGAGATTTTTACAAATCTTGGAATCATGGACAAGGTTAATGAGATGGAGATCAACGAGTGCAAGAATGTAACAGATGTTCTGGCAGCAGTCAGTGAGGGAAGTAATGAAATAGGTGTTGTATATGCCACAGATGCGGCATCAGTTGCTGATAAGGTAGAGATTCTTGCAGAGGCACCGGCAGACAGCCTTCAGACACCGGTACTTTATCCGGTAGGACTGATCGAGGATAAAGAGGCTTCTGAGGATGACACCAAGGCAGCAGAGGCATTCCTTGACTATGTAGAGTCTGATGCAGCGATCAAGGTATTTGAAGACTATGGATTTACTGCGTATGAGGCTGATGACACAGATAAAGATGCTGACGAGTCTGCTTCTCAGGATACAGACAGCACAGAAGCAGATAAGGACAGTGCAGATTCTGCAGACAGCACATCTAAATAATGATCCGCGCAGGACTGGGATAAAATATGGCAGAGTTTTTAAAAGAAATAAACTGGAGTCCACTCTGGATCTCCTTAAAAACAGGGCTGGTTGCCACAGTGATCGCTTTTTTTCTGGGAGTATTCTGCGCCAGAAAGATTATGAAGCTCCGTCCGGGTGCGAAAGCAGTACTGGATGGGATCCTGACACTTCCTCTTGTACTGCCGCCGACTGTAGCAGGCTTCTTCCTGCTTCTGATCTTCAGTCTCAAGAGACCTCTTGGAAGCTTTCTCCTTGAGAATTTTGATATCAAGATCGTGCAGACCTGGAAAGGCTGTGTGGTGGCAGCAGCTGTGATCGCATTTCCGTTAATGTACAGAAATGCAAGAGCAGCTTTTGAGCAGGTGGACATAAATCTAATCTATGCAGGACAGACTCTTGGAATGAGTGATAATAAGATTTTCTGGTGGGTGGTAATGCCTGCAGCAGGACCTGGAATCGCATCAGGAACAGTGCTGGCTTTTGCACGTGCTATTGGTGAGTACGGAGCAACCTCCATGCTCGCGGGAAACATTCTGGGAAAAACGAGAACAGTTTCCGTTGCAATTGCGACAGAAACAGCAGCTGGGAACTATGGAACAGCAGGCTTTTGGGTAGTTGTGATCGTGCTGATATCTTTTGCGATCGTGGCATTGATCAATATCGTATCCGGAAGAGGAATGAAGACAAGAAGGTGGATCTGATGGCAGTCAGCATAAATATCGAAAAAAAATTCCGGGATTTTTCCCTGAAAGTAAAATTTGAGGGCAGCTCGGCAGCCATCGGGCTTCTTGGCGCATCCGGCAGTGGCAAAAGCATGACTCTTCGCTGTATTGCGGGAATTGAGACACCGGATAAGGGAAAGATCGTCATTAACGGAAAAACTGTCTTTGATTCTGAGGCAGGTATTGATCTGAAGCCGCAGAAGAGGCGAATCGGCTATCTCTTTCAGAATTATGCACTTTTTCCCACAATGACTGTGGAACAGAACATCAGCTGCGGTTATCGCGGTGGAAAAGCTTCCATCCGGGAGAAAGTGGCAGACCTGATCCGGCGATATCACCTGGAAGGCCTTGAAAAGCGGTATCCTTCCCAGCTTTCCGGTGGACAGCAGCAGAGAGTGGCACTGGCCAGAATGATGATCGGTGAACCGGAAGCTATTCTCCTAGATGAGCCTTTTTCCGCGCTGGACGGATATCTGAAAGATGTGCTACAGAGAGAAATGCAGGATTTTCTCCAGGATTACAAGGGCGATATGATCCTTGTAACCCACAGCAGAGATGAGGCGTACAAATTCTGCAAAGAACTTTCCATTGTGGACAAGGGCCGTATTCTTGTGACAGGCGAGACAAAGAGCATTTTTGAACAGCCGGGACTGATGGAGGCGGCCAGACTGACAGGCTGCAAGAATTATTCCTCCATAAAGAAGCTTGGAGAGTATGAGATTTTTGCAGAGGACTGGAAACTGAAGCTTCATACAGCAGAGAAGGTGGGAGAGGACATTACCCATGTGGGAATCCGTGGTCACTGGCTCCGTCCGGCATCAGAACCTGGTGAGAACTGCATGCCGGTACAGGTGAGCGAGTACATGGAGACAACATTTGAGCATCAGTACATGATAGCCAATAAAGAAGAGAAAGCTTCCGAAGGTTTGTGGTGGATGCGTCCTAAGAACAGCTTTACCGAGGATCCGGATCAGGATCTTCCGGAATATCTGTATCTTCCGCCGGAGCATCTGATGCTGCTGAAGTAAGGAACCGTCATTATTTGCCGTGATTTCTGGAATATGTAATATAATCCGACACCATCATAGCCAGCTTAAAGGCCAAGGCATCCTCAAAAGTACGGACATCCAGTCCAAAACGTTTTTGAAGCTTTTCAAAACGGTACACCAGTGTATTTCTGTGTACATATAGCTGTCTGGAAGTCTCAGAGAGGTTCAGATTATTCTCAAAGAAAGTTCGGATAATATTCAAAGTTTCGTCATCAATGGACTCCAGGGATTCATCCCCGAAAATCTCGTTTACAAACATATCGCAGACCTGTGTGGGAAGCTGATAGATCAGGCGGCCGATACCAAGCTGATTGTATCCGAAGACATTTTTTTCTGCATAAAAGATCTTTCCTACTTCCAGGGCTGTACGAGCTTCCTTGTAAGCATCAGAAAGTTCCATGATATCATCTGCAACATTGCTGTAGGAAACCCAGGCGGAGGTCATAGCCTCTGTGTTCAACATATCCACCAGCATGCAGGCAATGCCGTCCAGTTCCTCGTAGCTCTCAGTGTTCTGCAGCTCGCGGACAACGATAATGCCGGAGTCATCCAGGGCTGTGATAAAATCCCGGGTGCGGGCGGAAAAAATGTTTCGGATAGTGGCCAGTGCACTTTCATCCTTATGCTGCTTGGTCTCAACCAGGAATACTGCACGCCGGACAGAAGGGGAAATATGCAGCTTGGCAGCTTTATTGAAAGCCTCCACCTGGGAATACCGGTCAAGAAGAAGATTCTGCATAAAAGAATTCTTGTCTGTTTTTTCAGCGTAGGCAGAGAGAAGGCTCTCAATCTGGCAGACTGCAAGCTCTCCAATAGTAGAAGCAGAATCGCCGGAACCCCATACGATCAGCAGCATATTGCCGGAGCCATTATCAAGTTTATAGAGACTGCAGGAGCGGTTGGAGACGCAGAGGGCTGCGTCTCCCCGGAACTGAGTCAGTTTTTCTACAGAAGGAAGTTTCTTATCACAGGTGGTAATGTAAATCTGGTTGTTCTCATCCAGGATGCAGAAATCCAGGCCGCTGATCCGGTTCCAGTCTTCCAGAGATTTTTGAAGTGTTTGCTGTATTTTCATAAAATCAGGATCCTTTCATAGCAAAAAAGAAACCCCGGGAAATCATATCCCCCGGGGTTAAATTCAGTTTTTCTAATTCAGTGAGAATTAGTTTGTGATTGTAAGCTCTGTCTCTTTGTCGAAGAAGTGAGCTTTCTCCATATCGAATGCGAATCTGATCGGATCACCGGTCTTAGCTGTTGTACGAGGATCAACTCGTGCTGTAA
>ERZ1673737.3120-NODE-3120-length-12996-cov-4.145429_pt1 | contig 12996 bp, 15 predicted proteins | sample MGYA00580211_ERZ1673737 | MGnify/ENA primary metagenome ERZ1673737 (study PRJEB41218, sample SAMN15661789) | gut metagenome | host: Homo sapiens | place: Canada: London | collected 2015-08-20/2019-03-30 | study: EMG produced TPA metagenomics assembly of... | reverse complement strand
CATGCGCTTTCCATTCTCATTGATTCTATGGAATCTGTCTTTCCACCTTACATCCATGCTATTGTGTGTCCATCCAATGATACTTCAGTGTTAAATCCCCACTCATCCACAAAGCGCAGATTACGCCACCTTCCTGCATAGTCCGAGACTTGACACCTCTCATCCCATTTCAATCCTCAAGAATCCGCGACATATACAATGGCACAACAGAAGCCAAATCTCAAGGCATTTGGCAAGCCATCAGGAGTACGTACAGTGTATCCCGCATCGAAAAGCCTCTATATCTCAATCAGCCCACTTGACTCCTATCCATACACTCCATCCATACCTTGGTTTCACATTGAGTTTAATGACTGTTCCGATACTGACCTGAATCAAGTCTATTAATGCTCCCATCGCAGCCTTCACAATGGCTGTTATTCTTTGTTCATACTGTTTCAGTTCAATCCGCACAGCGCGCCAAAACGCCCAGACTCAAGCTTCAACAGGATCCAGTCTCCAGCGGCCTGTGCCATCTGAGAGAAAAGATGAGTCGTGGGTACAGCAAGCTCTTGAGGAGAGTCGAGCCCAGAACGGCGGGAAGGGCAAGTGATGACCTTGAAGCATGAAGCGATATGCCAGTGCGGTCGGATTACATCCTCTACAGCCATTACTATCCGATGGTTAATGTTTCTTTGTGATACCAATTTGTATAAGTTAGAGCTTATTCATTATGTCAACAATTCATTGCTATATTAAACATAGCAACGAGCATAAACAGATGGGAAGGGAAATAAATGTCTCTTCTCCAAATTCAATCAGAATTTTCAGTGTATCAATGATCATGCCCCGGGAGTTCAAGTGTTTAACAACCCAGATCGATAAAGAATTGTTCATCATGCGAATAATGGAGAAGAGCATCGTGACATGTGCTGTACGTCAATGGAACGTGGAGCAGACACAATGGAACAAAGGCTCATCAAGACATTGCCAATTGGCCCGAAAAGTGAAACATTCAGGCTATAGATGACTGTTGCACCATATCGCTTTCCATTTCATGGCGCGTGTCGAAATGGGTACCTGGTCAAAAGAGGCACTCAATGGCTAAGCATGATAAATGGTTGTTTCAAAGATCAAGTACCGGGTACTCATAGTGTCGGCATTATACACATGAGAATCCAGGAACAGATCATTGGACCATGGTTGTTGCAGAATAAACGTGCATGAAAAATTGGAAGGGAAAACGAGATGGAAAAAAAATTGCGGGTAATTTAAATAGTGTGTCATGTGACCGCCCTTCTGTTTACACGCTGAGCCTCAGGCCTCAATATGTAATTTTGGTAAGATATATTTTTCCTCAATATCATTATATTTGGATTCTTGATCGTTTAAAGATACAGAAGGGTATGAAGCAGTACCAATGTACGTGATTTCCTCTGCCCTTCAGTTTAGTGCCTCTTGCCGCTTCTTTCTAAGTAATGCAACAGGGGTCATAAATGTTTACACAGTGCTATGAAGTATTAGACTCTTTCTATGCGAAAGCCTCGAAGCGAGTGTAATGTTTTATGCATCGTTTTTACCCTAATTTAGCCTCTCATTTTTTCGCCGTTTTTTTAACCCATTTTCGAGTGCCTTGGGTTCATCATCTAGATCATATAAAGGTGGAGTGTGTAAGGACTTATGACCCCTGATGTAGTATCGCCCCTGTAACATGTTTGTGATTCTTAATAAAATATAGGATGATCTTGTGTTGCAATAGCAAGTGGAGTACCACAATGTGCAAACCCTTTGAAGTGCGAAAAGGGTGCAATAATCCGATGTATAGTGTGTCTAGGAGAATTGTACTATCAAATTTCTAGGGGTATTTGGAGCTTGTCTTATCTAAAGCACTAAATAGGTTATAATAGCACTACGTATTCCCTAAGACGGCTGTGCAGGTAGAGGGGAGGTCTATCACGCTAAATGGGGCTTTTATTTGGTAGGTCCCTGGTCACCTTTCATATAACTCTGCTTTCTCGAACTCGATCAAAAAGCCACCGCTGGACGTAGATCCTTGGTGAGACACAGTCTGGCAGATATAAATACTAGCGATCTTCCTCGTATGGTATCATGTAGTTTATGCACCTAACAGACTCGTAATAGTTAAGATAAAACCGCTGTATTGCCAATCGAGAATCCTAGAAATGATATACTTGTTTCGGATAATTCGACTATATTTTAAAACAATGTGTTGGCCCGAACGGCTTGGAGATGTCGATGATAATTGTCGTAGTAAATCGATAAACCCACGGCCCTAACACGGATTTGCGAACATAAAGGTTTTGAATCCTTCAAAGCTGGTGATAGGTGTCTCGCTCCTGCGAATATGCCTCCGAATATCTTCATGCCCTTCACCTGCTGTTCCTCCCACTGGAGACCCTTTCGCGTAATGGAGGGTTCTCAAATCCATAAGTATTATGTTGAGTAGGTTACTAAGAGGCGGTTTTTGAATAGGGTCTAGCGTGTGCCAGCCTTCCCTAAGTGACATAAATCGCATGTCAGTCATAGATACCAGTGAAACTCCACTTATACACACTAATCTAAGAGGTTTTTGTATTGGGATACTTGGCCTGTAGCTGCCAAGGTATTGTAGTGTGGTGGATTCTGTGCTCTATGTTGCGAAGCTACCTTGACGACGGTTTCTGCGGAACGTTTGAGCTCTCCTTTCTGGCTGGCGAAGGGAGTTTTCCAAAGAATCTCACAGGTTTGTAGAAATTTAGAATGCCTTTTGAGGAAGTCCGGCGGGTAAGCAATGCGCAGTTCGTGACACAGGTCTCGAGTAAATCCGTAGCCAGTATTCGTCCAGGTCTGACTCGCGAAGAATTTGTCTGATGTATTCATTGGTCTCAGAAACCTTTCTATCTTCCTGACTTTCCTCTGACCAGCTGCCCTACAAACACGGCTTTACAGATTACAAGTTGCGGTGTGACCCCCTCAATAGCACATACTCCTTTTTAACTGACAACTTCACAGGTTGAACACCCTCACGAGCTGAATCCCGCGCGCACGTCAGCATCAGCATGCTCGATCAACCCTGCATCGCACATTGTGAACTTTCCTCCATTCGAAACGCCATGATAATAGCCCACCATCATGTGGTATACCAGACGTACTGCTAGCATAAAGCACTTGATGCCTCCAACTTCTCTGCAGGTCGAGCAGCGCAAAATTTATCCTCGGCAGTCGCCAAATCCACATCTCTCAACGACCTACCAGCGCCTACGCTAAGCCAGCCGTACCGAATTCACTCACTACAATCGAGAATGATGTGTGCACATCGAAGAGACATGTCTCTGCTTGGGAGTTGCGTGCGGATGATGCGCCACAAGCCCATGTGGGCCCAAGCGGGTACCTGCAGATTACCTGAGAACTGAATCTATAGCCCGACGACATGTCTTCCATGTCAACGCACAACTGTCTTGGTATCTACAGAGTGTTCCATGCACCTTGGCTGCAATAATATGGACAAAGTCTCTCCCGTTTCCCTGTCTGCCTTTTTTTTCTTTCATATCAGCACGGCCGTTGATTGCCAGTCGCTGTGATCCAGTGGTTGCACCCGCTACCTCTTTCATGCTCGTCCTTCCCCATGAAATCCTTCAAATTTAAATGTATCCCATAGTCAGTTAGTCTTCAAAGAGTCATCTAGACCACCTTGCTAGAATTATCAGCTTGAGCTCTGGGCTGCAGCTTACTTTACCGTTACTTGGAGGTGAACTTGCCGCTGGCCATAAGCCATACTGATTTTTACATTTGAGAGGTGTTGGTGTGACATTGAGTATCAGAGGTGACACGGCCATTTCTCTATAAAAGTAAGCCACCCCTCTGTCACAACTTACCTTCCTCACCATATCCACATCTTGAGTGCTTCCATGGCACTCAGCCTTTGACCTGTCCATCCATACCGTTTCATCTCCCAAATTTGTGCCCTTCATCTGATTTGATATTTCTGCCCCTTCTGGCTCTTTCTTTGACAGCCAAACAACCATCATGAGAACCATTGCAGAGCCCCTCCTCCTCCACCTCCCCGTGGAGGCCTGTCGCGCGCTGGCGGTTCTCCCGACAAGCCAACAGAAGTCAAGCCAAACACCGAGAAGGTATGTCTATTGGATTCCATTCAAAAGGTGCTCTGCACCAACGGGGCTCAGTTGGGGCTCAGTCCGCTGTGCCACTTGTTATGCAATCCCCTTGCAGGTCTTCTGACGATAGCCAAGATCTTTCGCCCGCTTGGTCATCTCCTGAGGGGCCAGCCTTACTCAAGCTGGGTGTCTTTGTCTCTGTCGAGATGGACCCCCTTTAATATCCCGTTGTCTTCTTCATTCCGTGCACCATCTTGCCATATCAAAAATCAACTCGTTTGCAAACTAACACCCAATCAACTGCACCAGACGGAGCCGAAGAGCAGGCCGCTCGTGAGGCTAACCACGCTAGGCTGTTGGACCAGCTTTTGGGCCAGGTTACCTGGGCGGAAGAAGCAATCGAACACGCCGCTTTTGAGGCCGAGATTGCTCACATTGAAGTAAGAAAACCCCCCCTCCCCCACACCAATATCTCTTTTAATTTATTCAAGACATTCTTATGAAATGTTCCACTGAGCACCAGGACTAACAAATTCGGGGTTTACAGTACGCGCAACCCGTAGGTGCCGGGCTCAACGAGGATTTTTCGCGATGGTGTCAATGAAGATGCCCCAGATGGCTGGGATGCCGATGAGCAGGGCCCACCATCGCCCCGGGGTTTTGATGCAGTCGTTGCACACGTGAGTTTCCGTCCATTTGTCTGTCGGCATGCAGGGGCATGTCCATAACCCCACGCCCTATGCGCATACAACAGTTAACCGAAGAGAGCTAACATAAGTTATATCATAGGATCCTACCGGTAGCAATTAACCGGTGACTGTTATGCCGGGAAATCGAAAAATCCAAGGCAAGATATATACCCGCCCATCATGAAATCGACCAGCTACATGGCCAGAGACCGGACCTGCGGGTGACGACCGGTAGCAGACGTGGTCGGTGGGATCCTGCGAAGCACAGATAAGACGTTTTCCTCGAAACAAAGTGCAAATAGGCATGCTGAGGCGATACACAACTAAATCAAAGTCAAATGGCCCTGCCCACGCGCAGAGGAGCTTTATTGTGACAAGACGTTTTCCTCGAAACAAAGTGGAACGGGGCATGCTGAGAGGGTGCATGAGAGGGTGCACGATCAAGTGAAATGGCCCTGTCCACGTGCAGAGGACCTTCATTGTGACAAGACGTTTTCATCGAAACAAAGTGCACACTAGCATGCTAAGAGCGTGCACGATCAAGTGAAATGGCCCTGCCCACGCGCAGAGGAGCTTCATTGTGATAAGACGTTTTCCTCGAAACAAAGTGAACACCCCTATCTTTTTGTAGAAGAGGAGGCTGATCGGTTTGCAATGAGAGATTGCCAAAGATACTAGTGTTCACTTTGTTTCGAGGAAAACGTCTTGTCACAATGAAGGTCCTCTGCGCGTGGGCAGGGCCATTTGACTTTGAATGGGTTGTGTATCGCCTCAGCATGCCTACATTCCTCATGCCGATGATTATGGGATCCATTTCAGATTTGCCGAGGTCATTCTCGCTGGGTGACTGGAATTGCCCTCTGTGATCACTGTGCTACGGACGTTGGGGAGAATTCGCTGAACACCCTCACATAGTCCGATTAATTTCTCACTTTGGACTTGCCAATGCCTCTTATTTCTATGACGTTTCTTAGTTACCAATCAAGCTAGCCTACTACCTAGACTAGAATTGCCTCAGGCGAAGTCTTTAGAGCAGTCTCATCAAGCTTTCGGCTTCAGCTCAATTCTCCATTACTCAGACAGGAGTTCCATGATTAGCCATTAGTCACGTCGAGTTTTAAATACTAGCTGTCAGTACCTATGGAGCCTGCGGGCCTTTTTGAAGGGCCCGGCATAACTCTGGACTCTGACAGCGCTCTGATCTATCCACGGGACGACATGATACTAGGATACCATTCTGGCCAATAGATGTGTTGGCCTAAGTGTCTCACTATGATGGGTCATTTTCGGCTGTTACTAAGGAATGAAATTTTCGGTATATAAAAGTCCTCAATACCAATGACTGAAGATAAACATGATCGGTAGTTAATATATCTGCCATCTCAATCACCTAAAACGTTAAGCCCTGGAACTTGTAGGAGGAGTGAGGAAATTACTTCTGATATCATTTGTGAACGTCCACTCGTGACCAAAGCAACCTCCCCGTCAACACATCCCCTGAGGCACTTAAACTTGACAGAGATAGCCCGTTGGGACCGCCGTCGTAGTGAAAGAGGAAGTAGTCCGGGTTGGTCGCCCGGAGGAAAGCACCGTAGTTGCTCAGAGCCGTGCCGATCTGCTGGTGGTAGTCGCCTGGTCTGTGTTAGGTGTCGTGTGTTTGGTTCAATGGTCTCTTTAGTCCCCGTAGGATTGTAAATATCATGAAGTACCTTTTCCGACAAGGGTGTAGGCGCAGTAATCGAGGCCATCCTGGCAGTTCTCCGCCATGGCCAAGGGGGCCAATGAGGCAATGATGGCCAGCTTGAATTGCATATTGGGGGGTTGGCTGGTTTGAATAGAGTTTTGATTGTCTTGAAGATAGTAAATTGCTCGATGGGCTGTGAGTTGATATGTGACTTTGGGGGGTGCCCTTGGAGGCTATATAAACCTTTCGATGGAGGGGAAATGGCGCAGGATTCACCATAAGATGCTTTGACTTTGCAAGTACCCTGCTCAGATTGGGGGCAGTGAGGTTACACCGAATTGTGATTCTGGATCGATTCCACGCTGCGTTGGGGTTTGTCTGCTGATCGCGGCGAGTGGACAACAAAGCAAACTCTTCTCACTCAATCCCGTAAGAGTGGATGTTAGTAGAGGTGGCGATTTGGATCGGCGGCATTGTCAGCCTTGCTGGAGAGCAGAGCATAGGTTTGCAGGATTCGTGTCGGATGCATTAGGAAACCTATGACCTGCGTAAGTTAAACGGAAATGCCCTGTTTTTTATGGTATTTGGCTTACAGTAAAAGTGAGCGTTTAATGATCGAGCATAGAGTACTGCTTTGTACTACTTAATTAAACCGTCTAGTTCGACTACGTGGTTTATTTGGCTCACTTTAATAACTTCTCTTTGTATATCCATATTCATCCTTTATCCTAACGACGCTTCTGAGCTCTAGTAAGACGCTAACTGCTACCTGTAATCCCAATAGCAGGCAGTGGAAAATCACTATCGTTTAGTGATTCTCAGGTCCTGGGGGCTGGGGAGGACCAAGAGAACAGCTCTACATATTACGATTAATCCACTCGCCTTCGCTCGCTTACACCTTTTTTCTACTAATCAAGCCGCTATATTTTCCTGTCAACCGCCTTACTGCCTAAGCAATATTTGCAGCTAGAAATGCTTTACGGAGATTCTAGCTTCGGGATTATCATATTCGCTTGCCGTGTATTTAGGAGACTGCCTACTGTTGGCTTTATGGAGTTTGATGTCTTTGTTGGAAGGCAAATGTTTGCATAGTCTTGAGTGTTAAAGCTCAGACACCCACTCCGTTATAAAATCAGTATCTCTCCCGCTTGGAAACTTACCTTCCTTCTCTACGCTTTAGCGTTTCCACGAACTTGTATCATATATTCTATGTACAATATCTCATATTGAAGACTTATTTATTATTATATATACGACAGCCGCCTGTTAATTTATTCCATATATCAATCCCTCATGCATGGCGGCCGGGAAGCCCCTCGACTCTTTCAATAGATTCCTCTACAAAGTAATTCCCGTCTTATATTTTCTTCTACATCTCCGTTACAGTATTGGAAGACTCCAAGGCGACAAGATGAGTACGAGAGAGACTGGCCGGGCTGCGCAAATGTTGCGTAGCCCCAGGCAAATGCACCCCTGGTATAACTAGAGGTGAGATATATCCTTCTTTTTTTCCCACACTCTCTTCGGATACTTTTTACGGGATGATATGACTGACAATGGCCACTAACGCATAGGACTCTCGTTTGTTTTTGCGACAAAAGCGGGCCCTGGGTATGAGTTGGCTGCGCGTGTCCCACACGCTCGAGCAGAGCACTTCAAATTGAGACCAGTATCGCCCAGGCCCGGCCCGATATGGCTCAAATTAAAATCGAGGCAGGATAACCTCTACATCTTCCGTATTCAGTTCTCTTCCACCGGGCATTACAATTGAAGCAAGCCGTGTCGCTGCCGCTAGGTCTGATCAACCTATCGTAAGCCGTGAATCAGCCCCAACCCTGAGCACCGACACCTCCGAGCCCTACCTCCGAACCGAAGCAAAGGAAATATCTTGCGATAGACGCTTGAAACATGTCGAGTCACAACAAAGAAACAAATTTGAGAAGAATCAGGCAAGGTGTCTGATGCCGCCATGGACCGCGGTGGAAATCAAAAAAATGCCTCGGGTGACGACCCAAGGTATCCAGAATTTGACGTCGGAGATACCTTCGACATTGGTGATGAGCCAATAAGCGCAGCTGCAGGCGTTGTTCGTTACCAGGGCTCACGCCTACCGAAACCAACGAAATGTAATCTCAACACCCTTCCATTATCACATGTGCCAGCTGTTCTAGGCATCGCAAAGCTTGGCGTGCTTGTGAATAGCCTCAAAAATCGAGCAGAGGGGTCATAACCTCTAGACTCAGGGAAAAGGACGCAATAATATGTCCATATTATTGATGGAGAAAAGACGGGGAAGAAGAGAAGCTTCGACCCTCCGAGGACTATGTAACTACTCTCAGGACCATCCAGGGTCATGCCGGGAGCCCATCCACTAACGTGGTGCATCTGATAGTAAGGATCATCTTGTCAGTCTATTGGCATGCAAATGCTTGCTGGTGGCTCTGCACGCATACCACGAATAAAATGCAACTTGACGTCTTCTATATTATAGCCTGGCCACAATCTTCCCACGGGTGGAGGCCAGTCGATTCTCGAGCGGATTCGAATGTACTTTATCTCGATACGTATCTAGCTATTCAGAAATAATCACGACCATGCTCATTTCATGAGGTTATCTTGCCAACTGGATTGGAATGTCTATCTCCGGTCCTTTACGCATACCGTTTTTCACGGAATAAAGCTAATAGCGCACATCATAGCTCCAACTAGATGAGCGTCACAGACCACAATCCTTCGCCTTGAGACCTCGGCTTTTTCAGTATTCTTTTCAAACCCTCAACCCCTTCTAGCACCGTACATGCTATATAATTCTGTCTATCATGTCTCTTCTGTCGCTCTCTTCTCGTTCCTGTATAGCCTTATATATGCCCGGGGCAAATTGCAACTAGCCCCGCGTCCTCGCTCAAAAGCCTCACTGGCGAGCTTGAAGTCGATGCCAAAATCATCTGGCAGAATCCGCACCTCTATCAGCAAGGTCAGACACATGCACTTCACAGACGACTCCCGTCCTCAGCAAAAGTTGGTGCTGCACCACCAAATGCCACCGAGTTACCTCTCAGCTTCAGTTAAGTTTTCTATCATTTGGATGAGGGATATCATCTCACATTAGTCTCATCGAGTCTAAGGACTTAGCGGGCTCTTACAATATATAGGGCAGACAGTATTAGAGGCCAGCTCACACGTTCACCTCACTCGGCCATAAGTGGTGTTTCTTCACTCCTCATGACTTACCTTCTCTCTCTACCTTTCAACTCCAAAACGAGGGTCTCGACTTCCCCTTTAATCCTCTTACGCATTATCTTACCTTGTGATGTGCCGTATCCCCCTTTTATCTCTTCTTGGGCCTCTTTAACCATTTTGGACAACAGAAAATGAGCAACCTTACAAATGGAGGCCATCTCCCCCCTGCTCCTCCACCTCTGCCTCCCCCTCCTCCTCCCTCTGCGCATCCTGCCACTCTTGCTTCGGTGCATGGTCTCGCCCCAGCGGTTGCTCCGGAGGTAAATCTCGTGAACGCCCCATCGGATACGCCTTTTATCACCGAGAGCTCTTCAAAGCTCTACCTGTCATTCATTCTCGTGACAGCTATCCCAGATGTCTGATGCTACAGTCCCTTCTAAGCCCACTCTTTTCCTTCATGTTACACACCAGCTCCACCGCCCGAAACAGACACTAACATCTAATATCATTAAAGGGGATTCCGCGCAACCGAGACCTAGCCGACTTGTGTGCCCGTGTCCTCCAGGCACAGGTCGACTCATGCCGGGCCGAGGCCGATGCCGCGCAAGCTGAAGCAAATGCAGCCCAAGCCCGGGCTGACCTGGCCTTCCTCGAGGCGGAAGTACGAAACCCCTATCTCTTGTTCCCACCTTCATTCCTTTTACCAGGTAGTATGACTGGGTTGGCAACTAACGTATGCCCTTCATAGCTTGCCGTGGCTTTGCCTTCAGCGCCTTTCGGGGACGTCGACGAGTCCACTCACGCAGTGGACCTTACTGTAAGTCTGCATACTCCTTTTTGGGTCATCTTGTCTATTAGCATACAAACGGTTGTTGATAGTCCCACGCGCGTAACACGTATTCGGTCAAACTAATGCCCTCTTTATCATAGCCGGACCACAACCTGTGACTGTTTGATGGGATGGACGAATGTCTTTTAGGAAAAGGGAGGGCTGAGCACCCAATAACCCCAGAGCCTACCGACGTACCGACTTCGAAGAGAGACGACGGAGGCGGAGAGCACAGAGGGTTTTAGAGTGGTACAAATACGGAGCAGAGGCCCTTTACAACCTTCAGAATAGGAAAGGCAGTTTTGAAGGTTTCGTAAGGACGTTTGTCGAAAGAGTGCAGCAGATTTTCCCCTCAGAGGCTTTGCAGCTTTCTACAGTGAGATCATAGGGGATTGGACATTTTTCGGTTGATAGCAAAAGTTATGCCCTTTTGAAAATATTGCATGCCTTTGGCAAAAATGACGTCTTTGTAGACGGCAAAATGTAAAAAGCATCATAGATAGCGAAGGTTCCCAGTAGCGGCCTAGGGGGAAAGAAGTACTGTGATATTGTGATCCACGTACAAGTAGGGCCTCATAAATCAATGGACGGAGATCTTCTACGGAGAAGAGAGAGAAGAGGATGATAATTTCTATGAAGGTCCTATGAATTAGTTAGGGCAAGCAACTAAATAATGCCTGATCCCTGAGGCAGCCAGCCATGCCATTCTGCCTGACAGTGGATTTATTAATATAGTTGACAGTAAATCACAGCTTATCAGCTTGGCGAATGATTGTGGCCGTGGGTATCTGGGTATGAGAAGCGTCGGATCCCGCGGGTTGCATCTAATACGAGTATTTGGTCGTCCTAATAGAATTTCCTAAAACGGTAATCGACAAATATTGTCCCCGCTACCTACTTAATAGACACCCCCTTTTCTTCAACAGTTGCAGGCACACTGCTTTCTTTTCCCAGAGTTTATTTGGCTTTGCTATCAAGATGCCTTTCGTCCCTCAAGAGCGTGTTCGCCCTCACACCGAGGCAGACTACGCCTGGTCTCGCCCTTTCGGCTTAGTGGAGAAACCAGGAATGTACCCCAACGAGCCCGAAGCGTGGGTTTATTGCGACAAATTTTCTTATGAAGAAGGAGAAACCGTGTCATTCAAGACGCACACCACGGCGGCAACCTACGACATCGAGATCATCCGCGATGGATACCAATCTAAGACCGTTTTCCACCAGACTGGACTTCCAGGTCGCAAATGCGATACTCCTCCTGACGCCTACGCTACTGGCTGCGGTTGGCCCGAGGCCCTCTCGATCCATCTTGAAGAAGGAAAGTGGGAATCAGCTTTCTATCTCGTCATCATCCGCATCAAGGAATTTCATGGCCGCGTTTATGAAAGAGAAGGGTTCTTCATCATCAAGGATAAACAGCGGAAGATTTCAAATGCCAGCACCGCAGACTTTGTTCTCATCCACGCTACTTCGACGCTCCTAGCGTATAATGACTGGGGAGGCGCAAACCACTATCGGGGCATTTCAGACGGGTACCAAGACGACGAAGGCTCTCCCCTGTCAAGTACCCAACGTCCGATCGCGCGTGGGATGCTCAGAATCCCCCAGAACGCTCCACGAGAAGCGAATGGGCCAATGCAAGTCCGGATGGGCGATACCCCCAGATTCCCGATTCTCGAGTACTCTTGGTATTTCCGGTATTCCCGACACTACGCCGATGCCGGTTGGGCAACATATGAGCGACCCTTTGTCGTTTGGGCGGAGAAGAACGGCTACCGAGTTCATCACCTGACGCAATCGGATTTGCATTCCGAGCCGGATTGCCTGGATGGATACAAGGTCGCTGTGTGCGTGGGACACGACGAGTATTGGTCCTGGGAACAGCGCGACACGATGGACAGCTTCGTGGAAAACGGCGGGAACTTGGCTCGCTTTGGAGGTAATTATATCTGGCAGGTGCGATTCGATAAAGCGCTCCAGACGCAATATTGCTATCGAGTTCCCCAGGCCGATCCCGAGACAGAGCGAAATCCCTCTCGTGTCACTACATTCTGGGATTGCCCTATGATTGGCAGGCCAGGTGCGCAGACCGTTGGTCTTACGGGGATTATGGGGAGCTACACGCGGTATGGAATGGCATCGCCACGGTCATCGGGCGGCTTCCAGGTTTATCGGCCGGATCATTGGGCTTTGGCGGGGACGTCGCTGCGTTACGGTGATAACTTCGGCACGAATCCGATCAATATTGCGGCGTTCGAGGTTGATGGGGTGGACTATTGTTTTAAAAAGGGCCTGCCCTATCCAACTGGAAATGATGGTGCACCGATGAATCTGGAGATTATCGCGATGTGTCCGGCGACCCTTGGAGAGCGCGATATCTACGGCGGGAAAGAGCCTATCGGAGGGCCATTACGTGAGGTGTAAGTCCACGTCCAGTAATTGAGGGTTTCCTCTTTGTACTTTTTTTTTGGATTCCACTGACAATTCCCAGTTCTGAAGTTATCGGGTTTGGATTCGAGGGAT
>ERZ1673737.3116-NODE-3116-length-13012-cov-4.008953_pt1 | contig 13012 bp, 9 predicted proteins | sample MGYA00580211_ERZ1673737 | MGnify/ENA primary metagenome ERZ1673737 (study PRJEB41218, sample SAMN15661789) | gut metagenome | host: Homo sapiens | place: Canada: London | collected 2015-08-20/2019-03-30 | study: EMG produced TPA metagenomics assembly of... | reverse complement strand
AACCGAGAGCCTATCTCCGCCGATGAGGGGCTGATGATCGAGCGCATGGTCAATGAAATGGGAAAGCGCTGGGCTGAGATCGCCCGCCGACTCGGAAACCGCAGCGACAACGCCGTCAAGAACTGGTGGAATGGAAGCATGAACCGCAAGAAGCGTGGCTTGTCCACCCCAACTACCTCCCGCACTTATAGCGGCCGCATCGAGGCTCCTTACAACCGCGCCTCAATGACGAGCCCTTCTCGTTCTCGCTTCGTCTCTTCTTCTCGCCCTTCATGGACCGACTCAATCGAGTCTGCCATTTCTGAGCAATACTCCCACTCCCGCAGAGAGTCTTTGGTTTCTGCGCCCCGCCAATTGTCTCCCATCTACACCTTGCCTTCTATCAACCGACCGATCGAAACTCCCTTGACTTCGCCCGCTTTCTCAGAGGTTTCCAACGCTACCTCCTGCGACCCTCCTTCCATGATCTCAGACCAGAACTCCGTCTGCTCTTCTTCGCCCCGCACTCTTCCATCTCCTCAACTCCTACCTTTGCCAGTCGACTTGCGTTCCCAGTACGAAATCCGCCGGCCAAGCGTGCACGTTGTGGAAGACTCGCCCAGCTATCCTACCCGGGCTCTCGAATCGCTCTCCGACATTGCCTCAAAGCGCTGGATGGCCCACCAACCCACTCTGGCTTCCTGGCATCAGCCTACAGACATCTCCAAGTCCTGGATGTCTGCCAGAGCCGAGCCTGCTCGTGATACCCGCATGGGTGTCAGCAGCTTGCTCAACTAAAAGCAAACCGGAAACCCCTCCATTTTATGATTGTGACGAGTTTCATTTCTCACCTTTTCCTACTTGTCCTATACTCTTGATTCCCCTTCGCGCTTGGGTCCGTTGATGGATGCCTGTATTGTATATTTGTCAAAAGCTTCGCGCTCGCTTTTTCTTGTGTCTATTTTGATGGGAGCTATTACGATTTCCTTTTGTATATTCTTAATGTGTATTACCATGATTGTGATCCTCAAAATCATTTTTTCCCTTCGGACTCTGGTTTCCAGTGACTGTAATTGGTGTGTTAGGAATTGAGATAACTAGGCGCTCCTTGCTATATTCCATATTTGGAATGGCATAATACCTTGCTTATAATGGATCATTGCCTTCGTGCACTTGATAGCGCCTGTAAACTATATTCTTACAATTTAGACTTGGTCCTACGTTGCCAAAAGCATGTTCCATAATAAAGACATACGGTACCTCCTACAAAGAATGCCTCTTAGCACGGGTCCCCATGAGGAATGCGCCACCAGACACGCCGTGTTCACGAGGACGGACGCAAGGGAGTTCAGGCCAAGGCCCAAGCCAACCCACCATGTACGACGTACAAGGTAAGTTACAATGTAAAGGCCTAGGTCTATCTATACGTCTACAATATGCATCCAGACTAAAGAGGATTTGGGACGTAATGCATATGCACACGCTAAATACTGTATATTCCAAGGAAAAAGGAAGTTTATTCGAGAGGTTCGTCGGGGAATCAAACGGTGCTTCTCCGTTATCCCGATCTTGGTTATGATTGACGTTTTAACTCCACTCCCGCTTACTTCCATTGTAAAAAGTAACAGGTGGATGAATGGGTTGGTTGACGCATGGAGCCCGAAGGCCAGTGATCGTGTCTGTTCAGCGCCACACCGGCTTGATTTCCACTTCTAGCCTCTTGCGCGCTCTTTCTCTTACCCTGCTCTGTGCCTTTTTGCCCCTTAGGAAGCCAGTGTACAGTAGTTCGTTGGCCACCCCCTCTCTTGTTCCCGCTATACAGCCCTGTAGACGGGTGATTCTATCCAATCGTCAGGACTAGCGCGGCCGATGTAGCAACCGGACTGGTCACCGGAATGAACGGCGGGGCTGATGGGGATTTGCATGGATCGTGGAGGTGTTCGTGCATGCAAGCCTCTCGCCCGGGAAGCGATTTCCCGCTTTCCGCGAGGGCGTTTTGGGCCGTTGAGATGGATTGCCCTGGATCTGGACAACAGCCGACATGCGTTGTCTTTTATTACTTACCATCTGTGTGGCCTGTCTAGACTGTACCCGTATATGCATATACTAATAGTATGTACTGGTGCTCCGTACATGCCGTGTCTGTTTCATATGTTTTGTTTCGTTTCATATGTTTTTTCTTTTGCCGCCCTGAGTTGCATATTTGCGTGGACATACAGTAGTAACTCACATTCATATCCACCCAATGACCCATCCGTCGGAAAACCCCCTATCGCGCGCAAGATTCTGTGACACTACACGGGATATTCAGCTCCACCATCCTGTATGGGCGGGGGTACCCTGTGCGAGAGAGGACTGTACGAGAATGACAAAAGAGGGTCGTATGCCAACCTGAATTGTGTAAGCCACCATCGGCTGATGGGGAGCTGAGGCCTAAATCTACCGAATCAGATCGAGCATTCTGCCCTTCAGTGTGATCTCAACCAAACCTAATAGCGTGATCAGAAACTATCACTCAGGTCGTACTACACTGTGCATGCAACACATAGATATCAAAGCTAAACAAATTGATATCCCTGCAAGCGCTGCCAGGTCCCCAAGTATTTGGAATCCTTGTACATGTCCATCTGTACTCCGTACTGTAACCCCCGTCACACGGCATATTGTGGAGCCCAACGGGAGAAACCTCTGATGTCATATACGGAGTCTTGTGTACGGTGTAGGCGTCCTTGGAACGGAAAAAACGGTCGACTGCCACAAAAAGGGGACGTTGTCAAGGTTCATAGGGATGGAGAGTGGGATAACCGTGGGACAGGAAGGTAAGGATCAGGGGTTCTCCATTCTGTACGGAGAACACACCTTTCAGGAATGGCATCGGCATTGCTGATTTTGACACTTGCCCGTTGCGTCCCAAGCCGCCGGTTCCCTGTGATCGGCAGCCACAATCGCCTTATAGAGCTGTTTTGGCGCGCTCAATTCCAGGCATCGGGATCTGTATCGGCGTACCCTGCGCATAACATGTGCTTTTCTCTGGATCACGATTCGCTGGTGCGTATTTATCGCGAGCAAGGGACTTACCCGGCGCGAAATGGTAGAGTAACCCTAATATTGTGCCCGTACACTATTCCCAGCCCTAATACACGATCACCAATACAGCTACCCAGTACAGTCAAATACGAGCTTTGATTGGTGGACGGAGAATCTCGGTGCCATCGACGCTAACGTCCATTACAGCCTAGCGTGAAAAGGTACCCGTCTGTCGGGATCCATGGTATTTTCCTGTTTCTTTTGCTCCTTGCCTTGTTTTTTTGGCTTCAGATCTTTCTCCTGAAAGTTTACTTCGGTTTCCCGAATGTCTCACTTCTTAGGTGAAATGTCTGCGCGGTTCTCCATTTCCCTGTTCGAGGGCCGTGATCCGTGGTTCTGATTCTTGTCAGGGGTACAAGGTTTCGTAGAAGGTTGCTGGGTTATGGTTTTCCTGGTTATGGGGCTTATGGGGCTGTTTATGTCTCAATTTCTTGGGTTGTTTTGAGTTTGCTTTTGCATGTGGATTGCAGATCGCAGATCTAATGTGCTGGTCCTTGGTTCGGGGTTTGCAGCAGATGCCCAAGGCATCTGTCGTTTATATACGAAGTATACGAGGTGAGACAGGAGAATCTGACAATGCGGTGAGGGCTTTTGATTGTTTCAATATCGTTCCACTGAAGTTGTGACAAACTCAGTAGCTTATCCTCAATTAAGATCTAGTAACAATCTGTACCTCAAAGCTCCCAAGGTCCCGAACTGGCAGCCCATCTACTGACGATAAAAGACAGGCATGCTCTCAATCGGGCAGTCGAAATCAACATCTCGACCGCCCCGATATACAGCATCGTCCTTGCCACCCCATACCTTCCACGATGCCCCATCCGGAAGATAGACCTTGATGACACGCTGTCCCGGCTTCAACACCGGCACAACCAGATACTTAGACCCGAACATATACTGAGTCTCAACCTCCCAGGAACGTTCATCGCCAGGGAATTCATAGAACAAAGTCCGCATAACAGGCGACCCCTTCTCATGAGCCTCCCGCATCAATCCCCGTGTATAATCCCGCAACTGCTCCCGAATCCCAATATATCTCTTACAGATCTCATACACCTCCTCTCCGTACGACCAGATCTCATTATCCGCTCCACTGGCAGTAGGCTGTCCTTCCGGCTTGGGTTCTCGGTCTCCATGCAGTCTCATCACGGGACAGAACGCTCCCCATTGGAACCATCTGGTGAACAGTTCGCGGAATTCTGGGTCATCTGGGTTGCCGCCGTGGAATCCGCCGATGTCGGTTGTCCACCAGGGGATGCCCGCAAGTCCCATATTCAGCCCGGCTGCTAGCTGATTGCGGAATGAGTCCCATGAGGATGCGATGTCGCCGCTCCATACTAGGGCTCCGTATTTCTGGCTGCCGGCCCAGGCGCATCGTAGTAGGTTCACAATGTTTGTTTGGCCTTCTGCTTGCATGCCTTCGTAGAAGCCGCGTGCGTATTCTTTGGGATAGGTGTTGCCGATCTGGAGGTTGCTGCCGGCGTGGTAGCGGTAGATATCGAAGTCGTAGATTGAGTATTCGGGTTCGGCTTCGTCGAGCCAGAATACTTTGATGCCCTTGTCATAGTAGTTCTTCTTTGCCCTGCTCCAGATGAACTTTCGTGCTTCTGGGTTTGTTGCGTCGAAGTGTGTTATGTCGCCGTCACATTGCATTGCTACGCGCATACCCCGGTCGTGGCGGATTAGGAGTCCGCGTTCGAGCATCTCTGGGAAGTTCTCTGAGGCGTTTTCGACTGTCGGCCAGATGGAGACCATCAGTTCTACCTTGAGCTCTTTCAACTCCTTGATCATGGATTCTACATAAGTCAGCATGATTTGATATCTACCTGATAGTATACTGTGTATAGCACTTACCAGGATCCGGCCAGAATTCCGGGTCAAAGCTCCATTCGCCTTGATGCTTCCAATGGAAGAAATCAACGACAATCAGATCCAGAGGAACATTGCGACGGTGGTACTCGCGCGCAACATTGAGTAGCTGCTCTTGATTCCAATAACGGAGCTTGCATTGCCAGAAACCAAGACCATACTCTGGCATCATGGGCACATAGCCCGTGACTTGGGCATATGCCTCTTCGATCTCGGCTGGTGTATCGCCCGCTACAACCCAATAGTCCAGTGCCTTTGTGGAGTATGCTTCAAAGCTCAGGACATTCGTGCCTAGAACTGCCCGTCCAATGCCAGGGTTATTCCACAGAAGCCCGTAGCCGAGAGAGGATACCGCAAAGGGGACACTAGCTTGGGAGTTTCGGTGAGCTAGCTCAAGGTCTGCCCCCTTGAGGTTCAAGTAGGGCTGTTGGTACTGACCCATGCCGAAGATCTTTTCTTTAGGATCGAGAGATTCGAACCGCATTGTGAGGTGGTAGTCTCCGCCTAAGATTGGACGCAGCTCGCGAGCCTCGATTGTTAATGCACTGCATTTGGGGTCTTTCGGGTCTTGTCTGTGTCGGGCATACTCCTCCAAGAGCTTTTTACCACTCGAGTTGTAGATGGTGAGTTTTCCCCTGCGCGAAACAGTTGCTTTGACCTTGCCATTTGAGATACTTGCATCTTGGTCAGAGAACGGTATTTCGATACTCGTGTTTCCGCTTGCGGGCTTGGAGGAGAGGGCCCAGTCTTCTGTGGGCATTGATGCCTGCTTGGTTGCTCGGATGCGAAATGAATTCTCTCCCCATGGCTGAACCCATAGGATATGGTCGTCAAAACGAAAGACGAGCTTGTCGTCTTCGGAAGAGAGCATTATGAACAGAAAATCGTGAGTGGTGGCTAGTGCTGTCCTTGTTCGAAGATGGCACGCTTGAGATGGCTTTTAGCTGGACAGTTAAATAGCCCAGTTCAAGCAACTTTAAGTATTGAGGAATGACGGGTACCCCTCACCACGTATGTAGTACCAAGGCTGAGCCATGGCTATTTTTGATGGCATTTTCCGTAGATCGCTGCAGGGAAATACGGAACCCAGAACCATTTGCTCCAGAGCTGCCGGAGCTCGGAGAACCGTGGAGGTGTAGATACCGACCTTTAAACGCTTCGAGATCATAGGCAGCGTCGACCGCGGGATTAGCCTAAATTCAATCTTCCACATATGTCACGGATGTACCTCCGTCTCCAAAAGGAGAACCACGTCATATCATATTGGTGAATGATTTGCCCGAGAGGACGAGGAATGAGCCAGTGTTTCCTTTATCTTTTGATCTACTTGGGAGGCAGACATGTCTGCATGATCAAGAAACCAAACAAACGATACTATATCAATAGCTAATGTAAGCTTGCCAAAGCCTCAATAGCCAAAGTGAAAGAGAAAGAGGTAATGAGCTCAACCTACCAGAAAGAATGCGCAAAAGATTAGCTACAAACCCCATGACCGCGAGGATAGTAGTGTGTTTCTAGATCATGGGAATGCAAAGAACAGAAGCAAGCTATAGATCCTCTCAAATAAGCTAGCTATATTCCTAGGCTGTGCCTAATTCAATATCAATATCAAAGATTATCTATATCATCCCCTATGGGCGAACAATGTGCTTTGATGTAAGTTACCAAGTTACCTTTACCTATGTTGTATTGTAGGCCTGAGGGTGCAAATAAACGATAACGCACGAAGAGAGCGCACGCGAATCTACTGCCACAGGACAGAGGATCTCACTACCAAATATTGATATTGAGAAGCAATTGCACTAATTATAGGTCTTTTAGGTTCGGCTGCTTCCATTGACAGTTGTCTCTATCAAGGGATATTTGTCTTTCTCTGGGATGACCCCAATATATAAGTAGACACCCAATGAATATTCCTCTATCTGATGCCAATCCCACAGTAATTGTAGTAATCATACAATCAATGAATACCTCCGGGGCTGATATGCGCATTTCAGTTTATACTGCCGTTCCCCGGAAAAAGGCGCTAGTCCTTATCAGGTGCGCGACGTTCAAGCTCCCGCCACGGTTTTCACCTCTGCTCACTTCTGCTCATCGCTCTCGATTAGTCGTCAGTTTTATATAACTTGGGAACGCGCCAGCCACTTGATTTTCCCTCCACCTCACAATCCGTCATGGCCGCCCCGAACGTGTCAGTCGATGGGCCCGCGGCTCCTGTCGCAGACATGGATATCGACATGGACCTTGACTTAGGACCTGAACCCGAGCCCGAACCCGAGCCAATTCAGATGGTATGTGTCTATTTGGCTCCCATTTGCTTTTTCTGCCCACTGACATGTGTTCAATACTAGGAATCGGCCCCCAACGTGGAGAGCACACTCGATCCGCTCGACGAAGAGGCGGTCTACGAAAAGGTGCATGTTCGCGGCGTCGATGAAATGACTACGGAAAATATCAAACAATTCGCTTGCAGTCACTTCGCAGAAGAGCCAGTGCGCGTTGAATGGATCGATGACACCTCCGCCAACCTCATCTACTCCTCCACCGAGGTCGGCATCCAGGCTCTCGCGGCTCTCACCCAAGTCAACGAGGAAGAAGATGCGTCTTCTCTGCCTGCACTGCGCCTGCGAACCGCGAAACCCCTTTCCTCCCACCCCGACTCCGTCCTCCAAGTCCGGTCGGCTGTCAAGACCGACCGCAAACAGGCCCGCTCTTATGAGAAGAGTCGCTTCTACCTTATGCACCCCGAACACGACCCCCGAGAACGTCTGCGACAAGAATTCGCGGATCGAAGACGCAGCGATGATGACGATGGTTACAGGCGGCGCCGATTCGATGACCGGGAGCACAGACGACGCCGAGACCGAGACGAGGATGACCAATTCAATGTCGACATGTACGGTGATAATGCAGGCTCCGGTACCACTGAGCGAGGGAGCCGAGGAGACCGGAGAGGCCGCGGTCAGAGGGAATTGTTCCCAGCAGACGAGGAACGATCAAGTGGACGTCTCCGCAACCGCAGTGCGTCGCCCGGCCGAGACACACTGGAGGAATCAAAGCGAGCCGACCGTGAAGACGGTGACAACAGCAGGCGATTCCGTGAGAGGTCGCCGCGACTTGGTCGAAACAAAGGTCGGGAGCTCTTCCCGAGCGATAGCAATGAGCCTGGCAACCGAGAGCTGTTCCCTAACAAGCCTACCTCGAGTTATATCAAGAAGGAACTGCTGCCTAGCAAGTCCAGTCATCACCGTCGGTCAGATGCGTTTGACGCTTCCTCTATCCCAGGAAACTCTGAACACCGTCGCAACAGCAATATTGAACTCTTCCCTGGATCGGACGAAGGCACTCGCATTCGTGGATCAGCCGGCGAAGACCAAGGCTTTGCCATTCGGGGCTCGTCTGGGGGTATGTCGATCAAGGGCAGGGGTGCGTCAGTTCGTGAACTCTTCCCTTCTAAGTACGGCAACAACGCTGGTAAGGAACTGTTCGACGAAACTCTAGAGGGACGCGGTGGCCGCCGGCGCCGTGCTGAGGACATGTTCAGCTGAAGCAACAATTGGATTGGACTTTGAACCTATGCATTTTCATGATTGTTAGGGGGGTTTTCTGTTGCATGATCGATATCCGGCGTTTCGCGGACAGGATGGGAAAATGAATTTGTCTGATAAATCTTCATAATAACACATACTCTGCTCTGCTCTATGGAATAGCCTATGAGGCCATTCGTAATACCCTCTAATTTCAACAATAAATGTATTGAGTTGCATGGGATACAGCTGTTGTCAAGAATTCGAAGATCTATACAGTAGCGGCGCAGGGTCAGCGCCACGGACAACTTATCATTTCCCTACCGCAGCTAACTTCCCCGGGCAACAAATGCAAGTATGGCTCCCTCCGCGACAGTAGATGCATTGGCAAATGCTCTGGTTGCTCGATTTTTGCGCACAAATGACCACACAGAGACATTAAATGCTTTTATCCGCGAGGCTGGCCTTGCTCCCGACGTGGGGCAGACCTCTGGCGACGACACCAATAACTGGACCATTCAAAGCTTGCTCGAAGAGAAGCAAACTTATGATCAAAGCGCCAACTTTGAACGATATGGAGATGATAGTCAAGAGACTGGTTTGTGGAGTGACCCAGGTGAGTTCCTTTCGCGTTGCAAAGCTTTGCGTGTCTGGATTTAGATGTTGTATTTCGTTCTATCGCTGACAATATTAGCACCGTCAAAACCTGCTGTTATCCAGACACCGACTTCATCAAATCTACTTGCTGCGTCGGTAGATCAATGGCAGAAGCCTTGCGATGACGCTGATGAAGGCGCGGGCGCATCAGCGCAATCCTATATCATATCTACTGGCGCTGATAAACAAGTGCATGTACTCGAAACCGCAAGGAACAATGCAGCTGTCACATCCTTCTCTGAGCTATCGAGTGCACCTGTTCTCTCATTCGTTTCGATCCTTCAAGGCCGGTACATCCTCTTGACAAATATGTCCGGTCAAATCCTTCTCCAGCATGGTGCCGAGCTCCTAGACAGCAGGAAGGACCATGGGAAGTATGCGGTCAAAGTGGTAGCCTATGAAGACAAGAAAGAACCTTCCAAGTGGTGGATCGCTACCGCTGGATGGGACGAGACAGTCGTGCTATACAGCCTCAACATCCCAGACGAGGCAAACGCACCAACCCTCAAAATCGGCGAACCCGTCGCTCGCATCAAGCTCGCCTCGAACCCAGAATCGCTCCTATTCGTACCTCATATCGATACAAACGAACTACTTCTCCTCGTCTCGCGCAGAGATTCAACTTATATCCATTACTACCAGGTGGAAGAAACACCCGAGCAAGCCGCCTCTCTCACCTCCCCGCGCGAGTGTCAACTTCTCGGATATCAAAATCTAGCGCCTCATTCCAATGCCTGGGTTGCTTTCTCGCCAGCCCATATGGCTCTCAGTCCGCACGACCCGGGCCTCCTGGCGGTGGCTACGTCGACACTACCCCATTTGAAGGTTATCATTGTACGCCTGCTCTTCCCATCATTGGGCAATTCAGACACGGAAAATGGTTCAGATTCAGCGGACCCGGTCACGCAGGCTTCTCAGGCTATGGAGGCTCTGGCATTGGCAAATCGCGAGGACGCTGCTATCCTCGTGCAGGCGAATACCTTCGCTTCACAGACTGCTTACTCGACCCCACAGGTCGCGTGGAGACCGGATGGCTCTGGGGTTTGGGTTAATGGGGATGATGGCGTTGTTCGGGGCATTGAGACCAAGACGGGTAAGGTTATTGCTCAGCTTAAGGGGGGTCATGAGCCCGGTTGTAAGGTGCGGACTGTTTGGTCTGGGTATGTTTCTGTGTCGAGGGGAGATGGTGAGCTAGTTCAGGAGGAATGGGTTATTAGTGGTGGGTTTGATAGGCGTTTGGTTGTTTGGAAGGTATAGATGCTGGAGATATATCCAGGATCTTTGTCGCATTACTGCTAGGATGAGAGGAAAAATATGCTCAACCATAGATACCGAATGCATGATTGAGTAGAAGAAGGTTATTGAGACATAAAACAAACAACTGTTACTGCTACGAGATGTAACCCTCCTAACCACGAACCCTGTCTCTTTCGAGATGCATCAAGACAGGGTATGTAATCGAGGAGGGTCTGGGATTCGTTCTTGGCACGTAAAGAAAAATCCTTCAGCAATCGCGCATGAGAAAGGCACGCAGCTGTACACACATATGCCGGAGAGGGGGGGAAATTGGGGAAAAGGGAAGGGGAGAAAGAGAACTAAGCTCGAGGGCCGCAGCAGTCGAGCCCACGAGGCTGGAAAGGACGGGAAAAGAAGAATAGCAGAAGATATTCCGCTTTAGAAATGGCACCGCTGTGCACATCGAATTAAGCCTGTTGATTTCTTGATATCAAACAACCCGAGACTCATCGCGCAAGGAATAAGCAGAAACCAGGCCTATTCGACACAGCGGACCGTCCTTGATCGTCGCACACTTTATGTTCACCGGACCTCCTGCGCGCTCGAGTTGCGTTTCATGATTCCCATTTTTTCGGACTCCGTTAGACATTTATGCGACCTCGCGCTTGCCCTCCTTGCGCTCCTTCTGTTCAATGGGTCAGTATTTGTCATGGATGGATGCGTAGTTTTGTTGGGTTCGGGCTGTGGTCAACGTACGAGGGCCTTCATGGTGCCGTGGAGAGCGTGACGGTGGTTGCGGCGGAACTTGGGGTCAACACCCTTGAGGGAAGGGTAACGGTTGGTCTTGGGCTTCTTGATACTGTTCGGAGAGATATATCAGCGATTCGTTCTGGTAGATGTTGTGGTGGGTAGTAGGTGGCAGCAGGTCGAAGAATTTGTCCGAGTGAATATTCAAGATGTGACCCCGGAATATCACACCGAATAAAATCGTTCGCCCGCACCCATTTTCCCACCATTCCCGTAATTTCGACCGAAAGGTGTCGTTCAAGTGCAATAGAGGGTCATCGAAAATACTGAAGGGTAGACGTACCCGTTACGGTGAGCCTTCTGGCTGCGGTGGTGCTGGGACGCGTTCTTGGACTCTGTGGGCGAAAATCATGTCAGCGACATCGCTCTTTTTTTTGGGCGGCTTGCAGGCGAGCAGAAGCCATATGATCGAAGGAGAAACGTACTGGCCATCTTGACGGATGTTGTCGCTGATTGACGATGGGATGGTTGGTGAGGAGAGGGAACTGGGACGTCAGGCCTAAGAGGCTCGGCTAGGGCTCGTTCCGTTTGTGGGATCTCGCTTATCGGGCGGTGTACATACTAAAGAGACAGATGGCTTCAGCAGGATACGGCAATGATATCATATTGCTATTGGGTTATTATTGTTTGCTAGGTTGGTTTTAATACTACTTTGTCTCTTTCTTCTTTTTTTCCCCTCTGGACTTTGCTGGTCTTTGCAGCAGATGTTTCTTCTTCATTGCCTCTATTCTGCCATTCACAGCACGTGATATATGTACACCACGTGACGGCCCAATGGATATAGCTCTCCTTCTGCATAGAACATCCGCATGATCTTAGAGGATATGTGATGGTCATATAAGTCCTGAAATCTTGACTGAATCTCGGGAATTGTGTGTCAAGTGTGGCCAGAACTTCCATCCACCCTGTTCGCGGCACCTACCCTCACCAGAAGGCAATTGATTGGAGATATTCCGGTGGTGGGAATGTCAGCTCTGGAGTATATAGATAGATGATTGAATAGAACCATTCTCCATTCTCATTGCAAATAGGTATGCAAGCAAGAGTAAACACAGCTCAGACTTGGCCATACTTCGGCCGTTGGATTCCCGTGCCACGTGACCCGGCGCTAGGGAACAACCGGCATTCCGACTTCGTCTTTGCACTGTAACTTCAAGAAGGATAACCCAGCGTTTGCACGTCATCCACCCTTGCAAAATGAGCTTCAACCGCCTCGCTCGCTCCGGTCTTTCGGCCATGAGGGCTGCCCGCCCCTCTATGCCCCTCGCTCGTGTCCCCAGACGTACCTACGCCGATGCTGTCGACACCCTTAAGCTGTCCCTGACCCTGCCTCACCAGGTGCGTGAACCAACCGCGTTTGTCATCCCATCCAAACACAAGTACTGACTTTATTATTGCTCGATAGACTATCTACAAGGCTACTGGCGTGTATGTTATCCATTGACTTGCGCCCGCCTCGGCGTCTTTCGCCCTTTACCTAAATACTGACCGACCTTCGCGATCACAGTACCCAGGTCAACATTCCCGCCACCTCCGGTGACATGGGTGTCCTCTCCAACCACGTTCCCTCCATTGAGCAGCTGCGACCCGGTCTCATCGAGATTGTTGAGGAGAACGGTTCCTCCAAGCAGCTCTTCAGTACGTCCGACCCTCGTACCTAGGGATCACCCAAGAATCTGGTCCTTGAATGCGAGCAAATCAGCTAATAACAATGTTTCTCAATAGCCGCCGGTGGTTTTGCCGTTATGCAGCCCAACAACGAGTTCAGCATCAACAGCTCCGAGATCTTTGGCCTTGAGGAGTTCAGCGCCGAGGTAGATTATCCTCCTTCGCGATGTCGCAATTCCAAC